>Ga0197142_1002107_pt1 | contig 17655 bp, 34 predicted proteins | sample GBS60_MetaG_FD_148614 | JGI IMG/M metagenome (GOLD analysis project Ga0197142, IMG submission 148614) | Sediment microbial communities from Great Boiling Springs, Gerlach, Nevada, United States - GBS 60_MetaG | ecosystem: Environmental > Aquatic > Thermal springs > Hot (42-90C) > Sediment...
TTTTGCTGGGTATCGTCCGCAGTTTTACTTCCGGACGACGGATGTGACGGGGAGTGTGAAGTTGCCGCAGGGGGTGGAGATGGTGATGCCGGGGGATAACGTGGAGATCGAGGTGGAGCTGATCACCCCCATTGCTTTGGAGCAAGGGCTGCGCTTCGCGATCCGCGAAGGCGGCCGCACCGTGGGCGCCGGCACCGTCACCGAAATTCTGGAGTGAGGCCATGGTCAAGGAAAGAATCCGTATTCGCCTAAAGGCTTACGATTATCGTCTGCTGGATCAGTCTGCGGCGGAGATCGTGGATACCGCCAAGCGCACCGGGGCAGCGGTATCGGGTCCTATCCCTCTGCCGACCCAGATCCAGCGGTTTACGGTCCTTCGGTCGCCTCACATCGACAAGAAGTCCCGGGAACAGTTCGAGATTCGTACGCACAAGCGGCTTTTGGACATCCTCGACCCCACCCAGCAAACCGTGGATGCCCTCATGAAGCTCGAGCTCCCCGCTGGGGTGGACGTGGAAATAAAAGCTTTTGGCGGAAGGAAGTGAGGGGGAAGCTATGGTTCGCGGGATTTTGGGCAGAAAGCTTGGGATGACCCAGATCTTTGACGAAAAGGGTGAGTTGGTGCCCGTGACCGTCGTCCAGGCTGGCCCCTGCGTGGTGGTCCAAGTGAAAAGCAAGGCTAAGGACGGCTACGATGCGGCGCAAATTGGATTGGTTGAAGGGAAACCACCCCGTCACGTTCCCAAACCCTTGGCTGGTCACTTTGCCAAGGCTCAGGTCCCACCGACCCGGGTGCTCAAAGAGGTTCCGGTGCACCCTTCGGGTGAGGTGAAGCCAGGAATGACGGTGCTTTGCGACATCTTCGCCCCTGGCGACGTGATCCGGGTGGTGGGAACCTCCAAGGGGAAGGGCTTCCAGGGCGCCGTTCGTCGCCACCACTTTCGGGGCGGCGCCGCCTCTCACGGCTCGATGTTCCACCGGGCTCCGGGGTCCATTGGCCCTTCGGCTTTTCCTTCCCGGGTGTTCCCCGGGACGCGGATGGCGGGCCGGATGGGTGGCGACACGATCACGCTCAAGCGCGTCAGGGTAATTAAGGTGGACGTGGAAAACAACCTGCTGTTCCTCAAGGGGGCCGTGCCGGGCGGCCGAAAGGCCCTGGTGCGGCTGGTGAAGGTGTAAGGAGCGATGGCCTATGAAGCTGCCCGTTCGTAACTGGGAAAACCAAGTGGTGGGGGAGGTGGAAGTCCCGGACCCGATCTTCACCTATCCCCCCCGTCCCCACCTGGTTTGGGAGGTGGTGAAGGCTTACCTTGCCGGGCTGCGCCGCGGAACCCACGCCACCAAGACCCGGGGCATGGTCTCCGGCGGCGGCAAAAAGCCTTGGCGGCAGAAGGGTACGGGGAGGGCGCGGCATGGCTCCATCCGCTCACCCCTGTGGCGTCACGGCGGGACCGTGTTTGGGCCTCAGCCCCGGGACTACACCCTCAAGGTGAACATCAAAGCCAAGAAGAACGCCCTTAAGTCGGTGCTTTCCGAAAGGCTCGCTCAGGGGCGCCTTTTGGTGCTTGAAAATCTGGAGGTTCCGTCCTTCAAGACCAAGGAGATGATGGCGCGCCTTGCCAAGTTGGGGCTTTCCGGGGAAAAGGTGCTGTTCGTGGACAGCTACGACAACCTCAACCTGTTGCTGGCCACCCGTAACCGCCCCGAGCTTTCGGTGCAGGATGCTGGCCATCTCCACGTGTACGAGGTGCTTAACGCCCAGCACGTGGTGTTTTCCTCGAAGGCGCTTTTTGCGCTTGCGGAGGTACTGGTCCGATGAAAGATCCGCGGGAGATCATCCTTCGTCCGCTCATCACCGAGAAAACCTCGGTGCTGCAAGAGGCCGCCAATGTGCTTTGCTTCCAGGTGGCACGGGGGGCCAACAAGATTGAGATTCGTCAAGCGGTGGAAAAGCTCTTCGGGGTGAAGGTCCAAGCGGTGCAGGTGGTGAACATGCGAGGCAAACTGCGCCGTTTTGGCCGTTTTGCCGGGTACCGCCCAGACTGGCGGAAGGCTTACGTGCGCCTTGCCCCGGGTCAAAAGGCCCCAGAGTTCGTTGAGAAGGTGTGAGGGGGTGAGCTATGCCGCTACGGAGCTTCAAGCCCACTTCTCCCGGCATCCGGTTCAAGACGGTGCTGGACTTTTCCGAGGTCACCAAAACCAGGCCAGAAAAGAGCCTGGTGCACGGTATGACGCGCTCCGGGGGGCGCAACAACGAGGGGCACGAGACCGTGCGCTTCCGGGGCGGTGGCCACAAGCGGCTGTACCGCATCATCGACTTCAAGCGGGACAAGCGCAACGTACCCGCCAAGGTAGCGGCCATCGAGTACGATCCAAACCGCTCAGCGCGGATTGCACTGTTGCACTACGCTGACGGCGAAAAGCGTTACATTCTTGCTCCCCTGGGCCTTACCGTGGGGCAGACGGTGATTGCTGCGGAAAAGGCAGAAATCATGCCTGGCAACGCTTTGCCGTTGGCCAACATCCCCGTGGGTGCCATGGTCCACAACGTGGAGTTGAAACCGGGAAGGGGTGGGCAGCTGGCCCGGGCGGCAGGGGCCGCTGCCCAGGTCATGGCCAAGGAGGGCAAGTACGTGACGCTACGCTTGCCTTCGGGGGAGATGCGCCTGGTGCTGGCTTCCTGTTGGGCCACGGTTGGGCAGGTGGGCAACCTGGACCACGCTAATGTGTCCATCGGCAAGGCGGGACGGAGCCGGTGGTTGGGCCGGCGCCCTCACGTCCGGGGCACCGCCATGAACCCAGTGGATCACCCCCACGGTGGTGGTGAGGGGCGCACCAAGGGTGGCCGTCATCCCGTTACCCCTTGGGGGCAGCCCACCAAGGGCTACAAGACCCGGCGTAACAAGCGCACGGATCGTTTCATCGTGAAGCGGCGGAAGTAGGAGGCAGAAGATGGCACGTTCAATCAAAAAAGGCCCGTTTGTGGACGATCACTTGCTCAAGAAGATCCTCAAGCTCAACGAGACTCGGCAGCGCCAAGTCATCAAGACCTACTCGCGCCGGTCCACCATCGTGCCGGAGATGGTGGGGCACACCATCGCAGTGCACAACGGGCAGAAGTTCATCCCGGTGTTCATCACGGAAAACATGGTGGGTCACAAGCTTGGGGAATTCGCGTTGACCCGTACCTTCCGCGGCCACGCGGGCACGAAGAAGGAAAAGGGTGCAGCTCATTGACGGGGGAGACCATGCAAGCCAAAGCGCAACTCCGTTACTACCGTGCCTCTGCGCAGAAGGTCAGGCTCGTGGCAAACCTCATTCGCGGGAAGAAGGTTGCTTCCGCCTTGGCCACGTTGCAGCTGGTGAAAAAGCGCTGTGCAAAGGACCTTGCCAAGCTGGTGCGTTCCGCGGTAGCGAACTTTGAGCAGGCGAGCCCGGGAACGGATACCGGCAAGCTCGTGATCACCAGGCTTCAGGTGGATCAAGGGCCGGCGTGGAAGCGGTTTCGGGCGGGTTCTATGGGCCGGGCCTTCCCAAGGCTGCGGCGGACCTGCCATATCCTGGTGGAAATTGCCGAGTTGGAAAGGTAGGAGGGAAAGGTGGGCCAAAAGACACACCCGTACGGTTTTCGTTTGGGTTACAACCGCACCTGGCGGTCGCGTTGGTACGCGGAGAAGGACTACGCCAAGCTGCTCCACGAGGATTTGCGGCTGCGCAAGGAGCTAAAGGCGCGGCTTGCCCACGCAGGCATAGCGGAGGTGGACATTGAGCGCACTGCCAACCGCATGCGCGTGACGATCATGGCTGCTCGCCCGGGGATCATCATTGGCCGCAAGGGGGCCGAGGTGGACAAGCTGGGCGAGGAGCTCCGCAAGCGCTACGGCCAGGATATCCACATCAACATCCAGGAAATTCAGCGGCCGGAGATTGAAGCGCAGCTCATTGCGGAGTCGGTGGCCCAGCAGCTGGAGCGGCGCGTTACCTTCCGTCGGGCCATGCGGCGGGCTATGGAAAACGCCTTGCGTTTTGGCGCGCAAGGTGTCAGAATTCGCTGCTCTGGGCGCCTCAACGGTGCCGAAATTGCCCGCTCCGAGTGGTACCAGGAGGGGCGGTTGCCTCTGCAGACTCTTAAGGCCGCCATTGACTACGGGTTTGCGGAGGCCTTCACCACGTACGGGGTGATTGGTGTGAAGGTTTGGGTGTACAAGGGTGAGCTGCACCGCTCTCGGGTGCTGCGTCGACTGTAGGAGCGCGAGGTGCTGCCATGTTGATGCCCAAGAAGGTTAAGTTCAGGAAGCAGCAGCGCGGCCGGATGCGGGGGACCGCAACCCGCGGCAACACCGTGGCCTTTGGGGACTACGGGCTGCAAGCGCTGGAGCCCGGTTGGATCACCGCCCGGCAAATAGAAGCGGCCCGTATTGCCATGACCCGCTACGTGAAGCGCGGCGGGAAGATCTGGATCCGTATTTTCCCCGATAAGCCCGTGACGAAAAAGCCGCTGGAAACCCGTATGGGGAAAGGGAAGGGCAATCCCGAGGAATGGGTGGCAGTGGTGAAGCCGGCCCGCATCCTCTACGAGATGGAGGGGGTAAGCGAAGAGGTGGCCCGGGAGGCCATGCGGCTCGCTGCTCACAAGCTGCCCATTAAGACGCGGTTCGTAGTTCGGGGGCAGGTGCGATGAAGGCAAAACAGCTGCGCGATCAGTCCATCGAGGAGCTACGCCGGACCGAGGCGGAGCTTACTGAGCAGCTCTTTAAGCTGCGCTTTCAAAAAGCCACGGGGCAGATGGAAAACCCGGGGAAGATCCGCCAGGTGCGCCGGGACATCGCTCGGGTGAAAACGATCCTGGCCGAGCGGCTGCGGGAAGTGGAGGAAGCCTGATGGAAAGCCGGGGAGAATCGCGGAAGACGGTCAAGGTTGGGACGGTGGTGTCCATCGCCGGCGCCAAGAGCGTCGTGGTGGAGGTGGAAAGCATGGTGATGCACCCGCTTTACCACCGGTTCGTGAAGCAGTCTCGCAAGTTCATGGCCCACGACGAGAAGGCGGAGTGCCAGCTCGGCGACAAGGTGCAAATCGTCGAGTGTCGCCCGCTGTCGCGGCGCAAGCGCTTCCGCGTCGCCCAAATCCTCGAGCGGGCCAAGTGAGGAGGTTGCCATGATCCAGATGCGCACGATGCTCGTGGTGGCAGACAACTCCGGGGCCAAAAAGCTCATGGCGATTCGCCACCTCGGAGGGTCTTCGGTGGGGCGCTACGCCAGGTTGGGGGACATCGTGGTTTGCTCCGTGAAGGAGGCAGCCCCGGACTCGGACATTAAGAAAGGGTCCGTGGTGAAGGCGGTCATTGTGCGGATGCGCCGCACCCACCGCCGTAAAGATGGGTCTTACATCCGTTTTGACGATAACGCCGCGGTGCTGATCAACAACCAGCGGGAACCCATCGGCACCCGCGTGTTCGGGCCGGTGGCGCGGGAGCTTCGGGAGCGCCGCTTTATGAAGATCGTTTCCCTAGCCCCCGAGGTGCTGTAGGAGGCCTTTATGGGTGGCTTGAAGATCAAAAAGGGCGACCAGGTGTTGGTTATGGCTGGCAAGGATCGGGGCAAGCGGGGCAAGGTGCTGCGGGTTGACCGCAAGGCCTCTCGGGTTGTGGTGGAAGGGGTCAACATGATCAAGCGGCACACCCGCCCTAACCCCCGGGCCGGTGTTAAGGGTGGGATCGTGGAGCGGGAAGCCCCGATCCACATTTCCAACGTGATGGTGATTTCGCCGGATTCGGGCAAACCGACCCGGGTGGGGATCAAGGTGCTCGAGGATGGCCGCCGCGTGCGGTATGCCAAAGTCGATGGCGCGATTCTCGACCAGTAAAGAAGGGAGGGTACGGTGGCGCGCTTGAAGGAGAAGTACCAGAAGGAGGTGGTCCCGAAGCTCATTGCGGAGTTCGGGATCAAAAACCCCATGGCGGTTCCGAGGATCGTCAAGGTGGTTTGCAACATTGGGATTGGGGAAGCGGCTCGCCAACCCAAGCTTATGGAACAGGCCATGGAGGAGCTGGCGGCCATTACCGGTCAAAAGCCGGTGGTGCGCAAAGCCAGAAAGTCGATTGCCCAGTTCAAGCTCCGGGTGGGGATGCAGGTGGGGTGCATGGTCACGCTGCGCCGGGACCGCATGTACGAGTTCTTGGATCGTCTTTTGAATATCGCGCTTCCCCGGGTGCGCGACTTTCGGGGTCTTTCCCCCAGGGGGTTCGATGGCCGGGGGAACTACACCCTGGGGATCAAGGACCACCTGGTCTTCCCCGAGGTGGACTACACCAAGGTGGAGCGGCCTAAGGGGATGAACGTTACGGTGGTGACCACTGCGCCCACCGATGACCAAGCGCGGTTTTTGCTAGCCGAGCTTGGCTTCCCGTTTGCAAAGAGCTAGGAGGAGAGACGTGGCACGCACCTGTTTTTTTGCCAAAGCCGCGAAAAAGCCTAAGTTTGCTGTCCGTTACCGGAACCGTTGTCGGCTCTGCGGAAGGCCCCGGGGCTATATCCGCAAGTTTCAGCTGTGCCGGATTTGCTTCCGCAAGCTGGCCCTGGAGGGTTACCTCCCAGGGGTGATCAAGGCGAGCTGGTAGTGGGGGTGGCAATATGACCATGACCGACCCGATCGCCGACTTTCTTACCCGCATCCGCAACGCGGTGATGGCTGGCAAGGACCGCGTAGATGTGCCCGCCTCCAAGATGAAGCTGGAGATCGCTCGCATCCTCAAGGAGGAGGGCTTCATCCGCACGTTCAAGGTGCTGGAAGAGGGGCCTCAGGGCACGATTCGGCTCTACCTCCGTTATTCACCGGAAGGCGAGCCAGCGATCCATGGCCTGGAGCGGGTTTCCCGCCCCGGCCGGCGGGTCTACAAGGGGGTGGACGAGTTGCCCCAGGTGCGCCGCGGCATCGGCGTGGCCATCGTTTCCACCTCGAAAGGGCTCATGACCGACGCTCGTGCCCGTCAGCTGCGGGTGGGGGGCGAGGTTGTATGCACGGTGTGGTAGGGGGGGCGCCATGTCAAGGGTAGGAAAAAAGCCGATTGACATCCCCAAGGGCGTAGAGGTCCACGTGGGGAACGGGGTGGTGCAGGTCAAAGGGCCCAAGGGCAGCATCCTCCAGCCCATCCCCGAAGGCATTCAAGTGGCAGTGGAGGGTGGTCGCGTGGTGGTGATCCGGGAGCGAGAAGAGCATCGGCTGCGGGCCTTGCACGGTACCACTCGGGCGCTGCTGGCCAACGCGGTGGTGGGGGTGTCGCAGGGGTTTAAGAAGGAGCTGGAGATCGTGGGCGTTGGGTATAAGGCGGAGCTGAAAGGCCCGCGGGAAGTGGTCTTTACCCTCGGATTTTCTCATCCGGTGAACTTCTCCTTGCCTGAGGGGATCCAGGCAAGCTATGACGCCAAGGCCAACCGCCTCACGCTGGAGGGGATCGACAAACAGCTGGTGGGGCAAGTGGCTGCCCGCATTCGGATGCTGCGGCCACCGGACCCCTACAAGGGTAAGGGGATAAAGTACGCGGACGAGGTCCTGAAGCTAAAGGCCGGAAAGTCGGGAGCGTAGCGCTATGGCTCGATACGAGGATCGCAAATCACGGCGTCGGCGGATCCATTGGCGGATCCGCAAGGTGGTGCGGGGTACCCCCGAGCGCCCCCGCTTGGTGGTGTACCGTTCCCTTAACCACGTCTATGCCCAGGCAGTGGATGACGTGGCGGGGCGCACCCTGGCAGCTGCATCCACCCTGGAAAAAGCTTTGCGTGAGGGTTTGACCCATTGCGGGAACAAACAGGCGGCTCGCGTCGTGGGGCGGGCCATCGCTGAAAGGCTTATGGCAAAGGGGATCACAAAGGTGGTCTTTGACCGGGCGGGCTTCCGCTACCACGGGGTAGTGAAGGAGCTAGCAGACGCCGCTCGCGAAGCTGGCTTGCAGTTTTAGGGGACGGGTATGGAAGATCGGGAATATCAGCTGATTGATCGTGTGGTGCACGTCAACCGGGTAACCAAGGTGGTGAAGGGCGGCAAGAACCTCTCCTTCTCTGCCTTGGTGGTGGTAGGGGACGGCAACGGCCGGGTCGGGTTTGGTACTGGGAAGGCCCGGGAGGTCCCCCAAGCCATCAAAAAGGCCACAGAGCAGGCCAAGCGGGCCATGATTGAGGTACCCAGGGAAGGGACCACCATTCCCCACGAGGTCATCGGCCACTTTGGATCGGGAAAGGTGGTGCTTCGTCCCGCTTCCCCCGGTACCGGCGTCATTGCCGGCGGCACGGTTCGGGCCATCATGGAGGCGGCGGGGATCGCCGACATTCTCACCAAGTCCCTGCGCTCCACCAACCCCTACAACCTGGTGCGGGCCACCTTCGACGCTCTAGAGCAGCTCATGCCCCGGGAGAAGGTGGCGGTGCTGCGACGGGCGGAGGAAAGCGGTGAGCCTTTGGAAACCGAGGTGCCAAAGGGTCCAATTCCGGAGGTTGAGGTATGACCCCGCGCAACAGTGCTAAAAAAGCGCAAGGGATGCTTCGCATTACCCAAATAAGAAGCCGCATTGGCGTACCGGAGAAGGTGCGGGTGGTACTCACCCGGGGCCTGGGGTTGGGTCGCATCGGCAAATCGGTGGTCTTACCGGACAACCCCTACACCCGCGGGATGATTGCCAGGGTGCCCCACTTGGTGCGCGTAGAAAGCTACGAGGAGTGAGCTATGGAACTCTCGAACCTTTCCCCCAGACCGGGTGCAACCAAAAATCGCAAGCGCGTTGGTCGCGGCCCTGGCTCGGGCCATGGCAAAACCGCGGGGCGTGGCCACAAGGGTGCGCTTTCCCGCTCGGGCACCCGGCGGCGCCGGAACTTCGAGGGCGGGCAGATGCCGTTGGTGCGCCGGCTGCCCAAGCGAGGCTTTACCAACATCTTTGCCAAGACCTATGCCATCGTGAATCTCAGCCAGCTGGAGCGGTTCCCCGCGGGCAGCGAGGTCACCCCTGAGCTGTTGATGGCCGAGGGCCTCGTGAAGCGTGCTGGGGATGGGGTGAAGATCCTCGCCAAGGGCGAGCTCACCAGACCGCTGGTGGTCAAGGCCCACAGGTTCTCGGCCCAAGCCAAAGCCAAGATCGAAGCTGCCGGTGGACGGTGCGAGGTGCTGGCCCCATGATCGAGAGTCTGCGCAACATCTTCGCGATCCCCGACCTGCGGAAGCGGGTCATCTTCACGTTCTTGCTGTTGGCTGTCTATCGCCTCGGCTCCTACATTCCAGTGCCAGGGATCAACCCGGAAGCGCTGGACGAGTTCACCCGGCAAGCCCAAGGCACAATCCTTGGGTTTTTGAACCTGTTTTCCGGCGGTGCTTTGGGGCGAATGACCGTGTTCGCCCTGGGGATCATGCCGTACATTTCTGCTTCCATCATCCTCCAGCTCCTTACGGTGGTGTGGCCGTACCTGGAGAAGCTGTCCAAGGAGGGGGAGCTGGGACGGCGGAAAATCACCCAGTGGACGCGGTACGGCACGGTGATCCTCTCCATCATTCAGGGTTCCGGTATTGCCGTGTTCTTGGAAAAGACCACGGCTCCTGGGGGTGCACCCTTGGTACCGCACCCCGGCTGGGGGTTCCGGTTCCTCACGGTCCTCACCCTGGTCACCGGGACCGCCTTCGTTATGTGGCTTGGGGAGCAGATCACCGAGCGGGGGGTGGGGAACGGCATTTCCCTCATTATCTTCGCGGGCATCGTCGTTGGGCTGCCCACGGCGATCCTCAACACCTTGGAGGACATCCGCACCGGGGCCATGAGCATCTTTACGGCAGTGGTCTTCGTGGTTTTTGCCATCGCTGTGGTGGCGGCCATCGTGCTCATGGAACGGGCCCAGCGGCGCATCCCCGTGCAGTACGCCAAGCGGATGGTGGGGCGGCGCATCATGGGGGGGCAGAGCACCTACCTCCCCCTGCGGCTTAACACCGGTGGCGTGATCCCGGTGATCTTCGCGGCCTCCATCCTCTCGTTCCCTCAAACCTTAGCTCAGCTCATCCAGCACCCCTTGGTAGCTGCGGTTTCCCGGGCTTTGGACTACGGCGAGCCGCTGTACAACTTGTTCTACGTGGTGTCGATTATCTTCTTCTGCTACTTTTACACCTCGATCATCTTCAACCCCCAGGACACCGCCGATAATCTCCGCAAGTACGGGGGGTTCATCCCCGGGGTGCGGCCCGGGCAACCCACCGCCGATTTCATCGATCGGGTGCTCACCCGGATTACCTTCGTAGGGGCCATTTACCTGGCGCTGGTGGCGATCCTGCCGGAAATTCTCATTGTGGGGTTCAAGGTAGCGCCGATTCCGGTGATTGGGCCTTTTTTGGATTCGCTTCTGCCTCGCTGGTTCACCGAAGGGTTAGGCGTCAAGTTCTACTTCGGCGGCACCTCTCTGCTCATCGTGGTGGGGGTGGCCATGGATACCGTGGCGCAAATCGAGGCGCAGCTTGTCATGCGGCACTACGAGGGGTTTGTGAAGGGCCGCCGGCTGCGGGGACGGCGAGGCTGAGATGGTGACTCGAGCGCTGGACGTGGTGCTGTTGGGGCCTCCAGGGGCTGGGAAGGGTACCCAGGCCAAGCGCTTAGCCGCCGCGCTCAGCTTGCTCCACATCTCCACCGGGGACCTGCTCCGGGAAGAGGTGGCGAAAAACAGCCCTCTGGGCCAGGAGGCAGCTTCTTTCATGCAGCGGGGGGAGCTGGTTCCGGACGATCTGGTGGCAAAGATGCTCTTGGCCCGCCTGTACACCCAGCAGGGGCTTGCTGGGTGCGTGTTTGACGGCTACCCCCGTACCCAGGCCCAGGCTGAGCTCTTGGATCAGCTCCTGGCAGAGCTGGGACGCCGGGTGGATGTGGCGGTGTACTTGGAAGTTCCGGACGGCGAGGTGGTGGCCCGCCTCGGCGGGCGGCGTTCGTGCCCCAACTGCGGCGCTGTGTACCACGTCCAAACCAAACCTCCAGCTCGAGAGGGGCTTTGCGACGTGTGCGGCAGCGGGCTGGTGGTGCGGGAGGACGATCGGGAGGAGGTCATCCGCCAGCGCCTTTCGGTGTACCGCTCCCACACCGAGCCGCTGTTGGAGCTTTACGAAAAGCGCGGGGTGCTGCGGCGGGTGGACGGCCTGGGGGCAGTGGATGCGATCTTCGCCCGGCTCAAGGAAGCGGTAAAGGGGAGCGTGGCCAGGTGATCGTGTTGAAAACCCCTGCCGAGCTCGCCATCATGGACCGGGCGAACGCCTTGGTGCGGGCGACGCTGCAGATGCTGGCGGAGCATGTGCGAGCCGGGGTTTCCACCGCGGAGCTGGATCGGCTAGCGGAGGAGTTCATCCTGGCGCGGGGTGGCAAGCCGGCGTTCAAGGGGTACCACGGCTACCCTGCAACCCTTTGCACCTCGGTGAACGACGTGATTGTCCATGGGATCCCCTCGGAGAGCTGCGTTCTTCAGGAGGGGGACATCATCTCCTTGGACTGCGGGGTGGTGCTGGACGGCTATTACGGCGACGCGGCGGTCACCCTCCCGGTGGGTCAGGTCTCGGAGCGGGCGCAGCGGCTTTTGCAGGTCACCCGGGAATGCCTGGAGCTGGCGGTGGAGCAGGTGCGCCCCGGAAGGCGCTTGGGCGACGTCTCCGCCACCATCCAGCGCCACGCCGAGCAAGCGGGATACTCGGTGGTGCGGGAGTTCGTGGGCCACGGGATCGGGCGGCAGCTCCATGAGGAACCGCAGGTTTGTAACTTCGGCGTGCCCGGCACCGGACCCGAGCTGAAGCCAGGGCTGGTGTTGGCCATTGAGCCCATGGTGAACGAGGGCAAGCCTGGGGTGCGGATTGCCGCGGACGGCTGGACAGCGCGCACAGAAGACGGTAAACTTTCTGCCCATTTTGAGTACTCGGTGGCCGTCACCGAAAACGGCCCCTGGGTGCTCGGAATGGCAAGGTAGGGAGCGAGGATGGCAAAAGAGGAGGCCATTGAGGTTATGGCCACCGTAGTGGAAGCCTTGCCCAACGCGACCTTTCGCGTTGAGCTGGAAAACGGGCACGTGGTCCTGGCCCACATCTCCGGGAAGATGCGCAAGCACTTCATCCGCATCCTCCCCGGGGACAAGGTCTTGGTGGAGCTCTCCCCCTACGACCTGACCCGTGGGCGCATCGTGTACCGTTACCGGTAAGGAGAGGGGCTATGAAGGTCCGTTCGTCGGTTCGTCGCATTTGTGCCAAGTGCAAGATCGTGCGCCGCAAGGGGGTGATTCGGGTGATCTGCGAAAACCCCAAGCATAAGCAGCGGCAAGGGTAAGGAGGGGCATCGTGGCTCGTATCGTCGGTGTGGATCTGCCACCCAACAAGCACGTGGAGATTGGCTTGACCTACATTTACGGCATCGGCCGCTCCCTGGCCAAGAAGATCTTGGCCAAGGCCGGTGTGGATCCCATGGTCAGGTGCAAGGATCTCTCCGAAGACGAGGTGCGTCGCATCGCCAGGGTCATCCAGGATGAGGACATTAAGGTAGAGGGTGACCTGCGGAAGGAAGTGGCGATGAACATCAAGCGCCTTGTGGAGATCGGCTGCTACCGCGGGGTGCGGCACCGGCGCGGCTTGCCCGTGCGGGGGCAGCGCACCCATACCAACGCCCGCACCCGGAAGGGTCCGCGGCGCGCCACGGTAGCCAAGAAGAAGAAGGTAGCCAAGTGAGGAGGGTGAGGTAGGTATGGCGAAAGCGCAAGCTGCCAAAAAACCCCGCAAGCGGGAGAAGAAGAACGTGCCGCACGCGGTGGCGCATATCCAGGCCACGTTTAACAACACCATCGTCACCATCACCGACCCTGCAGGAAACACCATCTGCTGGAGCTCTGCCGGTCGTATTGGTTACAAGGGCTCCCGTAAGGGCACGCCCTACGCCGCCCAGCTGGCGGCCCGCAACGCCGCCGAGCAGGCCCAGGAGCACGGGGTGCGCTCGGTGGACGTGGAGATCAAGGGGCCGGGGGCGGGACGGGAATCCGCCATCCGCGCTCTGGCTGCTTCGGGGTTGGAGATTAAGAGCATCAAGGATGTCACCCCGATTCCCCACAACGGCTGCCGCCCGCCGAAGCGGCGCCGGGTGTAACAGGGCAAGGAGGGAGAGGTGGCTAGGTACACGGGACCGGTTTGCAAGCTTTGCCGTCGGGAAGGCATGAAGCTCTTCCTCAAAGGGGAGCGTTGCTTTAAGGAAAAGTGCGCGGTGGAGCGGCGGGCTTATGCTCCCGGGGAGCATGGGAAGCGCCGTAACAAGATGCAGCCTTACGGCTTGCAGCTGCGGGAAAAGCAGAAGGTGCGCCGGGTGTACGGTGTGCTGGAGGCCCAATTCCGTCGCTACTTCCAAGAGGCGGCCCGACAGAAAGGGGTTACCGGCGAGAACCTCCTGCGGCTTTTGGAGCTTCGATTGGACAACGTGGTGTACTCGCTGGGGTTTGCCTCGTCCCGGGCTCAGGCTCGGCAGCTGGTGCGGCACGGCCATGTGCTGGTGAACGGGCGCAAGGTGAACATCCCGTCGTTTGCCGTCAAGCCAGGGATGGAAATTGCGCTGAAGGAGAAGATCCGCAGCAACCCCTTCGTGCAGGAAGCGTTGGAAACCGCCCAAGCCAGGGGAGTTCCCGCCTGGCTCGAGCTGGACGCGGCGAACTTCAAAGGCAAGGTCCTGGCCCTGCCCACCCGCGCTGATATCCGCACGCCGGTGCAAGAGCAGCTGATCGTTGAACTGTACTCGCGGTAAGGAGGACCCATGAGAACGCTTGCCATCACTAGGCCCCAGGCTGTGGAGTTCGACCAAAAAGCCTCCACTGCCACCTACGGGGTTTTTTCCGCCCAGCCCTTCGAGCGCGGTTGGGGGGTCACAGTGGGGAACGCGCTGCGGCGCGTGTTGCTCTCTTCCATCCAGGGGGCAGCGGTGACCGCGGTGCGCATCGCTGGGGTGGCTCACGAGCTGGACAGCGTCCCCGGCCTGGTGGAAGACGTCACCGACTTCATCCTCAACCTCAAGAAAGTCCCGTTGCGGCTTTCGGGTACCACCAAGGCCACGGCTTTTATCCAGTTCTCTGGCCCAGGTACCATCACCGCCGCTGAGATCAAGGGTGGCGCCGAATTGGAAGTGGTGGACCCCACCGTCTACCTGGGGCAACTTGCGGAGGCCAGCAAGTTGGAAGCCGAGTTGATCATCGAGCAAGGCCGCGGCTGGGTGCCCGCCGAGGAGCGGCGCGCCGACGATCTTGGTATTGGCTTCATTTTGGTGGACGCGGCGTTTTCCCCGGTGCGCAAGGCCAACTTCCGCATTGAGCCTGCCCGCGTGGGGCAAGCCACCGACTACGAGAAGCTGATCCTCGAGATTTGGACCAACGGCACCATCACCCCGGCCCAGGCCCTAACCCAGGCGGCAAACCTGCTGGTGGAGCACCTGGCCCTCTTCCAGGCCCTGTCTGTGGGGGCGGCTCCAGCCGCTAGCGCGGCCAACCTCTTGGACCAGAGTATTGAAACCCTTGGGCTTTCCGTCAGCCTGGTAACCGCGCTGCGCAACGGCGGGGTGGAGAGGATCCGCGACCTGGTGAGCCGCTCCGACGACGAGCTTCTGGAAATCCCCCGGGTTGGGAAGAGTGCTCTGGCCGCGATTAAGAAGGCTTTGGAGCAGCAGGGCTTGGCCTTGGGCATGCCTTCGGAAGTGCTTTCGCGAGGGTAAAGGAGGAACACCATGCGGCATAACCGTGCTGGCAGAAAGCTCGGGCGCGTCTCCGAGCACCGTCGTGCGCTCTTTCGTAACCAGCTCTGCTCCTTGATGCAGCACGAGCGCATCATCACCACCTTGCCCAAGGCCAAGGAGCTGCGGCCCATTGCGGAGCGCATGGTCACCCTGGGTCGGAAAAACACGGTCCACGCCCGCAGGCTCGCCGCCCGCTGGATTGCCGATCGGGAGCTGATCAAGAAGCTCTTTTCTGAAATTGCCCCCCGCTTTGCCAACCGCCCGGGTGGCTACACCCGCATTGTGAAGCTGGGACCTCGGAAGGGGGACGGTGCGGAGCTGGCGATCCTGGAGTTCGTGGACTACAAGCTCCCGGAAGCTCCTAAGCAAAAGGAAGCGGAGTGACCCATTGGAGGCTCCATATCTATGGGCGAGGTGGATGAGCTGTTAAAGCATTGCGACTCCTTTGCTTCCTCATTCAAATACGCGGATCTTCCCGCGCGCCCGAGGCGAAGGCTCGCGATCGTTACCTGCATGGATGCAAGGATCGACGTCAATAGGATTTTTGGTTTGGATTTAGGGGAGGCTCACGTCATCAGGAACGCTGGAGGTGTGGTAACTGATGATGTGATACGCTCATTGATGCTGTCCCAGTTGCTGCTCGGCACCGAGGAGATAGCCATAATCCAGCATACGAACTGTGGCATGACCCGCTTCGCCGAGGATGAACTGAAAGCTGCAATAGAGGAGAAGATAGGATTAAGGCCGCATTTTGCGTTAGAAGCCTTCAAGGACGTGGAGCGAGAGGTGAAACAGAACATGGCAAGAATCAAGGCAAGCCCGTTCATACCGCATAAGGGCAAGGTAAGGGGATTCGTGTACGATGTAACCAACGGCAAACTCCGGGAGGTGCGGGATTGACGCAATCCCCGGGCAATCCTTCCTTCTCCATTTGCTGGGGGCTTCCATAGCACCACCGGGGTTTGCCCGCTTCAACCCCCATATCTCCAGGCCCTTGGCATACCCTCGCTAGGCCCTCGGGCTGCAGCCATTCGGAAAAAACTCCTGTTTACCTCACCTGACGAGCATGGACCAGGGTTATGGGAACCGAAAATGCTTTCGGGCAGCGCGTTGATGAAGACCTTAGTGTCGTGGGATTAAGCGAGCAAGTTTTGGGAAGTGGGAGGGGATGTTCCTGAACGGTCTTTGCGCGAGCAGTCCAGGCCCGAGGCGCTGCGCCAAGGGCTGGCACGGCGGTAACGCGTCTTTTTTAGAGCAAAACAATCCATGAGCCTCGCCAGGCTCTCGTGCGCGGTAGCGCTGGGGCTGGTGAGTCTGGCCTCCTCCGCGGGGGCTATCTCCATGGGGCTTCCTGCGCTCACCCCCGACACCTCGGTGCTGCCGCTTTACGGCTTGCGGGTAGATCTGGGGGTCCTCCAAGTCCTGCAGATGCGCTCGCTGCGCTCCAACCGCCCCGGGGACCTTTTGGGCCCGTACCTCGCCATCACCTACGGTGCAGCTCCCAACGCTGAGCTCGCGATTGACGGCATGATCTACAAGGTCTTTCGCCCCGACAGGGGCGAAGGCTCCAGTGCGGTGGGGGACTTTGCGGTTTGGGGGAAGTTCCTCCTGGGGAAAGCCCAGGACCAGCTGCGCTACGGCGTGCGTTTCGGTGCCAAGCTGCCCAACACCCCGTCCAACAAGGACTTCGGCACCAACCAAACCGACTTTTTCATGCATCTTCCTGCTGGAACGCCGTGGCGGGGGTGGCAGCTTTCCGCCTACGGGGGCATTGGCATCCTGGAACGGCCTGGTGGCCAAGAGTCCCAGGACGACGTGGCCATGGTGGGGATCCTGGGCAAAAAGCAGCTTGGCAAAGGACTACTTCGCTTGGAGCTTCAGGGGTTCACCAAGTCCCGCATTTACGGCGACAACTGGGCGTTTGCCGGCAACCTGGAGTGGCCTATTACCCCGCACGTGGCGGTTCTTGGGGGCGGCCAGATTTCCAAGGGGCGGTTTTACGGCTCCGGCGAGCTCCGCCTCGGCCTGGTGGCGCGGTTTTGAGGCGGGCTGGCCACCCCGTTAGCCCCCCTTGACAAGAGAGAGAGAGAATTCTCCCAGCTTGGTCCCGGGAGCCGAGCCATGAGGAAAGGCGGGGAAACATGCAAGTTACCGTGAACCGCGTGAAGCTGGTGTTGGCTGCGCTTCTTCTGCTTCTGGTGAGCCTGGCGAGCCTTCCCGCTCTTCAGGGGCTCATCAGCTCTGCCCACGCCGCCAAGTGTGACCAGTGGGGTTGCGTTTCTTGCAGCTACAACCCCGACCTGGTGCTCTGCGTGTTCGACGGCGGATACACCTGCGAGTGCTGCGAGTGTAAAATCGTGAACAAGTAGGAAGGAGCCATGCTGTGAAGCGCGCGCTATGTTTCCTGCTGCTGGTGGCCACGGCAAACCTTGGGGAGGGGGCTTCCACCCCCTCCCCAGTGTCTTTTTCCCGCGTTCCCGTGCGGGGGGAGCTGGTGACGTATTTTGATTTGGCCAGCTGGGCGCCCGGCGAAGAGCTCGTGATCATCAGCCACCCTCGGGAAGGGAAGCTGGTGCCGCTGCGCCGGGACGGCCAGCTGCTCCCGCCCCTGGAGCCATTCCCCCGGGACGCTGCCAACCCTGCCGCAGCCTTTGCCATGGGCAAAGATGTCCAGGGGCCTTACGTGGTGTATTGCGACGCGTGGATGCGCATGGCCCGGGAGCTTCGTTTTGATGAGCAGGGCCACATTGTGGCCAACGTCACCTTGGAGGGCCGCTTCGCTCCCGCTCAGGCAAAGCTGGTGTGCCTGCAAGGCACGCCGGCGCACTTTGCCGGAGAGGTTTTTTCCGTGGCGGTGGTCCGGGAGAGCGAAACCAAGGTTCGCCAGGGGCTGGTCCGCTTCCCCCTCG
>Ga0197142_1002108_pt1 | contig 17654 bp, 20 predicted proteins | sample GBS60_MetaG_FD_148614 | JGI IMG/M metagenome (GOLD analysis project Ga0197142, IMG submission 148614) | Sediment microbial communities from Great Boiling Springs, Gerlach, Nevada, United States - GBS 60_MetaG | ecosystem: Environmental > Aquatic > Thermal springs > Hot (42-90C) > Sediment...
AAAGCATGAAAGATGTTGTACTGTTACTTGGGGCTTTTATGGCTATAAGATTAACGGTGGTGAGTGGGCACCATCTGGCGCGGGTAATCCAGCTTCGGGCAGCTTTTTCCACATATTTTGAATCCGTGCGGAACTTTCTACAAGCTTGCCTGATATTTCCATTACGGTGGCACTTGAAGAGGCACTCTGGAGAGAATCTTAGACGAATTCATCGCTCTGCGGCGGCAATCGACGCAGTTCTAGCTAACTATATTTGGCAAATTATAGACGGCATAGTAAAAGTGATTTTTGCTTTAAGCGCTTTATCGGTCCTAAGCCCAAAAGTTGGATTTATAGTTTTAGTAACGTCTTTCGTTAGTTTGAATTTCATGTTGTTTTTCAATAAGCAAATTTTAATTTGCATCAAGGCAATGAACTTTTTCTGGGAGAAAGTGGATAAGCTTTTAGTTGACACCTTAAACAATATAGTCACCGTTAAAATGCTAAATTTAGAAAGCCCTCTTATAGCTAGAGTCGTTAAAGCTAGGGATGGAGGAATCAGCATCTACAAGAAGCTTTCCAAATTTATGGAGCTCAAGTGGGGCTCAATAGGGATTGGTTTTGTGTTTATGACAGCTTTATCTATTTTTGTGTACCTGTACGATTTAAAGAATTCCGGGAAAGCCGTTGATATTGCATTAATTTATGTCCTAATGGATTACTTGAACAGGATAAATCAAGCTATTTCAAGTTTTACTGGCTACTACAGCGGATTGCTGGAGAGCGCTACTAATTTTGAAGAAGGTTTTGAGATGTACAGCGAGTCGAAGGCTTTTGAGAAACAATCCAATTTGTCGGCTAATAACATTTTGGCGGGGAATCTTTTTATTAAGCAACTTTCTTTCAGATATACCCTTACTGACATGACAGGCATTGATTGTGGCAATCTTCTAATTTGCGAGGGAGAGAAAATCGCCATCGTAGGTCCAAGCGGAAGCGGAAAATCCACCTTTCTTAAATGTTTAGCGGGGATGTTGGAGCCTCAAGTAGAAGAAGTATATTTGCATAATCAGCCCATAAAACTTGCCCAGTTCTCAAAAAATACCCTGCTATTGCCGCAGGAGCCAGAGCTTTTTTCTGATACTATCTTGTTTAACCTAGTATTCAATGAGGAAGTCCCCCCTTATCTTATTGAAAAAGCTTTAAGTTTAGCTCAGATCGATGATTTGATAAAAAGATTGCCTCAAGGTTTGCTTACAGATTTAAGCCATCATGGGTTATCGGTATCTGTGGGCGAAAAACAGCGACTTGCTTTAGCAAGAGGGTTTATAAAGGCTCATAAAGTTGATTTTTTATTGTTAGATGAGCCAACATCTAGCGTTGATCCGATAACAGAAAGAGAGATTTTTAAAAGGATGCTTTCTTATTTTGCCTCAAAGACTATTTTATGCGTGGTGCATAGGTTGGGGGTTGTTAATTACTTCGACAAAATCGCCGTGGTTGAAGGTGGAGAGCTTGTGGAGTATGGCAGTTTTCAGGACTTGATTGAGCTGAAAGGAACTTTTTTCAATCTCTGGCAAGACTTTGCAAATTTATCGACGGACAGGCCTATTTTGGTATAGCGACTCTTCCTCGCGAATTTCTTTGAGGATATCCCGCAAAAGTAAAACTTTTGTCCTAGTATCTAAAGAATTGTTTAGAAGCACGAATTTCTGACCCTTTAGCTGATATTTGGAGGCAAAAATTCTCCAAGAGGGTCCAGTGTAGGGTCTTTCAAGCTTTAAGCTAAAGCCAAATTTAGCAAGCTCAGCTTTCAATCTCTTTAGCTCTTCTCTTCGTTTCATATAGCTCGATTTGAAAAGATCTTTTGAATAAGTTATCATATAAAGCCTCAAAATGAAAAAGCCTGATTTGCATACTGTTAAAAAGAAGCTTCAAGGCTTTAGTGAAGTTGGCCTGCAGATCCTCAGGCAAGTCAGAGTAGGGGCTCGGGTTAGGGTGCACCATTTCGTTATAGAGGGGGCCAGGAAACGGATTCAGGTTTTTGAAGGCATAGTAATCGCTATCAAGAAGCCCAATAATCCCGATGGTAGCTTTGTAGTTCGCAAGGTTTCCTTCGGCGTAGGTGTTGAAAAGACCTTTCCGATCAACTCGCCAAATATTGCGCAAGTAGAAGTTCTCAATTACTCTAAAACAAGGAGGGCTAAGATCTATTTTCTAAGAAGCGCGGTGACGGCTAAAAGCCAGAAGCGGCTAAAATTGACTTTTAAAAACATTGGAGAAGAAAGCTTACAAGAAGAAAGCGCAGCAGAAGAAACTGTCACCGAAAGTAATATCGATACCTAAACTACTTCTCCTGCTTACTGCTTATGATACAAGGATTTTCAGTTGGGTAGTTGCATTTAATTAAAATTATTTCGGTGGCTCAAGCATTTTCTTAAATACAGAAGCTTCTTTCATGAAGTAAAAGCTGCATCAACCGAGAGCTACTTTAACGCAGAGGACTGACTAGAATCGGAAGCTAACTTTGTAATTTGCTATTACTCGCTTGATGCGCAGGGTTAAATCCAAACCAGTGGCAAATTATTTTCAGGCTTTGAGTTTCATGTCTAAAGATGGGTTACTGACAACCCCATTTAGTACTAGCAGTCCTAGTTTTGTGTAAACTTCACGAATGCTGATTGTTTTAGGATCGATCTCATCAGGATCTGCGAACTCTGGATGATACTTCAACATATGTTCTAGAACTAATTTGTCATGCTCGCTTTTAGCGAGAAGCCTAAAGATTGCCTCTCCAATAACAGCATAGTCTTTTATTCCCCACTGTATAGCTTGTTCGATAAATTGCCCGGCTGTTAAAAGTTCCTCTGGGGCTGGAGGTCTTTCAAATTCGTAGGAACCTTGCGCAAATCTAGTTATTTCAGCAAGTTTTACCAAATTGCTCACTATTTTAGGAGAACAATATCGAGACAAAATTTTCAACTCTAATTTGGGATCAAGATAACTCATTTTTATTGGAAAAACTCTTCGCATCAAGGCATCGTCTATCTTGCGATTGAAATTTTTTGTAAAAATTAAAAGCAGATTCTCGATTTTTGCGGAAATAGGAGATCTGCTCTCAAGCCAAATTTTCGCGTCCTGTATCGGACCTAAAAAGAATGTGTCTATTGCTGGATCAGCTTTGTCTAGCTCGTCGATTAGCAAAATAATAGGCTTATCTTGACTCGTGAGGAAAACCTTGGACAAAACCCCTAGGTTGATTATTTCAGTGTCTGAAACTCCGTTTAAGGCCATGGCCTTTGCCAAACCCAATGTTGAAGGCGCCTCAATTAGATTCGAAAGAGGCATATTCGCATAACATGAAAGCGTTACAAACTCTGCGCCTGTAACTTTGGCAAGGCTTTTTGCGAAGAAGCTTTTTCCGCAGCCGGATGGCCCCTCTAACAACAAAGCTCTTACTTTGTCTTGGCTTGTGTTTAAAAATAAGCTAATCTGAAGAGCAAGATTTTCAGGGCAAATATAACCTACCTCCTCAAGTTTTTTAATCAAAATTGAGGGCTCCGAAACTCTTTTTAAAGTTACTTCTCCATCAAAACTTTGATGAATTTTGTGGGAGCCGGAAGATTGTAATTGAACCTTATCAAGCCTGAAAATCTTTTTTTCACTGTCTTTCACAACATAAGAGTCAAAAAAATTCTTAATATGGTTCAGAATTTTTGAAATCTAAACCTTGAAATGAGATACTTTTAATTAAACAAAATGCGAAACGGCTTGATTACCAAGGGATTATCACGAATCGAGTGGGCAGGCAGGGAGATGCCTGTTTTAAATCAGATAAAAAAACGCTTTAGCGATCAAAAACCTTTAAAAGGGTTAAAAATAGGAGGGTGTTTGCACATTACGGCAGAAACAGCAAATTTGGCGCTGTGTTTGCAAGCCGGTGGAGCTGAGGTATTTCTATGCGCTTCCAATCCCCTAAGTACCCAAGATGATGTGGCGTCAGCTTTAAGGGAGAAGTTTGAGATTCCAGTTTTTGCTAAAAGATTTGACTCTAGAGATGAGTACTACAAAAACATAGAGCGAGTGTTAATGCAGAATATTGACGCTTCAATAGATGATGGCTGCGATCTTGTCGTGTCGGCTATCGAAAACTGGTCTAGATGGGGTAAGAATTTGAAGTTTGGGACTGAGGAGACAACTACTGGGGTACAGAGGCTTAGAAGTCTTGAGAGATCCCAAAAATTGAAGTATCCAGTAATAGCTGTTAATGACTCCAAAACCAAGTACATGTTCGACAACCGATACGGAACTGGCCAGAGTGTCGTCGACGGGATTTTGCGAGCTACAAATTTTCTTCTAGCTGGCAAAAATGTTTTGATTTGCGGCTTTGGATGGTGCGGTAAAGGCATAGCCAAGAGGCTGGAAGGTCTGGGGGCGCGGGTTACGATTGTAGAGGTAGATCCAATAAAAGCTCTGGAAGCTTATCTCGAAGGTTATAATGTTTGTAATTTGGAAGGCTCTTTGCCTCAAGCAGATATAGTTGTCACAGCTACGGGAAACAAAAATGTAATTGATGTAAAACATTTTAACCTGCTAAAAGACGGAGTTGTGCTTTGCAACGCGGGTCATTTTGATATAGAGATCAACATTCGAGCTTTAGGTTCTGTGGCCAAGAAGAGGCCGGTTGAAGGAAGAACTGAAGTTGAAGAGTATGATTTGGGAGGCAAAACGGTATTTGTTTTGGCAGAAGGAAGGTTGGTAAATTTAGCGTGCGCAGAAGGACATCCATCTTGTGTTATGGATTTAAGTTTTGCTAACCAAGCTTTAGCAATTGAGTATCTAGTTTTTAATCACCAAAATATGGAGCCTCGAGTTTATGTGTTGCCAGAAGATCTAGACTCTCAGGTAGCGGCAATCAAGGTCAAAAGTTTGGGGCTAGAGCTAGAAGAGTTGACCGAAGAACAGAAGGAGTATTTACAAGCATTCAAGTATGGGACCTGATTGTGTTTTCCTGCTTGTTTTTAAAACATAGTTATGCTAGAAATTACATTTACAAACAATTAAAAATTAGTATCTCGTGAGTTATGAGTTTTATAAATTTGTTCACTTAATCTCCCTTTTGGTTCTAAGCGTTTGCGCGACCTACGGATTTATTTTTAGGCTTTTCTCCGGAGAATTAGAGGGAGCTAGGAGGAGGTTGTTCATCAGATTCTATATGATAGCTTTGCTTCTTTTTTTAGTGTCTGGTTTTGGGCTTCTGGCAAAACTGGGAATATTTAGCATAGAAGATATGCCTCTAGCAATGTGGTTAAAAATTGGTGTTTGGTTTATGCTGGGATTCTTCCCTTCAGTAATAGCCCGAGGCTCTCTTGTTGTTGTTAAAGCTTCCGGATGGGCTTTGATTCTATTAATTATTTTAAACATTTATCTTGGGTCCTTTTGGAGAACTTTTTGAGGTTACACCGTGAATAAAAGCGAGTTCATTGAAGTATTCAAACAAAAGCTTGCAGAAAAAAAATTTAAAAATTTTGATCCCAATGAAGCTGGAACGATTGTAGATCTGTTTGTAGATTTCATCACCCAGGCTTTGCAGGCCAGGAATAGGGTCGAGTTTAGAGGCTTTGGGGTGTTTGAGCTAAGACCCTATAAAGGGTATAATGGTATTAATCCAAAGACAAAGGCGCCTATTAAAGTAGGGGGTAAGTCGAATCCATTTTTCAAGTGCGGAAAGCATTTGTCTAATGCGCTAAAAGCGGATAGCTAAAGCTGCTACTTTGTTATAAAATCTTCCAATCAAAAAAACTACTCGGTCTAGCCTAAATTTGCTGGGTTTTTGTAACTTCGATGTTTTTAGGTTCCATATAACAATGACCTCTTAAAACGCCGCCTTTCTCGACGGAAAGGGAAGAGCATCTTATGTTGCCTATGATTTGCCCTGTACTAGTGATATGAACATGCCCTCTCGCTGTCACCTCCCCCATTACTGTACCGCTAACGCTTAAATCTCCTACGTCCAAATCTGCATTTACAACGCCAGTTTGTTCAACTACAACTAATTGCGAAGCGCTTATGAATCCTTTAATTTCTCCTCCAATGACCACGTCTGAGTCAAAAGTGAGTTTGCCTTCAATGAAAGTTCCTTCGCCGAAAACCGTGTTTTTTTCCTTTACAACGACTACTTGTTGTTGAACCGGAAGGTCTGTAGATTGCTTATTTTCATCATGATCGCCAAAACCAGCTCTCCAAAATCCCATGCTATTCTATAATTATATAAGTATACCCTCGTTAAAAAGTTAATCAATACTAAAATGGTTTTTATTCGAGCTTTGATTTTATCTTTAATGGTTGCCTTTGCTAATGTTGAAGCGGATGTAAAAAAAGGAGCCCCAAAAGTAAAACCCGCCAAAACCAAAACCAGCCAAGTCAAAAGCGGCAAAATTAATAAAGGTTCAAAATTTTCCGCAAAAAACAGCAAATCAAGCATACCAACATACGGCAAAAAATTTAACCATCCTTATATTGTTCCCGTGTATCATGATCAACGCATCGATTTCAAATTAATTCCATCAAGAGCCAAAACTTCTATAAGACTGGGAGGGGTGCCTACTGCAATTTCGTTCTTGCGAGGAGTCTATTTTGTTAAAGACTCAAGCGACAGAACTATTGTTTTAACGCTAGATAATGGAATTCAACGCATTTTGGAAAAAGAGGCGGAAACTGTGAATGCCCCTCATTTTGCATTGGTAGTTATGGATGTTAATACTGGTAAGATTTTGGGTTACGTAGGAAGAAGTATAAGCATACCAAACCCAATTAATCATAATGGGTTTAGGGCGGCATCTCTCTTCAAGATTGTCACTGCGGCCGCGGCTTTTGATTTCAAGTTGCTAAGACCTGATGACAGGATTTTCTTTCGAGGATCTTTGTACGAATTGTCACCTGCTAACTATTTCCCCGACCCCCAGCTAGACTCTAAGTCTATGGCGGCAGATTTAGGACTTGCCAAATCTGCCAACCCTGTTTTTGGAAGGATTGCTTTGAACTTTTTGAATCCCACTTTTCTTAACTTCTATAGCGATCGATTTGGTTTTAATTGGAAACTTAATGCGGATTTTGAGCTAAGAGAGAGCAGGGCTTTTATTCCCGAGAACGATTTTGATTTTGCGCGCACAGCCGCTGGATTTGGGAATGTTTTTGTTACCCCCATTCATTCGGCAGCTCTAATTGCTGCGCTGGGCAACAAGGGCAGGCTGATGAGACCTTCTTTAATTGAAGCTGTGGTGGATTCTCGAGGCCAAATAATTTATAGCTTTGAAAGCGTAGCACTAAGTCAAGTGGTCTCAAAATCGACTGCCTCTGAGTTGCTTAGCTCCTTAGCTTTGACTCAAAGTGAAGGTACTGCTAAGAAAGCTTTTGCGGGATCTCGGGTAGCTCATCTAGTTGCCGGCAAAACAGGAACTTTGAGCAATGATGATCCGAAAGGCTTGCTGCTTTCCTACGTTGCCACCTTCCCTCTTCCTGATCCCAAATTTGCTTTAAGTGTAATAGTGGTGGGGGCTACAGATGCTGCCTCACGCGCCTCTTTCGTAGGAAGGAGGATTATCGAACAGATTATGTTAAGATAATTTAGATCAACACGCAGATATGGAGATTTTCTTGTTTAATACCTTGGGAAGAAAGCTTGAGAAGTTTGAACCGCTAGAGGAAGGAAAAGTCGGAATTTACTGCTGTGGCCCCACAGTTTATCATTTTGCTCATTTAGGAAATTTTCGTTCTTATTTGTTTCAGGATGTTTTAGTGAAATTTTTTAGGAAAATAGGCTACTCGGTCAAGCATGTAATGAACATCACAGATGTAGGCCATCTGGTTTCTGACGCTGATGAAGGCGAAGACAAGATGGTACTAGCTGCTAAAAGCGAAGGCAAAGAGGTTTTGGAGATTGCGGAGTTTTACATGAGAGCTTTTTTCGAGGATGCGGCAAAACTAAATATTGCCCGCCCTGATATTGTTTGTCGGGCTACTGAACATATAGATGATATGCTTAATCTAATTAAAAGATTGCAGGAAAAAGGATTAGTTTACGTTGCTGGTGGTAATGTTTATTTCGATACCTCTAAATTTCCCAATTATGGACGGCTGAGGGGACAGAGGTTCAAGGCAGCCGAGGAGTTTTCAAGGGTTGATTCAGATCCAAACAAAAAGAACCCTGAAGACTTTGTGCTTTGGTTCACTAAATCCAAGTACGAAGGCCATTTGCTTTTATGGGATAGCGAGTGGGGTAGGGGCTATCCAGGGTGGCATATAGAATGCTCGGCAATGGCGATGAAACACTTGGGAGAGAGCTTCGATATTCATTGCGGTGGAGTCGACCACATTGAAGTTCACCATACCAATGAGATAGCGCAATCAGAGGGCGCAACTGGCAAGCCTTTTGCCAAGTATTGGCTGCATAACGAGTTTGTGTTGTTTAACAACGACAAAATGTCAAAAAGCAAGGGTACTATCGTTTTGGTTAAAGACATTGAGAATGACGGCTTTAGTCCGCTTGATTATAGATATTTAACCTTAACTGCTCATTATCGCAAGCCTATTAATTTCACCAAAGAGGCGCTAGAAGGAGCAAGGAGCGCAAGAAGAAATTTAGTTATGGCAGTTGCCTTAGAGGCGGCCAAGCAAGGGTTAGACTTACCGAGTTTAAATTCGTTTAGATCATCTTCTTTTGTTGGCTCAAATGAATTCTTTGCTCCTCTAGCCAAAGATATTAACACCCCAGAATGCCTGTCGCTTGTCTGGGAGGCAGTTAAAACTAGCCCAGCCCCTGTGGCAAAGATCTTTGAGGTTGATCAAGTACTGGGACTTCGTTTACTTGAGACTGTGTCTCAAGCCTTGCATGTAGATGAAGAGTTTAATCGAATTGCCAATCAGAGAAAAGAAGCGAGAGCCAAGAAAAATTACAGTAAGGCAGATCAGTTAAGAACAGTTTTGGTTCAAAATGGTTTTGAGGTCTTTGATCTTCCATCAGGTCAGCAATTGCTTTTGAACACCAACTTTGTGTAGAGTTTTTGAAAATTTTTGATCTTGTTTTATGAAAAAGGTGGCGCTGATAACAGGTGGAAGCAGAGGAATAGGTAGAGAAATAGCGGAAGTTTTATCTACAAAAGGATTTTTTGTAGTTATAAATTACAGTTCAAGCTCTGTTGAGGCTGAAGAATTTGTGGCACGAGACCCAGAGAATAGATTTGCGGTAAGATTTGATGTCTCTGATCCTTTAGACATTCAAAAAGGGTTTGATGAGCTCGAAAAAAATTCAATGAGTCCAGACGTTTTGGTTAACAACGCTGGAATTACCAAAGATAATCTTTTGGTTCGGCTCTCTTATGAAGATATAGCTAGGGTTATCAACACAAATTTAGTGGGCGCTATTTTATGCTCCAAATTGGCTTTAAAGAGTATGCTTAAACGTCGATGGGGCAGGATTGTTAACATCTCAAGCGTGGTAGGACAAATGGGTAACGCCGGGCAGTGCGCTTATGTGGCTAGCAAAGCTGGCTTAATTGGGTTTACAAAGGCTTTAGCCAAAGAGGTGGCCTCTCGGGGAATCACGGTAAACTGCTTAGCTCCCGGCTATATAGAAACTGCTATGACCGCTGGTCTAGACCCGGCTGTGCAAGAACAGATGTTAAAGTTAATACCCATCGGTAGATTTGGTACAGTTGAGGATGTTGCTAACTGTTGCGCTTTTTTGTGCTCCGAAGAAGCTTCGTATATAACAGGGGCAACTCTTAATGTGAACGGCGGATTATATATGTAGGCTCGAAAAGCTAGTTGTAAGCATTCGCTTAGAAGTAATTTTAGAAGCAAAAGATTAATTTTTTCGAAATTAAGATAGAAAGGGTCTCTAATGGAGCTAAAAAAGAAAACTGAGACGCAAGTGTCTGCTCGAACTCTTTCTCAAGATTCTCTTGAGGCTCTGAAGGCTGCCTTAAAAGAACAACCACAACGAAGCTCTCAAAGGATTCTAGTTAGCTCAACGCAGGCTTCGAGAGTTAACCGGGCTCAAAGAAACCAAGCGTTTAATCAGAGAAGATTGAATCAAATTAGGAATCAAGAGGTAATTAGGCAGTTAAACAGAGTTTATCAAGACAATAACAGGCGAGCTGTTGAGAGAAGAAAGGGGATTAAAGCCCCGAACCAAAGTGATCATAGAGAGTCGGTTCTTGATCCGAAATCGAAAGAGCTTGCGGATTATTTAGCCCAAAATGGATCTTTGGAGGGTTTAACTTTAGAAGAGGCGCTTCAGAGAAGAATTGAAAGTCTACAACGGGTTAAAAGAGACTTTGACCCCGATAAAGATCCTTTCAATGAGCTGGGATCTTTGGGGGGAGATTTTTCTGTTGATTTAAGAAATGCACAGTATTTAAGCAATCTGTCTCCAGTTCAGGCGCTGGTTTCTTTAAATTTAAAAGAGTTATTGCGGCAACCGGAGCTGTCTTCAGATGAGTCTTTTCTGCTAAATCTGGCAGCCTGGCTTCAAAGAAAAAAAAGAACGCGTAAGTACCTAGATGAGGGAGATTTGTTGGAGCTGATTTTAATTGAATTTTACCCCATTTTGTTAGCAGCTTTAACCAAGATATTCTCTAGGGGCGTTAGCGAAGAGGATGTTTCCACAGAAATGCTCTCTTTTAATGGCGAGCTTGTTCAGATAATGAGAGCCGCGTCGGATAGCGCGCACCCGTCGCATGAAATGCTTAAAACTGTGCAGGCTATGTGTCAGTATACAGACGTAGTAAAGTGGGATGATTTAGATGTAATTTGACTGATTTAACAAAATGAAAAATCGTCGACACTCGTTTGAGGAGCTTTTAAAAATTGAACTAGAAGGATGGTGCTATGGATTAGCCAATTATCCCGGGCAAGTTCACATAAATTTAATTAATCGAATTGCTGAAGAGCTGCAGCCCACATTCCGAAGAGCCATCAGTGAGGGAATCCGATTTGATCTAGTTAAGTTAGCCTCCAAATTTGCAAAAGCCGCAAAGTATCAGGTCGATGAAAAAGAAATTTTGATAGCTTTCGTTTTACAGCTTCCCCCGGAGGACGATTTAATGGAAGAAGAGGCGGAATTGCTAGAGTCAATTTTGGGGGGAGTAAAAAGCGTTTTTCCCGAAATAGATGAGATCATAAACTTGAGTCGAAAGCTCTCAAGCGCTCTCGAGGAGGATTTCTAGATTGTCACTGTCGAGAGTGGTGGATTAAACTTAATGTTGCGCTAAGGCTTTTACCTCGTTGTCAACGAGCGAGAAGACGCTGGGAGAGAAAATTTTGCAACCTGAGAGGCCCATGGACGCTACTCCAACAACCTTGGGCGACTCTTTATACTGCAGTAAAGGCAAGCCTGAGCTTCCTTTGCAAACTGGAGACATTAAGCTATAACTTAACAAGGAGAAGGGTTCAGCAACAAAGAAAGTCCTTACTTCAACAATGGCTTTGGCTGTGTTTGAAAAATAAAGCAAGGGTACAGAAAAGTTAATTTGAGCGAGTTCAAGCCATGTCGAAAACTTTTCGAATGTCTGAATTATGGCAAAATCTGGAAGTCCTACTTTAAATAACTCTTTTAAAAAATCCGCCTCTGAGCAACTTGCTTGTTTGAAACAGTTAAAAAAACCCACAGAAAATTTGCTGAGAAACTGAGAATGAATGTTGACTGAGCGAGGCCTGTATAGGTTAGTTCCATCCATTAAATCAAAATCTCCGTCCATATACATTACACAGTGAGCGGCGGTTAAGATTTTGTCTGAGCCAATTTTAACGCCATAACAAGAAGTTCCGTTCTTGCCATGGATAGAAACAAGATTATCTGTAAACTCAGAGATCGAAATGACTGAAGAGTTTTTACACCCAACGAACAAATTCAACAAAGCTAGGACGCCCCAAACTTGTATCTTTTTCTTCTCCATAGTTTGGCCAAGTAATTATAAGTTATTTTACGGTTTATATGTTTTAATAAGTATAAGAGCGCAACTGGAGCTAGCCACCATAAAGCTGGGGAATAAAAATTGAGAGGGGTACTGAATTCCACAGCTTTAATAAGCAGTTTAGTTGCGGCGCTACCGACAAACCAAAGATAATCTGTTTTGAATAGCAAATTTTCAATTAATCCTAAAAGAGGGAGCGCAGTCGAGGCAAGAGATAGAGGGAAAGCAAAAAGACAATTAAAAAAAATCCAGGATGCTTTTGGTTCTGTTTCGGTAAAAAAACTCAAAGCTAAACCTGAAAATATGGATGCTAAAGTTGTTGCAAGTAAAGGTCTATGCAGCCCGCTTATAACAAATCCCAACAATGCAGAGAAAGTTAATACAAAAGAAATGCTAAATTGCGCGCCAGGCTCAATAATGCAAACAACATAAGCTGAGGCTAAAAGAATATTTATTTGCAATTTAAACAGTTGGTTGAATAAATAAAAAGTTAAGAAACACAAGGCCCTGATAATCGGTTTGTCAGCGCCTGCTATAAAAGCGTATAACCAGGCAAGAGTTATTACCAGAGCGGCTTCAAGAAACGCAAATTTGATTGAAGTCAAGCCGCTTAGATACCTTAACTTTCGGCTGAAGTTTAAAGCCAAGACTGCCACAACGCTTAACTGATATCCTGATACAACCAAAAGGTGGTAAAGTCCGGTTTCGCGAAACAAATTATCGGTTTCTTTTTTTAGGTCTGTGGCATAGCCTATCGAAGTACTCATTAAAATTGGTTTGGTTCCGAAGTAATCCTTAAACTGCGAAAGTCTCAAAATTGCGGTTTTCTTTAGGTTTTCCAAAAGCGCGTGGATTAAATGCGGCTCACTGGCAAAGTTCAGGATAGAGTAGTTGCTAACAACGCAAAAATGTCTTACGCCTTTTATAGCGTTGGTTACAAAAAAGGAAAAAGGAAACAAAGATTTGTTAATTAACTTGCATTTTGCTCTTCCAATAATTAAAGATTGGGTGCCAAGATTTGAAGCTCTGTGATGAAGCCTCAAGGATAGCGCAACTATCTGTCCATTTATTTGCCCCAGGCCGGTTATTACGCCCTTCTTGTAAGTTGAATTGAGTGATATTAACTTAATTTGGCTAGGTCGGCTTAAGTTAAGTTCTCTCGAAGAGTCGTTGCCTTGAGAAACAAAAACTGTTAAAAAGCCGAGCAATATTGATACCAGCAAAAGATGTATTTGCGCGAAGTAAAAAAAGGGAACGCAGAGTAGCAAAAGCCAAGGTTTCACTTGGCAGGCTAAATACTGGCCGAAAGACCAAGCAATAAATGCGAAAAAAGGTTGTACTTCCTGAAAAATTCTTTTCAAAGGGCAATCTCTGCTTCTTAAATCGATAATATTGGCGGTTTGTTTTGTTTGGAGATTTTGAAAATCGTCACTCTCTGTGGTACAGTATTTTTTATGTCTGTCAATGACCTGGTAGCGGATGCTCTTACTCGTATAAGAAATGGATGTTTGGTGGGGGCTAAGTCTGTTTCGATACGCGCTTCAAAGCTTGTGATTAGTATTTTGAATGTTCTAAGGCAAGAGGGCTTTATTCAAGACTACAGCGAAACTAAGGATAAAGCGGAAGCGATCGTTTACTTAAAGTACCTTAGAAATGGGAGACCTGTTTTAAACGAAATTAAGTTAGTCTCCAAAAGAAGCAGGAGAGTTTATGTTGGCAGCAAGGAGATCCCAAAAGTTGCCAGAGGCTTAGGGGTAGCAATTCTCTCAACAAGCAGCGGTGTTTTAAGTGACCTAAAAGCAAGAGAGTTAAACGTAGGTGGCGAGTTAATTTGCACAGTGAGGTAATAAATATGATTTAGTCAGCAAATATGATAGGTAGCGGAAAGATTAAATTAAAACTAAGAAGCTTTGATCACAAACTACTAGAGAAATCTTGTCAGGATATTCAAAGTATTGTTAAGAGAACAGGCGCTAAGCTGGTAGGGCCAATTCCTCTGCCGACTAGAAGGCGCTTGTTTACCATCCAAAGGTCAACATTTACAGACAAGAAAAGCAGAGAGCAGTTTGAGTTAAGGATAAGTTCAAGGTTGTTGTATATCCTGGAGCCTAACTCTAGTACTTTGGATGAGCTAGGGAACCTGGAGCTGCCGAGCGGAATTGATGTTGAAATCAAAGTGTGACCACTGTAGCGCTAGTTAAATAAGTGGTATTATTTGTTTTATTTCAGGTTCAGATTCTAAATTGGTTTAAGTTTCGGGCTCTATTAAAAAATTGAAGGTTTATCAAGATATTAAATTTTTGAGATGTTTTTGGATCTGTTTTCCTACTTTATGAAAAGAGGTAGCCTTAATAAAGGCCGGCGAAAAATACGTTGTATCTAGCGCAAGAGATCACCCAGAGCTAGCAAAATTAAAATTCAAGTTTAAGTGTAGCCGATGTAAAAAAACAAGTGCTGTTAATATAGAAAGAGCATGGCTGTGAGTGAGATATCAAACGTTAAACGAAGCTAATATCTCTGGAATAGCTATTGAAAAACCGATCTTTAAAGTGATACCTAAAGCGCGAGTTCGTTGAATGAGCCAAACTGCTGGAGGGCTAGAAACTCGGAAAAAGCGGAAGTATTATTAAAAAGGAGGAATCAATTAAAGTACAGAAAAAGTTAATTTAGAATTTAGATAGACCAAGACTAATGAGGGGGAGAGGTTTAAAAATTGAAACTAAAGTTAACAAGAGTCAAAGTGTTAGAGATAAATAAAGCTCGAGGAGGAGTAGTTAGCTGTTTCGCTATCTCAAGTTTGCTAGTTTCAAAGCGCTGGCTCAAAAAAACATTTTAATTTAAATTTGCTTTTGGGGTATTTTTAAAGTGAGGGGAGCTCATTTTCAGCCGCTTCGTTCTTAAGAAAGAGTTTGGTTAGTTGACTATGCTTGTAGCTTCGTTTACTAGCTACAGAAAAATATCTGTGTGGGTTATTTTAGTTTTGTAGACGGTCTCGAAGTTTGTCAAGTAGGAGCGATCAATAAAGGCCACAGTTGATATGATTTAGCTTTTGGGTGATAATTAAGGATCCAGTGTGATGATGTGGTGCGAGTTTATTGGGAAAAAGATAGGTTGTTCAAGAGTTTTTCTAGATGACGGGAGGGCAATTGCTGTAACTTTAGTGAAAGTGGATCCTTGCGCTGTTTTAGGGGTTAGAACTCAGGAGAAGGATGGTTATCAAGCTGTTCAGGTGGGGGTAGATCCAAAAGATCTCTCTAAATTCAAGAAGCCTTTGAAAGGGTTTTTTTCAAAAGCTGGTCTTGGGGGGTTTAAGGTTGTAAGGGAGATAAAGTTTCCTACTGAGTTGGTAAGTCCAGGGAGTTATATTGATTTTTTTGAGTTTTTTAACGAAAACGATCAAGTGAATGTTACAGGAACATCGAAAGGTCGTGGTTTTACGGGGGTTTTGAAAAGGCACAACATGTCGGGACCGCCAGCCACAAGAGGTACTCACGAGGCAAGAAGGAATGTGGGAAGTATTGGTTGCAGAAAGTATCCGGGCAAAGTGTTTAAAGGCAAAAGGTTGCCGGGTCGATATGGCTTCGAGCGCGTTACGGTTAGAAACCTGAGGATTATTAGGCTTCTAAGATCTGAGAATGTAGTAGCAATATCGGGAGCAATTCCGGGGCATCAGGGGTCACTTGTAAAAATCTCCAAACAGGTCAGTTCTTTAGATAATTTAAAAAGAGAGCCTTCTGTGAGGGCTTGATGAAAAAATTTAGTTGAGTCGTCAAAAAATTAATGGTATGAGCGAAAGTTTAGTTTTTGAAGTGTATGAGTATTTTAGGGCAAGACAAAGAAAAGGGAACCACGCTGTTTTGAACAAGCGGCGCATGGAAGTTAGCGGAAAAAAGCCCTGGAGACAGAAAGGAACAGGCAGGGCTAGAGCAGGGTGTGCCGACTCACCTCTATGGGTAGGGGGAGCGGTAGCTCATGGTCCGCAGCCTCGAAGTTACGCTTTCAGTATGCCTAAAAAGAAAATTAAGAAAGCTACACAACTTCTCTGGGAAGACCTTAAAAATAAAGGGAATGTGTATCTAGTTTCTGAAACTGATTTGGCAGGCGAAGCTAGAAAAACAAAAACTTGGTCAAAACTTATAGATGAAAAATGCGGAAATGTAAAATCGGTTCTGATAATTTTTAATAGCGACGAGGAAAAGTTGTTTAACGATGCTAGGTTAGCAGTTAGAAATTTAAAAAATGTGCAGCTTCTTGAAAAAAGATGTCTATCTGCTAAGCACTTACTTTGGGCTCAAAAGTGTATTATAATAGGAAAAGACCTGGATCTGGTTTCGGCCTAACCAAACATGGGATCGTATAAAGATTGTGATATTATTAGAAGATTGATAGTTAGTGAAAAAAGCCTAAAAAGTGGTTTTGGCGGCAGAGTAATTGTTTGCGAGGTTTTAAAAAGCGCAAACAAACGGCGCATTAAGGAGGCTGTAGAGAATCTATTTTCAGTTAAAATAGAAAAAGTTAGAACCCTGAACATTCCTTCAAGGAAAAAATTTGCAAAGGGTAGAGTTGGTTTTAAACCGGGTTACAAAAAGGCCTATGTTACCTTGAAAGAAGGGTACTCTTTGCCAGAGCTAAGTATTTAGCTAGAAGCTTCCTTCAACACTCCTTTAGTTTAAATTTATCTTAGTCTGAAACTTTAGGGCGGTTAGATTCACTTAAGTGGTACAGGTGTTGTGAGAGAAGTTTTAAAAACTTTGAGAGCTTTTAAATCAAAACATATTTAAAGTGGTAAGGGGTTGATGGGGCGAGCTGCATCCAATTTCAAATGATTTTTACCCAAGAGTCTTTAACCGTAGTTTTGCCTGTCTCAACTACACTAAAATAGCGCATATGGAGAAAGTAGTTGGCTTTAAGCGTATAGAGTTAAAGGAGGGGGTCATAGTGCTGAACTGTATTTTGGCTTCAGGCAGGGAGGTAGGGTTTAGCTTGGATGCAAATTTTGCTGAGGAGCTGAAGGATTTGATAGCTAGGGCTGTAAAACCAGTAGAGAATTTAACTCCACCGATAAAATTAAATATCGGTTGTGGAAAAGTGAAATATCCAGGATGGTTAAACATTGACATTCAACCTGGAGCAGATCTTGTTTTAGATGTTAGGCAAGGATTGCCGTTTGAAGATAATTCAGTTGATTTTATCTACAGTGAGCATTTTTGGGAACATCTAACTTTGAACGAGGCTGAGACTGTTCTGCAAGAATTTTTTAGGTGCTTGAAAACTGGCGGAGTAGTTCGAATTGCAACTCCGGATCTAGATTACTTAATTCAAAAATATCTTTCGGACTGGAAAAATCAGGCTTGGTTAAGGCTTCCAGAGTATAGTTTCATCTCAAGCAGGGGGTTAATGTTTAACATTAGTTTTTACTCTTGGGATCACAAATACGTTTATAATGAGGAAGATTTGCGCAATCAGCTTTCCAAAGCCGGGTTCAAACAAATATCCAGATGCGAGTTAGGATTCAGCGCCCACCCTGAGCTTTGCAATTTGGAAACTCGAGAAGAATCTAAGCTAATATTGGAGGCTGTAAAGTAAAAACCAAGTAATGTGCATCCCCGCATCTATCGTTTTTTATCAGTAGGTATAAACTTAAGTTCGCTACAATAATTATCAAATACAGTCACTAAAGCTTTTGGCGCAAGGGCTTTT
>Ga0197142_1002109_pt1 | contig 17654 bp, 21 predicted proteins | sample GBS60_MetaG_FD_148614 | JGI IMG/M metagenome (GOLD analysis project Ga0197142, IMG submission 148614) | Sediment microbial communities from Great Boiling Springs, Gerlach, Nevada, United States - GBS 60_MetaG | ecosystem: Environmental > Aquatic > Thermal springs > Hot (42-90C) > Sediment...
CTATCTTGGCGAGTTCGGGTAGTTGCATAACCACCGCGGTCCACTGGCCGTCCGCAACGTCGGCGTCAGTGACGTTTACCAGCGCTCTGTCGGGAAGCCACTTGACTTGGGCCTCTTTATACACGATCGGTATGTAGATCACACTGACTGCGCTGGGCAGGTTTGTGGAGACTTTAAACTGCTCGCCGTATACTATGGCGATCTTGTACCTAATGTTGAAGTTCCACACCGGCGGGATCAGGTAAGACACGCTCCTCACTATTATGTTCTGGTTGACATCTGTCACCGTGTCGACCAGCCCGACCTGGATGTTAATATCGCCGGCAATCTCCCTGCCTATTAGGCTGGCGTCGCCGGTGTAGGCAAACACCACGTAGCCCAGTAGCCTCCAGCCCTGGGGCACGCCCACTTCAGCGCCGGTGACCGCAAATTCGCCGTTAGGCGCCACGGTGGCGGTCTGCTTAGACAAGCTCTTCACAAGCATGGCGGCAGGCAACGGCTGGCCCTGTGTAATCGTGATCTTGTACTTCCCGGGAGTGTTTATCTCGACGACCTTAGGCTCCACCCTGTATACTGTGGCGGGGGTGCCGTCGGGTCTCTCCACGGCCTTTATCACAAAGGGCGCGTAGGGCTCGATGGTAAGACGGGTCATGGCGTTGAAGCCTTGCGCCAGCCTGCCGTCGGGCACGCTGACTTCAACGGTGGTGTCGCCGGTGAGCGGAATGTAGCTGGCCTTTACGTATATATAGGTCACCCTTAGCTTGACCTCTACCTGGTCTCTGGCGGTATTAACTATTGTTATCTTAGACGTGTCGGGACCTGCGTAGACGGCGGAGACGAAGCCGTTCTGGTCGAAGGTCTTGCTCAGCTGGCCGTCTGCGCCTATCTGTACCGAGGGGTAGGCGCCGAGGAACTCGATCTTCATGCCGGCGTATACGTACCCCTCGCCGGGGGTCACGTAGGGCTTCGCCAGGGTGGCGAAGCCGGCGCCTTGTATCTTAATTGTTGTCTCTTCCACCTTGTAGGCTATGTGCTCAAGTTTTGCAGTTGGCGGGATTACAACCGTCGTTGTCGCTAAGAGCAACGCCGCCAAGCCAAGCGTGATTAGGAACGTTCTGGTCATGCACCATAGACGCACCTCCTTTTTAATGACAGCGTGCAACAACGGACTCAAATTAGTGAGATATGTGGGTAATATTCAGATGATTTACAAACAGCCCGCTCCAGCTGGCTCAAGAATAGAGTTGACGGAGGAGGCTGGCAGTGATGAGCCGCTGGCGCTTCGCCTAACGCTCAGAAGCCGCCATCTGCACATCCACCTCTTTTAAACCAATGCCTCGGTCTCTACGTGTATTGACATGAAGACGTTGGAGGAGGTGATGGAGAGAGCTGGAGAAGGCTCGGAGCGATGAGGTGAGAGCTGTGGCGGAGGTCCTAAAAGTCTTGGCGATTACACCAAAGCAGGTTTTACACAGATAACTGCCGGCCTCAGAGAATTGAAAAACGTTGAAAATTTGGCTCGGGTTCATAATCTTGAGAGAGGGTTGAGGGGGAGCTTGGCGCCTTCGCCGAGGCGGCTCTCTCCCGTTGCGTGCGGGAGGATTTAAGAGAGGAGTTGGGGGCGCGGGGCGAGAAGGTTTCGACGCGGCGCCGTAATGTCCGCGTCGACGGCCCAGATGTCGACCTACTCGTGGAGACCGACAAGGCGGCGCATGTAGAGGTGAAGGAGAAGCCTGCAGATGCCAAGAAGGCTGAGGTTGCCGGTAGGACTTGCGACAAGTTCGCAGTCGTCATTCTTGCCGGCGCCAGAGGCGACGTTGGGAAATACGCGAAAGGAAGGGGAGTACTGACATACAGATACTAGCCGCCCCCGTGCCTCCCTTTCAACTCTCCCGCTGCACCCGGGGACCTGGGACGGGCTAGTGACGGCGCTGTGCAGGTACCCAGCCTTCGCGAGTTTTGACAAGCCCTCTCGTCCTTCTCAGGGCGAGTTCTCTAAGCCTTTGGAAGAGCTGGGCGTCTCCGCACAACAGACGCCCCTCGTAGAAGGCGTCTACAAACACGGTGTTGAACCGCTCCACCTCCGCGGCGGCGTCCTCCGGCGTGGCGAAGTGCACCTGCGCCAGATCGTTAGGAGGCTCCCCCGGCGGGGTCTCCCCAATCACCACGAGATCCCAGTCGCTGTCAATCCTCGCCTCCCCCCTGGCTCTGGAGCCGAAGAGCACCACTGTATACCCACTGGCGCATAGCGACTTAATCCACTCCTCCACCTCGGCATGCGACTCAAGTAGTATTTTTCTCAACACTAGTCCAAATCTTCTCAAGACATTTTATACATTGCTCAGCGTCTTCTCTGTCGTGGTCGAGCATCCTCGCATCGGGGTAGCGGCTTTTCTCCTAAAGGGGAGACTTATAGAGACCACCGGCTCTAGGCCGTATACACACTCGGTTTACCACCTTGTCAAAATGTTGTCTGAGGTCTTGGGGACAGAGCTGGAGGAGGACGTCGCGAGGTGTGCTAAGTATCTCACGGAGCAGTATATCGGTAGCCGCTATGCCCCCGTTAGTGGAACTCGTGCGCCAGTGCCTTATACCTCTCACCCCGCCTGTACCACCGCTCGGCCACGGCCCTCCCTAGTGGCTATTTAAAAACGTTTAAAAACAACGGCAACCACGGCGCGGTGGCCATCTGGCTTAAACACAAATCGGCGACGCTCCATCAATCTGACATGCCCCAGCTACAGCGTTGACAGAGGAGTTACGGCTTACCCCTGGAGGTGCTTAGACAGAGATGGGGCGCAAACCCCACGTAAGGTACTGACAACTACAAACAACTCGAACCGCGTCTGGCATAAATGGGACCTTCTGGCGCGTCTCTGACAGAAATTGAGGAGGAGGTTGGAGGCTGAGACCGCGGGTGGGAGGGCTTGGGCGACCAGACAAAGCCCGCACGCCGACCGGGGGCTACCGGACCGCTGGACATAGCGCCGACTCACACGCTTTACCTAGTCTTAGGCGATGTGGATGTCTTGTTGACACAGATCCGGAGCGGGGGCGTCGGGCCGCACTAAGCTACGTGGGGGCGCGTGGCTCTGCTTAGAGTTGCCACAGAGACAACTACAGGAAAAGAGAACTGTAGATTTTAGAGCGTCTGTAGTTTGGCGAGGTACTGCCAGTAGGCGTCTAGCTCCTCTTCAAGCTCGGCGATTTCCTCGTCGGTTAGGTGGGCGAATCTTCCCTGTAGTTTTAGGAATTCTTTTAGAGGTTTTCTCTTCGTCTTGTCTAAGTGGTTGTTACTGGGTGGGTTTAGCCTAAGCTTGCCGTGGTCCCACTCGTAGAGGGGGAAGTAACCCGTCTCCACCGCAAGTCTCGCTATCTCGACGGTCTTGTTCTCTGGGTAGCGCCAGCCCGGCACGCAGGGCGCGTATATGTGTAGGAAGGTGGGGCCCTCCTCGGTGTATTCAAGCGCCGTCTTTATCTTGTTAACCATGTCTAGGATATACGCAATACTGGCGGTGGCAGCGTAGGGAACCCTATGTGCCATTACTATGCCCATTATGTCCTTCTTCCACTGTATCTTGCCCCTCACTGCGGTGCCCACCGGCGTGGTGGTGGTCCAGGCATATTTAGGCGTCGAGCCGCTTCTCTGTATTCCCGTGTTCATGTAGGCCTCGTTGTCGTAGAGTATATACAGGACTCCGTGGCGTCTCTCCAGCATTCCGCTTAGCGACTGTAGGCCTATGTCGTAGGTGCCGCCGTCGCCCGCGATGACAACCACCTTGGTGTCGCCGGCGTCCCACATGCCCTTTCTTTTGAGGGTCTTTATGGCCGCCTCCACCCCAGACGCCACCGCCGCTGCGTTCTCAAAAGCCACGTGTATGTAGGGGTGCATCCAGGCGGTTTCTGGATACGGGGTGGTGGTCACCTCCACGCAACCGGTGGCGTTGGCTATAATGGCGTTCGGTCCGATGGTCTTCGTTATCCACCTCATGGCTATAGCGGCGCCGCAACCGGCGCACATCCTGTGGCCGGGGGCGAAGAGCTCCTCCCGCGGCAGGTCTTTTAGGGTTCTGAAGTACACCTTCATACCCGCACCCCCATGAACACCACCTCCTTCCTGGGGTTTTCTCTGAGCATCGTGTATATCTTGTACATATCTTCGACGTACATGGTGCGCTGTCCTATGCCGTGGATTACATTTGCCGCCGGCTTGTCTACGCCGTGCATAAACATGGCAGTGGCTATGTCCTTGTAGAGCGGGCCCTCGGCGGGGCTACCGAACATTATGGCCCTGTCTAACACGGCAAGTGCCTTAACCCCCTCCAGGACCTTCAGCACATCCATTGTGGGGAACGGCCGGTAGAGCCTCACCCTGACCACGCCTGCGGCTATGCCCCTCTCCCTCGCAATGTCGGCAGCCGCTTTTGCGTTTCCGAAGGCAGCGCCGCCGTATGTCACTATGGCGTATTCCGCGTCCTCCATCTTATAGGTCTCCACCACGCCGTAGCTCCGGCCGAACTTCTCACCATACAGCGCGTCCACGTCTTTAACGACCTTGTAGGCCTCCTTCATGGCGAGGACCTGTTGATATTTGAACTCGTAGTACCAGTCGGGGGAGGCGAGGGGGCCCATGGTGACTGGGCGCTTGGGGTTGAGGGTGTAGGGCCTCACAGAGCGGGGGAGGAACCTCCGTACCTCCTCCTCGTTGTTGAGCTCTACGGGCTCCACGGTGTGGCTTATGAGGAAACCGTCGTAGGCCACCATGGCTGGGAGGTTCACCGTCTCTGCCACGCGGTAAGCTTGGATTATTGTATCGTACACCTCCTGCGCCGATGCGGCTATGTAGATTACCCAGCCCGTGTCTCTGGCGTTCATCACGTCGCCGTAGTCGTTGTGTATGCTTATGGGCGCCGAGATGGCCCTGGTCGGCACGGCCATGACTATGGGCAACCGCATGGCGCTGGCTATATGGAGGATCTCGTGCGCCAGTTCAAGGCCTTGGCTGGACGTAGCTGTGAAGACCCGCGCGCCAGCCGCGGAGGCGCCCACCACCGCTGAGAGCGCCGAGTGTTCGCTCTCCACGTGAATCAGCTCGGCGTTAAGCTCCCCGTTTGCCACAAATTCAGAAAGCTTCTCCACGATGGTTGTCTGGGGGGTGATGGGGTAGACGGCTATCACGTCTACGTCCGCCGCCTTGACGGCGTATGCGGCTGCGTAGTTACCCGTCAGAGCCTCCACCCGTCTCGTCTTCTGTATCTGTATCATGGGGTCTCCGGCACCATTTCTATTGCCTTGGTGGGGCATTCGTTGGCGCATATGCCGCAACCCTTGCAGTAGTCGTACACTATTTCGTACTTGACGTCGTATGTCCTGTTGCCCACCTGGAACACTCCCTTCCTCTCCACTATGGTGCCTTCGGGGCAGTATAGCCAGCAGAGCTGACACCTTATACACCTGTCGTCGTGTATGACGGGTCTCAGCGTCCTCCAGCCGGCGGTGAGGTTTCTTCTGGTGGAGCCGGGCTCCGGAATTACGGCGCCTATGGGAAGCTCGGTGGCTTTGGGGAGGCTCATAGCTCCTTCGTCTCCTGGTATGCTGATTCTATTAGTTTCACATTTAGGTCGTAGAGCCTGCCTGTGAAGTATTTCTTCAGGGCCTCGGCCACGGAAGAGAGCGATACTATGCCAGTGGCCTTCACCACGGCGCCTATCAGCGCGGTGTTCACTATTGGCCTACCTAAGATCTTCATCGCCAACGAAGTCGCATCTACATAATAAGTCTTCTGGGGGGCCTTATATATCCAGTTTACCACGAGTATCGTGGTGGGCCTCGCGCCCTCCAGCGGGTTTTCCGCCTGGAAAAGCGACTGGTCGGCCACCACTATTACGTCGGGGTGGAGGACGGGTTCCCGGATGTATATAGGCCTCTCGGATACACGGAGGTAGCTCTTCACTGGGGCGCCTCTCCGCTCCGGCCCGAACTCGGGGAAGGCTTGTGCATATTTGCCCTCCAGTATGGCTGCGGCGGCCAGCACCTGGGCGGCGGTCACCATGCCCTGCCCGCCCCGCCCGTGAAAGCGGAATTCTAAAATTCCCATGCCTACATTTATCCACCATTATTTAACCTTATCCTTTTCGCATTAGTCGAAAGATTCTTTAGATTTTTTACAGAGTGACGGGCAGGGCGCGCCTACGGCATGGAGAGGGGTCCCCCCTGCCCAACACGCAACGATAGAGAGGCGCCTTCACGGCGGGCCGCCACAGGCCACGAGGAAGGCGGATGAGGGAGGTTGTGAATAACATGACACTGAGCATACCTCGGCGCATTTGTCGACGGTATGATAACGTTACGAAATCTTCTATCCTCAGCAAACCTACGCCGACAATGGCAATGCACCACTCGGTCTAGCCTACTTTCATACAGAAAATATATGATATTAAAAAAATTATTTTCTAAAAATAATTAATTATTTTTTCTAGTACGTTGCGTTATTATCTCTTCTAATTGTTTTGTCGCGTCTTGTACCGCGTTTTCTAATAGTGCTATCGCGTTGCCGCGGACCAAGACGCCGCTTCTCCCCGCGTCGACCTCTATCCCATCTTCTACGTTGATTAGCTCGACGTATACGTCTAACACTACGAGTTTTGACTTATTTATGAGGAAAAGCGCTGTGAAACTACAGGCGTCGTACTTGTTTATGATCCCCCCGCCGAGACCCACGTCTCTCTTCTGGCCGCAGATCGGCATGAGGGCCGTGAAGACTTGGCCCACAACTTGGTCGCCAGAAGCCGGGTCTCTCACTAGGCCTCTGAATATCCCTCCGTTGATTATATAGCTCTCTGCAAACCACGGATGGTTCCTGCTGATTCTGGTCAACGCCTCGCGGAAGACCGGGGGGGACGAACTCCTCAGGTGTCTTCCTGTAGGTCCAGTTCCCGATTACGTAGGTTCTTTCCTCTTTGTTAACTATCTCCGCCACCGTAGTCATCCCGGCCCATAGATTTTCGGCGGTTGTCTCAAGCGCCAGGCGTTTGGTGACGTTGTATTTCACATAGGTCTTGTTTAGGTAGAAGCTAGTCACGGCTATGTACTGCCCGGCACAACTCCCCTTCAGCGTCAGAGTCCCAGAGAGGTTTACCAAGTCGCAGGCAAACACGTCTATGGCGGTGTTGACGCTTGGCGGCTTTTTCAATACCATATATATCGACGCCGGCAAGCCGATTAAGATGGCGACAACGACGGCGACTATCAAATAGAACTTCCACAACTTCATGGCGTCACAAACACGAACGTAAATGCCTTGTCATACTCAAACCAAAGACAGGCAAAGCCGCATCTCCAAAAATTAGCCTCTCCACGGGCTCCCAATGCGATGTAAGAGTTAGGTAAAGCCAATACCGTTAGTCCATACATCCAGTCCCAGCTCATCGAGCCCCATGTGTCGCGTAACGACGAGTCTCCTCCATCGTAGATATACTGCCTCCACTTGACCGAGGTCGGATCGGTTAGGTCAAGAGAAACTTGTATCCTAGGGATGGTCTCAGTCCACTGCGCCGTTAGCGACGTGGTGAAAGAGCCGCTTGGGTCTCTGGCTTGTGCACTTATCTGGAACGTTATGGTTCTTGTAACCGTCCCCACGTTATACTCACCGCTGTTAGGCGCCGTGGAGCCAGGCACCGCGGGGCCGTACACGCAGTTAGTACTGGGTCGGTATCCATATATTTTGTTTTTGTAGTCTACATAATACCATGAGGCGCATACGTGTCCCGCCCCTTGAGTCGGGATAGAGGCGTCTCTTGCAATTCCTCCAGTGGTGTGTTTCCAGCCGCCATAGATGTTGGGGACGCTGCTAACTCTGATTAATTGCATCCACACCCATCTATAAGTTCCGTCGTTGGCATAATACACATAGTACTGCTTCTGTGGACATACAGTTATGTACACCGTCACCGTCCCCCCGCCGAATCTACCCTCTATAGCAGGGCTGTTACCTGCCACAGGCTCTACTGGACAATTCCAGCTATGTGTCGCGGTTTGTGCGGCTACGAGTAGGCTAAGCGCCAGTATTAGTATCCACACTTGAGCGTGCATGTTCCCTCAGAAAGCCTACCTTTTTTTACGTTCGACAAGTTACGAAAATGCGTGAGCTAGCTGCTGAATATTAGTCTGTCTAGGTGGGCCTTGTATCTAACCCACCACTCGTAGTAGTCGTCGTAGTCTTCGAACTTCCAGTCTTTGGCGCCTACCTCGTTGGCGAGGGTTGAAACTAGATCTCTGGCCCGTTTGCTCTCCCAGGGCATTGGCTCGGCGCCGGCGAGCTTGGCGTAGTAGGCGATGTCTCTGTAGAGGCTGGGAGACGGCGGCTTGGCGCCGATTAATTGGTATAGCTCTATGAGGAGCGGCTCTGCCCACCCCCTGTGGAATCTACATATGCCGGCGTTGTCTATGTACGCCTCGGCCACGGCGCGTTCATATGCCGACTTGGCGAAGTCCTCAGGCGGCATAAAGGTGGGGTTGTAGTTTGTCCAGTACCTCCCCTGTATATACATGGGGGCCACGAGGCCTGGCGCCCAGTAGAAATTCGGCGTCATGTAGCCCTCGGCACCGAAGGCTACATACACCGCAAGGTCTCTGAAGCGGTGGCCTGCGGCCCTTACTCTGTCTTGAAACCTCTTCTCTAGTTCGCGGGCGGCCTTCCTAATTCCGTTTTTTGCAACGATTGTAAGAACTTCTGTGGCGTTGTTTATAAAGTTTTCGATCAACTTGGCGGCTAGCCTCACGTTTTTCCTGGAGTCCTCCAGCGGGTTGAACCTCAGGGGGTCGAAGGCCGGCGTGTCGTCCAGGCCCACCTCCTCTGGCTTGAGGAGGCCGACGTAGACCGCGTCGAAGAGCCAAGCGATGAGGTGGCCCATCTCGATGGCGTCTAGGCCCAGCTTGTCTATTAGGTCGACGAGTGGCACAGCTTCTTCAAATATGTAGTTCCCGATGAAAGGCCCCGCAGCGTGGAACGACTCGTAGTCTACCTTTTTGCCTCGCCACACCTTCTTGCAGACGACCGGGCAGGGCTCGCCGCAGTTGTACCAGCTCTTGGATTTTTCAAACACCTCCCTCTGGAAGGGCTTCCAGAACAGCTCTAGGATTAGGTCTGCGTGTTTAATTCTTTCCTCCCTAGGCATGTATATCGACTTGTAGCCGAAGAGCGGGAGTAGGTCGCGGTAGTGGGGGTAGTTCACGCCGAAGGTGCCGCCCGTGCCCATCTTGGAGTCGAACCGGTACTTCACAGTCTTCTCGTTGAGGAGGTCTATGTAGGGCTTGCCGGCTCTAGACTTGAAGAGGTTGTTTACAGCTTCTGCGTCTGTTACCCTCTCATTTACAGGCTTCTTGGAGCCCCCCACCACTATCGCCGCCACGTTGTGGCCTTGGGCAAGCGCCGTGCCGGGGCCTCCCCTCGCCGCGAAGTCCTCGGCGCCGAGCTTAAACTCGCCGCTCCGCGCGTCGACGTCGACTGAGACAACCGCGCCGTTGTATGTGGTGTAGGCCGCCGGGCCCACCACGAGAGCACGCGCGTCGTTCTCCACGAAGAAGTCTCTATGTTCCCGGTAGAGACTCTTTATTACCTCGTATGCGTCGCCCGGTTGCACCTCCGCGAACCTCACCTCGCCCCGGGATATGAAGAGGGCTACGGGTCTCGGCGCCTTCCCCACCACGGCCACAGCCTGGGCCCCCATGCCCATGGCCTTGTAGGCTGCTCCTCCCAGCGCCGAGACGTGTAGCGTCCTCGTCTGGGGGCTCTTGAAGACAAAAATCAGGCGGTGGACTCCGTAGAGCCTCCCGCCTACAAACGGCCCGTATCCAAACACCACGGGGACTTCGGGCGAAAGCGGGTCCAGACGCCAGGTCTCCCGCTCCCGGTGGATTATGAGCCCAGCCTCCAGGGGCCCCGACGCGTCAAGCTCTTTCAAAGATCTCTGCCGCTTTTCCACATCTATTTCGAGTATGATCATGAAGGAGGGTAGGTGTTATCTAATAAGGTTTTTGCTGTTGCTAGGTATACTCAGTAAACTTGGTAACACTTATAAAGAGGTAGATATATTCGCTTATGAAGGTGAGAGACCTCTTAAAAGATGCCGTTATTTCCTGCCGTGAGGATGAGCCGTTGGAATGCGCCGTGGCTAAGATGTACGCCGCAAATGTGGGAAGCGTAGTTGTGGTAGATGAGGCGGGCCGCCCCGTCGGCATCGTGACTGAGCGCGATATCGTGAGGCTCCTCGCCCAGGAGGTCGACTTCAAGACGCCGCTGGGGCAGGTGGCAAGGAAGAGCCTCATCACAGTCTCCCCTGAGGATTCGGCGCTTTCCGCAGCCGTGAAGATGATCGAAAATAACATACGTCACATGCCTGTAGTCGAGGGCGGGCAGGTGGTGGGCGTCATAAGTATTAGAGACGTGTTAAGAGCGTTGTTGACCGCCGAGGCTTTTCCCTAGTTTTTAACTATAATTCTTTTTTGCCTCCATGCCTAAGACAGCCCTCGCCAGGGAGGCTGTTAAGTTGGTGAAGAGCGGCATGGTGGTGGGCCTCGGCTCTGGCACCACGGCGAGGGAGTTCATAAGGGCACTTGCGGAGGCGGGACCCCGCGACGTGACTCTCGTCGCCACCTCGGCAGACAGCGAGATCCTCGCGGCCGAGCTGGGGCTGGGTCACCTCCTCAGGCCTATGTGGGCTGTGGACGAGATCGACCTAGCCGTCGACGGCGCAGACGAGGTAACCCGCGGGAAGGTTATGCTTAAGGGCAAGGGCGGCGCGTTGCTGCGGGAAAAAATCGTGGACTACGCCGCGAAGAAGTTCGTCGTGTTGATAGAGGAGTACAAGCTTGTGGAGAAAATACCGACGCGGAACCCCATCCCGCTGGAGGTGGTGCCATGGGCGTGGCGCTATGTAGCCAGGGAGGTTGAGAGGAGGTTTGGCGGAGTTGCCAAGCTACGGCAAGATGGGGGCAAGCTGGGGCCCGTCGTGACGGACAACGGCAACTACATCCTCGACTGGACCCCGCCGTCTGCGGTTGACCCCTCAGCCGAGGATGAGCTGAAGCTTGTGCCCGGCGTCGTGGAGACCGGCATATTCGCAAAACGCAGAGACGCGGTGGTCCTGATGGCGCGGGAAGATGGCTCCATATATACACTCTAGTTATCAATATACACAACCTCGTAGACGTAGATAGACGGCTCCGTGGAGTTCAGCGTCAGGCTGGCGTAGTGGGATGCCGAGAAGCTCGCGGCGAGGTCCCCGTCCACGCACCTAAGTGGCGTCTTGTCTCTCAGCGTATATTCCCCAGTCAGTATGCCTGTGTAGGTCCCGTTTCCCGTCAAGTAGCCATACACCACGCCGATAAGAACCGCGCCTCTAGGGACGAGGGGACTTAATGTGTCGTAAACCGTGGAGGCGGTTAAGTCAAATGACGCTGAGCTTATTCGCCGGACGGCCTCTATGAGTTCCGTCGGCCTCAGCCAATCCACCGCGCCCCCTGCGCCTCTGCGCAGGAAAGTAACGTTGTACCGAAATACATCGCCCTGGAAGGACCAGCTGTAGTTGAGACGCTTAAGGTACGTCTTCGCTCTAACCTCACTCATGGCTCTTGCGAACATGGGCCCCAGCTCTCTGTACTTACCAACGTCAAGCGACTCCACGGCCTTGGTTGCAAGGTGCTCCGCCGCCGTGCAGATGGTGCGGTCGAGCTGGCTGGCTAGGGAGCTCCACTGGTCTAGGGTTAACTTTGCCAGGCGGTAGGCCTCCAACGCCTTGGAGTACGCGTCTGTCAACACGGCAAGCGCCCCAGCCACGACAAGAAGCAGGAGGGTAACCGCGGTGAAGTAGATAGCCCACCACACACATCAACAGCCGTTAAAGCCACCTACAGCTTTTAAATATGGACGGAAGCTCTGTCGTGATAGAGTTCGAGAAGCCTTGGAAAGACCCCGAGGGATATCGGCGGGGCCGTCTGCTGGAGGCTAAATACGAGGCGGAGCTCGCGTTGAAATTTCTGGAGGAGGGCCTCTACAGAAGCGCCGCAGGCAAGGCCTTCCAAGCGTGGAAGGCGTTGCTAGCCGCGTTGTCCGTGGAGCACAGAGAGAAGCTGGCTGAGAGGTTTAAGGGGGTTAGAACCACTAGAGACGGGCGCCGGGTTCACCTGGCGGATTTCATAGTGGCGTTTATGCCCACGGGCTACATGCTCGCCGTGGCGAAGGATCTGGAGGAAGCCACAGGCCTGAGCCTATACGACTTGACGAACTTGGCGCTGAGCCTTCATGAGTTTCAATACAACGGCCTAGACAAGTCGGGAGTCTACAGCAGATACCCATTCATAGACCTCGTCGTGGAGGACATAAAGAGGGTGGTCAACGCCGTCTTCGAAATCCTCAAGAAAGTCGGCGCAACGCCAAGTACATAAGTAAGTGACCCGCGAGGGTGAACGCGCCGAACATCCAGGTTTGACCATCCCCTACACGACACACAGCACCACATCTACACACATACATAAATCCAGGCAGGGCAATTATTCTTCTCGATAGCGATAGAGCGTGTACGCGCCTGCGGCGGAGGTCAACATATAGCCTATAAACACGTCAATTATAGCGCCGAAAACCAAGCATACAACAACTGGGTGTCTAAATAAAGCGGTCCAGCACCATCGCGAGGAACTCCACGGCGAGGAAACTAATGCTCCACTCGCAGATCTTGCACCATCTGCTGAGCTGGGCTAGGCGGCTGGTGTCATCTACACCACCACGCCGTATAGGGATACAGCCACGGAAACCCAGAAAACAGTCAGTAGCCACTGCCCGAGCTCCAGCCCAAAACCCACTGCTACCAACTTAGTCACCACGTAGGTTGCCGCTCGACACGTGGAAAGAAATTCTGCCAAGCCAGCCGTCTAGAGGTCTCATACGTCCTCAGATCTCTGCAAGACCTCTCGTAACGCGAACTTCGTCGAGTTGTATAACTCTTATTGAAAGTAGCTCCAGCCCCGCCACCTCAGCGGTTGCCCCTCCCACCACACCACGCCGCTACCCTCAATCACCTCTGCGAACTCGATGTAGGGGCTCTCCACGGAACAGCCACGCCTCATGGCGAAGACCGGGAGGAACTCCTCACCCCCGTTAAACACCACCTCGCCGATGTCCAAGCCTCTCTCCGCGGCAAACCTCTCCACCTCCTCGGTGGTGGGGAGACGCCTCACCACTATGTCCACGCCCCGCGCCATGGACCACAACACGTCTGCCAGCCCGTCGGAGGAGTCCATAGACGCCGAGACACAGTGCGGCGGTGGCAGAGGCCAGAGGGGGACCGGCCGCCGCAACATATCCACGCCCCTCTTCACAGCGGGATGTTTCTCCCGCCAGAACCTGTAGGCGAGACTCGTGTAGCCGAACTCCGGTATGGTGACGAGGACGTCGCCAAGCTGCGGCTTGCGCCCTATTCTGTGTGGAGCCCTGCCCACGAGGACCACGTCCACCACCACCTCGCCGCCTTGGTTGAGATCCCCGCCTACATACGCAAGGGAGAAATGAGAGGCGGCGGCTGATATGCCGTCTATCACCTTCTCCGCCGTGGCGAGGTCGGGAGCCGTGACTGAGGCCAGGAGATACCGGGCCTCCGCGTATTTCACCCTCATGTCGCTGTAGGCAGCGGCCACGTTTCTCCAGCCAAAGTCAGCCCAGCTCTGGAAGGGCAGTTTAGAGGTGGAGGCGGCGGAGCCGTCTATCTTAAGCGCCAGGTCGTCTACGTATACTACGTCGTTTTCCTCAGCCCCCAACGAGGAGAGGAGACGCCGGAGGAAGCTCTTCTCCACGTCACTCGGCGGTTATCTCTTCAAGGATCTTCAACGTGTCTGAGTCGCCGCCTCTCAGCTTTTGCCACAGCGGCGAGTTTTTACAAAGTACGTAGCGGGTCCTAGCCCGCGAGTCGTCCCTCTGCATAAGTCCTGCCTCCACCAGCCTCTCCAGGATGTGTTTCACCAAGGTGAGGGCGACAGGCGCCGTCGTGTCCACACCACCGAACTCCAGCACCTTCCTCGGGGTAAAAGATACGCAGGACCCCCTCGCCTCCCCCACGATCTTCTGCATACCGAGGTAGACGGTTTTGAGCACGGACCGGAAGTCAGACAAGTTAAAGCGATGATTCATGGAAGTATACACCGCCCTAAATAAAATCCCACCAAACACACACCCCTCTAGATGATATCTTTCTCCCTGTATAATACCTGTATGGGCCCAAATCCGCCGATGGCTTTTTATTCACCAAGGACGACCACAACCACGCTACGTCTACTACGGGGTCCGTCCATTTCTATGAGCATAACCTCCTGCCAAGTGCCTCGCCTAAGCCTTCCGTTGACCACTGGCATCACCAAGTGGAACCCGACAAATAGATTCGCAAGATGCGCGTTGGCGTTGTCGTCTATCTCGTCGTGGCGATAGCCGGCGCCGCGGGGAAACAACGCTCTGAGCTTATTTATGATATCCTCTTTGAGCCTCGGCTCATTCTCGTTGGCTGTAACTATCGCAGTGGCATGCGGGACGTATATCAACGCTATGCCGTTTTTAACTCCGCTTCTCTCCACAATAGATTCGACCTTGTCCGTGACCACTATAATCTCCTCCCGCGCCTTTGTTGAGATGTGGAACTCCTCCACATACACCTTCATAGATAATACCCCCTTCCCTCTATTAAACTGTTATGACGAAAAGCGTGCCAACGACCAGCCCGCTCACTAAATTCACCGTCTCGTTGCTAAGAAAGCCACGCCGTTTGCAACCAGCCACTGGACTTTCAGACACCTTACCGTTACATATGTACTTGATTTGAAGCGTAGCGCCTAAGACGCTGTCTAGGACTTCGCCTAAGTAGCCGAAGATCGCGACTTTCCACAGAGGCCCCCCAACGCCGAGCAGCTGGGCGAAGAGAGCTATGAACAAAGCTCCGGCGAAAGACGCCGTGGTCCCCACAAGAGTCACACCGCCGGAGACCCCTGGCTCCAGAGTTCTCCACGGCGCCAAGATGTGGCGGGGGCGGCCCCCGTAGGCCACCCCCACCTCGCTGGCCCAGGTATCCGCATTTGCCACCGCCACGGCGACGGCGGCGGCGCCCAGAAGCCTGGGGTCCCCCGTCGCCGCGTATAGCAAGCCGAAGACCGCTATCGGCGTCCCCACCCCGGCGACCTGCCGGAGCGACCGCCCCGACACGTCCTTAAGCCCCATCGCCCGCTTCCACTCAGCCCTCAGCCGGGTCAAGAGAGAGGAAGACACGAAAAAAGCGACAAGCAAGAGGAAAAGCCCCATGTGCGCCACGGCGACGATGGAGCCCACTGCTATGGCGGATACTGTGCCCCTCACGGTCAGGAAGCCCTTCTTAAGGGCGAAAAGGGCCAAAGCCGCGATAGATGGCACGACGATTAGAGACAACTCCATTGCCGACGCCATTAGTTATATATTTATTGGTTTCTACCGCCATGGACGTTGTAACTAGACTCCACCAGAGATACGGCGAGGCGGTGGAAAAAGCCTTAGAACACTACTTAACTATCGACGTAGCCCCCGACTTCCGGGAAGAGGTCCTCTACCAGATCAAAACAGGCGGCAAGAGACTGAGGCCGCTCCTCACGCTGACAACCGCCGAGGCGGTAGCTGGCCAGTGGAGGCCAGCTCTTCCCGCCGCCGCCATCGTTGAATTGATCCATAACTACTCTCTTATATACGACGATATAATAGACAGAGGAGACGTCAGGAGGGGGCTCCCCACAGTTAGGAAGGCGTTCGGCGACAACGCCGCCATTTTGATAGGCATCTGGTACAGGGAGGCCATAGAAGAGGCCGTCCTGGACACCCCCAAACCCCTCACCTTCGCCAGAGAAGTGGCCAAGGTCATCAAGGCGATAGACGAGGGGGAGCGCCTTGACATATTGTTTGAATACGCGGGGCGGGATGATCCCTACTTCGCGAAAGCCAGGCGGAGAGACGTGACCCTAGAGGATTACATACGCATGGTCACGCTCAAGACGGGGGTGTTGATAGCCGCCGCCGCTAAGTGGGGCGTCCTCTCCGTAAGCGACGACGCAGACCTCGCCGAGGCCGCCTGGAGCTTCGGCCTAAACGCAGGCGTGTCCTTCCAGATAATCGACGACGTGCTGGACATCTACGGAGACCCCAAGAAATTCGGCAAGGAGATAGGCAAAGACATAAAGGAGCACAAGAGAGGCAACGCCGTAGTCGCCATAGCCCTGGCGAGACTTCCACCCCAGAACAGAGAGGAGTTACTTGCCATATTGGCTAAGGAGGAGGTAGGTGAGGAAGACGTGAAGAGAGCCGTGGTGCTTCTGGACTCCGTGGGCGCCAGGGACGAGGCTGTGAAGCTTGCCGATAGATATCGCCAGGAGGCGGAGCGCCAGCTGGCTAAAATACCTAACAACGAGACGTTGAGGGAGTTGCTGGACTTCATACTGGAGAGGCAGTACTGATGTTTATCGTAAAGTTCGGCGGCTCCGCCATCACAGACAAAACCAGGCCCTACACCTTCCTCCGGGGGCGGATAGCGCAAGCCGCCCCGGCGCTCCGCGGGAGGAGGGCCGTCTTGATCCACGGCGCGGGCTCCTTCGCCCACCCCCACGTCAAGACCTTCGGCTTGACGCCAACTGGCATCGCCTTGACAAAGGCCACGCTGAGACGCCTCACGGCTCTGGTAACAGAGGAGTTGCTGGAGGCGGGGCTACCGGCCATGCCCGTGGAGCCCAGCGACGTGTTTTGGGGCAACTCGCTGGTGCGGCGGGAGGTCATTACACATGCGCTGGAGAGGGGGCTGTACCCCCTTCTACACGGTGACATAGTCCCCTCTGACGAGGGCTACGTCGTGATAAGCGGCGACGACATTGCGGTGGAGCTTGCCAGGATCTACAAGCCCAGCGCCGTGGTCTTCCTCATGAACGTAGACGGCATCTACACGGCGCCCCCCGGGACCCCCGGCGCCGAGAGAATAAGAAGTCTGAGGGCAATCCTCTCCGTGGAGGGCACCGCCGGCATCGACGTGACAGGCGGCGTGAAGAAGAAAATAGAGGCAGGTCTGGCAATAGCGGCCCTAGGGATGCCCGTTTACTACTGCTCCATCGCAGACAGAGAGTCGCTCGAAAGGATAATTAAGGGAGAGCCGCCGGAAAACTGCACCGCCGTGGAGCCCTAGGCGACAGCCACCACGCTAACCGGCTTCCCGTTTCTCAGCTCCACTCTGATATAGTAGCTCTGCGGCAGGTTTATGCCTCTGAGCCAGCTCTCCACGGTGGTTAGCTTGTCCGGGGAGTAGGTGAGGAGTATGACGGGGTTTTTGGCGTTGTCTGGCAAGACGTCTACGAAGTCTTGCGGCGCTATGACGCCTCCGTGTTGAGGTATCGGCAGTACGTAGACAGGCTTCTCAGCGGCGTCGAAGGTTATGCCTCGAACCACGGCGCTTGGGAGAGCCACGCCGGGGGCGTAAGCCACCACGTAGACGTAGGCATCGCCGTAGCTCACAGGTCTGCCTCTCGTCACGCTCCCATTGAAAAACACAAAAGCCTCAGACACCGACAAGACGGCGTCGAAACTCACGCCAGAGGAGCCGCCTAGGCCAAATATA
>Ga0197142_1002110_pt1 | contig 17652 bp, 6 predicted proteins | sample GBS60_MetaG_FD_148614 | JGI IMG/M metagenome (GOLD analysis project Ga0197142, IMG submission 148614) | Sediment microbial communities from Great Boiling Springs, Gerlach, Nevada, United States - GBS 60_MetaG | ecosystem: Environmental > Aquatic > Thermal springs > Hot (42-90C) > Sediment...
CAGGCGACCATGGCAGCGGCAGCGAATGCAGAGACTGCAAGCGCGGTTGCTGCGCAGCAAACGATGCTGGCGCAGACGGCGGCGGTCGTCGCTGCGCAGCAAACATCGGTCGCTGCGACGGCAACGACGCAGGCAGCGGCGTTCAATGCCTTCCTCGGCAACTGGGTCAATGTCGATACCGCCACGAGCGGCATGACTCGCCTGGTGATCGAAAAGCAGAACGAGACGAACTATACGTTCCGCGGCTATGGCAAATGTACGCCGAGCGACTGCGACTGGGGCGTGATCCAGGTGCCGTACACGCCAGGGCAACTGGTCGGCGTGTATGATTTTGGTTTCAAGACGACGCGCATCACCGTTCGCTTGCAGGGTGAGGATCTGCTGGCGGAAGTCTTCGATGATTACCGTCCTTCCGATCCCCGTCCTGATCGAACGACGAACTATGTGCTGCGCCGGCAGTGGGTCTTGAGACCTGATGTTATTATTCGACCTGACAGCACCCTTCGACCGATCATTTTGTTGACGCCCACGCCATAACCAGGGTGTGCCGCGCGACGCAGACGACGCAGCTTCATTCCCATCACACAGGAGCCGCGGACCATGACCGAGTTCATCGGAAAAACAATCGGCAACTACCGCATCGAAGCGTTGCTCGGCGCGGGCGGCATGGGGCAGGTGTTTCGCGCGCGCCACATTCACCTGGATCGCCCGGCGGCGCTGAAGTTGCTGCACGGCAACCTGGCGCAGGACCCGATGTTTCAGACCCGCTTCCGCCAGGAGGCGCAGGCGGCGGCGAAACTGCGCCATCCCCACATTGTCGAGGTGTACGACTTCGATGAGTATGAGGGGATGGCGTATCTGGTGATGGAACTGGTGACCGGCGGCTCGATGCGCGGCTGGTTGCGCTCGGCGGCGCAGCAGACGTCCGGTAGCCTGGCACAGGGGCTGGAACTGGTGCGCCAGGCGGCGGACGCGCTGGCGTATGCGCACGCGATGGGCATGGTGCACCGCGACATCAAGCCGGATAACCTGCTGCTGCAGCCCGGCTTTGCCGGACGCGGTCCGACGACGAAGGTGGCAGACTTCGGGCTGGCGCGCATGACCGAAGGCAGCACTTTGACGGCGACCGGCATGGCGATGGGGACGCCTGCCTATATGTCGCCGGAGCAGTGCCAGGGGAAGCCGCTGGATGGGCGCAGCGATATCTATGCGCTGGGGGTGGTGCTGTATGAAGTGGCGACCGGCACGCTGCCGTTCGTGGTCAAAACCGTCAGCGAGGCGGTGTTCAAGCATGTGTATGTGCCCGCACCGTCGCCGCGCCAGGTGCGTCCCGAATTGCCTGAGATCGTTGAGGCGATTGTGCTGCGCTGCCTGGCGAAACTGCCGGAGGAACGGTTTGCGACCGCTGCCGATCTGTCAGCGGCGTTATCCGAGGCGCTTGGCGCCATTGCGCCCGATCTGGCGATCGGAGACGACGAGGGCGGCGCCGTATTGACCGACATCGCCGCGCGCACCCGCATTCAGACGCCGCGTGGCAGTCCGGCGCCGGTGGCGCTGACGATCATGGGTGGCGGGTCGTTGCCACGGGTGCAGGTGCTGGACGATGCCGGTACGTTACTCCAGGTGGTGGCGGTGCGTCCCGGCGGATTGACGGTGGGCCGGGTGGAGCGCAACGACGTGGTGCTGGCAGGGGAGGGGGTGTCACGGCACCATCTGCGCCTGGAATGGGACGGAACCCGGGTGCTGGCGACCGATCTGGGGTCGAGCAATGGAACGATCCTGGACAATCGACCGCTGCCGCCGCAGGAGGCGGTGGTCTGGCCCTGGCGCACGATGCTGCGCGTGGGGTCGTACTGGCTGCGTCTCGATCCGCCAGAGCACGCCGACAGCGGTCGGGTCGCCACGCCAGCCGGTGGTGCGCTGACGACGCCACAAACGGTGGCGACGCCGGGCGGCGGAGTGATGACGGTGCCGCCTTTGTCGGGCGGCAGTGCGCCGCTCCCCTATTCCCAGGCGTTTATGACGACCGGACTGGTGGGGATGACGCTGGAGCCGGAGACGCTGGCGGTGACGCCGGGACAGACCGCGACCGTGGCGGTGACGCTGGCGAACCTGAGCGATCAGGTGGATCATCTGACCGTCAGCGTCACCGGTGTGCCAGAGACGTGGGTGACGCTGCCCCCGGTGGCGCAGATGCCGCCGCGCGGACAGACGACGGTGATGCTGACGGTGCGCCCGCCAGCGGAGCCGGATGCGCGCGCTGGCGAGTATCCGGTGGAGATTACGGCGCGGTCGCGCGCGCGCCCGACGGAGGGCGGGTCGGTGCTGGCGCGCTGGACGGTGCGCCCGTATGCGAAAGAGGAGTTGAGTCTCTCACCAACGCGGGCGCGGGGACGGCGGCGGGGGGTGATGAGGGCAACGGTGCGCAATCTGGGGAATGCGGCGGTGCGCTACCGGTTGCGGGGGGAGGCGGACGAAGCGGGGGTGCAGGTCGCCCTCACACCGGAGGAACTGACGATCGAGGCCGGGGCGAGCGGCAGCGCGACGGTGACGGTTGAGGGGGGAATCAAGCCGTTTGGGAGCGCGACCGCATGGGGGATGACGGTCACAGCGGCGGCGGATCACGGCGGGACGCTGCGCGCAACCGGCGCGTGGATCCAGGAGGCGCTGCTGCCAGCGTGGAGCCTGATCGCCGTGCTAATGCTGCTGGGGTTGGGGCTGGCGCACGGTTTTGGCGGATTGCCGGCGTCGGTGGCGGGCGGATTGCCGGGGTATGCCGTGCTGCGCGGTGGCGAGCGTGTCAATGCGGACATTGCAGGTCAGTCGGGAGCGCTGCCGACGCCTGAAGCGACGGCAACGCAAGCGCCGACGGCGGAACCCGTTGCGCCGGTCGAGCCGACGGTTGAGACCGGTGCAGCAACGCCGACGGTTGAGACCGGTGCGGTCATCACCAACGACCAGGCGACAGCGACGGCTGTGGCGGCGTCTGGCGGAAATGGTGCGAATGCGGGTGGCGGAAGCGGCGGCGATAGCGGCTCAGGTGGCGGCGGGGGAAGCGGGGGCGCAGGAGGTTCAGGGGGTTCTGGCGGCGCAGGTGGCGCAGGTGGAACCGGGAGTGCGCCAACCGCAACGGCGACGGCAACGCGCACGGCGACGCCGGGTGCAACGGTTGCGCCAACGGCGACGCCACTGCCGACGAGCACGCCGGAACCAACCAGCACGCCGGAACCGACCAGTACACTTGAACCAACCGCCACGCCGACAGCCATGCCGACGCCGTCTCCAACGGAAACGACGACACCAACAGCGACGAGCACGCCAACCCCGACGCCGACTGCGACGAGCACGTCAACCCCGACGAGCACGCCAACCCCGACGCCGACCGCGACGAGCACGCCGACTCCGACGCCGGATGTGTTTATGACCACGCCGCCAACGCAACTGGCGCCCCCGAATGGCGCCACGTTCGACATCTTTCCGCGTGCGACGCTGCTCCAATGGTCGCCGGTACCGGGCGCCCTGTCGTATCGAGTGGAAATCGACTGTTTCCATTGCTGCCAGTTCAATGCCTGGTGCACCGATATCGGGCGCACCTGGATTGTTGCATCGTCGTCGACGACAGAGTACACGTTCAACTGGGTCGGTGCGCAACCTGGGCGCTGGCGGGTCTGGGCGGTCGATGCCGGTGGTCGTCGAGGACCGCAAACTGGTTGGTGGGTCTTTGAATATAGACGATGAACGATCTTTTAGGACAGATTATCGGCAACTGTCGCATCGAGGCGTTGCTTGGCTCCGGCGGTATGGGACAGGTATACCGCGTGCGTCATGTGCATCTCGATCGCTTGCAGGCGCTCAAGGTCATGCATGCGCATCTGGCGAGCGATCCTGGCTTTCAGGCGCGTTTTCGCCAGGAGGCGCAGGCGATCGCCGCGCTCGAACATCCGCACATTGTGCGCATCTTCGGGTTTGATGAACAGCAGGGGCGGTACTACATCACCATGGAGTACCTGCCGGACGGATCGCTGCGCACGCTGCTCGACCGCCGCGCCCGCGATGGGACGACATGGCCGCTCCACTTCGGGCTGGACCTGGTGCGGCAGGCGGCAGAGGCGCTCGACTTCGCTCATACCCGGGGTATTGTGCATCGTGATATCAAACCGGACAACATCCTGATCGAGCGTCATGCCGGTCCGGGTGGACGCTCACTCTATGTCGTCAAGTTGACCGATTTTGGTCTGGCGCGCATGGTCGAGGGGGGCGGCGGCATCACTGCCAGCGGTGTGACCGTCGGCACACCGGCGTACATGTCGCCGGAGCAGTGTCAGGGGTTGCCGGTCGATGGGCGTAGCGATATCTACTCGCTCGGTATTGTGCTGTACGAAGTAGTGACCGGCTATCTGCCGTTCACCGTGAGCCGCATTAGCGAGGCGGTCGAGAAGCACGTCTACGCTCAACCGCCGTCGCCGCGCACGGTGGCGCCTGATCTGCCGGTGGCAGTGGAGGCGATCATTCTGCGCTGTCTGGCGAAGAAACCGGAGGAGCGTTTTGCGACCGGCGCCGAACTCGCGCAGGCGCTGCGTCGGGTCATGCAGATGCCGGAACCTGCTCCGCTGCCGGCGCCGGAAGGATTGACGGTGCGGGTGCTGGGGTCTGGAGGACAGGTAGTGCAGGAGGCGCCGCTCACCGACCAGGGGTTGACCGTCGGTCGCCGCGCTGGCAATCAGATTGTCCTCGATGATCCGGCAGTGTCGCGCAATCACCTGCATATCGAATGGAGCGGACGACGGGTGCGGGTCAAAGACCTGGGTTCGCGCGGTGGAACGTTGCTCGATGGTACGCACATAAAGCCGCACGAACCGCATACCTGGAACATCGGTCAGTCCCTGGGGGTGGGTCCGTTTACGCTGGAACTGGTGCAGCGCCGTAACGATCAGTTCGGCATCGCTCTGGCGCCGGGACAGGAGTCGCTGGAGATCGTCGCCGGTCAGTCGGTGACCATCGATGTGACGCTGGTGAATCGCGGCGCTGCCGATACCCTGACGCTGGCAGTTGAAGGATGGCCCGCACCGTGGGTTCATCTGCCGGATCAACCGGTACGGGTCGATGGCGGCGCACAGCTGGCAGTGCGCCTGACGCTTCAGACGCCAGTAACGGCGGGAGTACGGTTCGGTGCGTATCAGGTGCGGGTGCATGCGCGTTCGACGATGCAGCCGCAGATCGGGGCGTCGGTTGAGGCAACCTGGACGGTCATCGCGCCGCCATCGTTGACGGTGCAGGTGTCGCCCGCAATAGCGCGTGGACGGGATCGGGCGCGCTACACGGTTCGCCTGACCAATCAGGGCGGAACGGTTGCGCATGTGGTGTTGATGGCGGAAGATTCAGGTCAGGCGCTGGCGTACAACTTTGGACGTCACGAAGTGCATCTCGCTGCCGGCGAGACGGTCGATGTGCCGCTTGAAGTGCGCAGCGAACGGCGTATCTTTGGCGGCGTTCAGACGCATCATTTTGTGGTGACTGCTGCCGTGCTCGGCGTCGGTTCGACGCAGGCGACAGCAGCGTTCGTGCAGACAGCGCTCCTTTCGATCTAGCGCCCGTTTGCGTATTTCCTGGCGTGCAGGCTGATAGCGTAAGGGGCTTTGCATGGCGCCGAATGATCCGTCTGTGCCGGATATGCCGCCCAATCCATATGCCACACGCGCTGTCTCCGCTTCAGAGGGCGGTAGTGCCGCGTTCGTCGCTCTGCTCGATGCGCGGGGCCAACCGACGCAGTATGCCGAAGTCTCTTCCGATGGCGTCACGATCGGGCGTCTCAAGGGCAGCGATCTGGTGCTCGACGATCCCACCATCTCGCGCAATCACGCGCGGGTTGAGTGGGATGGACGTCACGCCAGGGTGACCGATCTCGGGTCGAAACTGGGCACGTTCCTCGGCGCTGTGCGTCTGATGCCGCAAACGCCTTATGAGTGGTCGCCTGATCAACCGCTGCGCATCGGTCGCTATGTATTCCGGCTGTATCCCGGCGCCCTCCCACCGGCGGCAGTGACTGCACCTTCTGCTTCTCCTGTTGCCGGGTCAGGTCGCCCCGAAGCGACAGCTGGCGTTTCTTCCGCTGTTGCTGAGGCGCCGACCGGTCGCCTGCCGCCGCCTGAGCCATTGCAGGGTGAGGTTGAACCGGCGCCTGCCCCGATTGCGCTTTCGATTGCGCCGGAGCAGGTTACGCTGACGCTCGTGCCGGGGGAACGCGCCAGCGTCAATGTGCGCGTCAGAAACAACACCACGCTACCGCTCACGATTTCGCTGACCATCGATGGTTTTCCATCGGAGTGGGTCGATGGCATGCCCACGCTCTCGGTGGCGCCCGGGGCGCAGGCATCGGCGACCCTGACAGTCTCTGTGCCGGCGGCCAGCACAAGTCTCGCGGGGGCGCGTCCGGTTTCGATTCAGGCATTTGCTGCCGAACTGCCGACGCTCATGTTCGAGGCGCCGCTCGAATGGCATATCGCTCCCTTTCTGTCCGGCGAACTGGCAATCACGCCGAAGCGCGCCTCTGGTCGCGATCAGGCGGTGTATACCATTCAGGTGCGGAACAATGGCAATGTTCAGGCTGCGTATGTGCTGAGCGCCGCCGACGAGCCGCAGGAACTGGAATACTCCTTCGCGCAGGAGCGTGTGAGCGCTGCGCCCGGCGCAATCGCTGAAACATCGCTGACCGTGATTGCCCGACGTCGCATGTTCGGCGCCGATCGACGCCATACCTTTACCGTTCAGGCGGTCGAGACCGATGTGCAGCAATCGATGCGCGACATATTGAGCGCGCAGGCGCTGTTCGTTCAGACGGCGACATTTCCGCTCTGGTTTGTGCCGTTGATCATCGGGTTGCTCCTCTTCGGATTGCTATGCGGTTTCGCAGTTCTCCCGGCATCGCTTGCCAGCGCGTTGCCGGGGTACGGCATCTTTGCCGCTCCCACCGAACCGCTCCCTGATACCCGTGGGACCGCCGTGGCGCAGGCGACGGCGACTGCGCAGCAGTTGCAACTCACGGAGCAGCAGGGGCTGGCGACGATTGCAGCGCTGGAGCAGACTGCGACTGCCGCGTCCGCCGATCAGCGCGTCGAATTTCAGGCGACGCTGGTGGCACAGTTCGCCACTGCGACCGCGATTGCGATCCAGTTTACGGCGCTGCCAACGCTGCCGCCGCCGACAGATGCACCATTTGCGACGGTTCCCCCTGGCACATTGCCGGCGCCAACCGCCACCCGTCCGGCGGTAGCGGCTTCGGCGACGGCAACGCCAACACGAACCCCGTCACGCACACCGGCGCCATCGCAAACCCCCGCACCCGGTCTGCCACAGGCGACCATCGAGGATGCGACGGTGCAACGCCTGACGAACGGCGAAACGTCGCTGATCTTCCGGGTGCGCCTCTCGAACGCAAGCGCTTCGATTGTTTCGATTGCGTATACGACCGAGGATGATACGGCGCGCGCGGGGGTCGATTACCGCAGTGTGAACGGAACATTGACCTTCAACCCCGGTGACCTCGAACGGGAGATCGCCGTTCCAGTGTTGCCCGATGCTGCCACGGCGATCGATCTGCGCTTGCGAGTCGTTCTGACGAGCGCCGCGGGCGCCAATCTTGCCCGGGGCATCGCTGTCGGGACGATTCGCCCGGCTGCCGGGATAGCAACTGCCACGTTCACGCCCACGCCGACCCCATCGGCGACGCCGACCAGGACGCTCTCACCAGCGCCGACCAATACCCTGACGCCGGTTCCGCCAACGCCGACCAACACCCTGACGCCGGTTCCATCGGCGACGCCGACCAACACCCTGATGCCAGTTCCGCCAGCGACGCCGACCAACACCTTCACGCCGGTTCCGCCAACGCCAACTGAGACGCCGACTCCAACGCCGACCGAGACGTTGACCCCAACACCAACTGAAACCCCCGAACCGGTGAATCTGACCCTCACTGCGCCACTGTCGGTCGCTGTTACCGGTGGCGCTGCCGCGCCCTGGACAGATATTGCGGGGGTGGTGATCGGGGGCGTTCCTGATGGTGATGCCGTGACTGTGACGCTCAGCATTGCGGGAGTGACTCCACTGAACAATGCAGGGCAAATGCGCATCACCGGCGCTGGCGGGTTCACCGAGACCGCTGCTCCGCAAACGTTTACGACCACCCGCGCCGATGCCAATAATCGGTTGATGCGCCTCCAGTACCGGCGTGGTCAGCCCGGCGCGGCGAGGATGACGATAACCGTTGTTCATGGCAGCGGGCAGAGCCGGACGGTGCAGATCGATCTCATTATCAGTGTGCCATAACAGCATTCCGTACCGCATTTCAGGAGGTGTGCGTCGTGTCCGCCGACAATCCATCCAACACACCCGCCGACCGGCAGACGCATGCCGGACTTTCGCCATCGTCGTCCGATCAGGCGCCGCACATCGTTGTGCTCGATGCGCAGGGCAATCCGGTTCAGACGCTCGCACTGACGCGCGCTGGCGTCACGATCGGTCGCCTGGCGAACAATGCGCTGCAGCTTGACGCGCCGGTCGTCTCGCGCACTCACGCGCGGATCGACTGGGACGGCGCTCGCGCGACAGTGACCGACCTGGGATCGAAAAGTGGCGCCCGGTTGGGGACGATGCGCCTGCCTCCGCAAACGCCACAGGTCTGGGATCCTGCGCAAACGCTTCAGATCGGTCCGTATACGTTGCGTCTGCATATCGGTGCGCCTTCACCTATCACCCCATCGCAGCCTGTGACCGGAGATCCGCATGCTGCGCCGACCCGCAAGGTCGGGGAAGCGGGTCTCTCAGTTGCGCTGTCGCCTGCGCATACGGCGCTGACCCTGATCCCTGGCGAGCCGACCGACGTCGAGGTGCGCGTCACCAACCAGACGAATGCACCACAGACGGTTGCGCTCTCGCTCAGTGGTCTGCCAGAGACCTGGGTCGAACCTGCGCCAGCGCTGCGGGTTGCGCCATTCTCGATGAAGACCGCCATCATCCGTGTTCAGGCGCCAGCATCTCCGGAGAGTGTCGTTCGTCCCTATGAGGTGCGCCTGCGCGCTGCGTCTCAGGAAGATCCCGCCAGCAGCGCCGAACTGCGCCTGGAATGGCGGGTTGCGCCGTTTCTCGCGGGGGAGGTGGAGGTTGCGCCGCATCGTGTGCAGGGACGTGAGCAGGCGGTTGTGACGGTGCATCTGCGCAACGGCGGTAATGTGCGCGCGACGTATCACCTGCGCACTGGCGATATGGCGCAGATGGTCAGCGCTGCGTTCACTCAGGAATATGTCACGCTCGATCCGGATGAAATCGTTGAGATTCCGCTGACGATCACCGCGCCGCGTCGCGTTTTCGGTGGTCATCGTGTCTACACGGCGCCAATCGAGGTCGAAGAAACCGATGAAGTGTCTGGTTCCCTCAGGCGCACGTTGTACGCCGAAGTTCACTTTGTGCAGACGACGCTGTTGCCGCTGTGGGCGCCGGTTGCACTGTTCGGTCTGCTGCTGTTGCTGTATGGCTTGAACCTTCCGGCGGCGCTCTGGGCGCGCGTTCCTGGAAGCGGTTTTCTGGCAGGGGTGCAGAGCGGCGGCATTCGCGCCGAAGCCACGCAGGTTGCCGCGCTTGCAACCCAACAGGCGCTTCAGGGGCAGACGGCTCTCGCCGAAGTGGGAGCGGCGCTGGCTGCGACCCAATCGGCAGTGGCGGCGCTGCCAACCGAACAACAGGCGAGTGCACAGACGGCGCTTGCAGGGGCGTTTCAGGCGACCGTCACATCCCTGGCGGCGGTGCAGACTGCGGAATCGCAGGCGCTGGCGGCGACCGGCGCAGCGCTCGAGGCGCAACTGGCGCAAACCGCTGCTGTGCAGGATCAGCAAACTGCGGCGGTTCAGGCGCCAACCACCAGTGCGCCTTCTCCTGCCGCGCGCCCGACAGCGACGCCATCTCCAGGCGCCGTGACGCCGCGCCCGACAGCCACGATCGCTCCTTCGCCGACGCCGGTGGCGCAGCCGACCACCGTTGCTGCAGCCAGTGGTGAAGTCGATCCTGCATCGATCGCCTTTGGCAGCATCAAAAAAGGCACAACCGGCGCGCCGCGCACGCTGCTGCTGAAGAATACCGGCAACGCACTGCTGACGATCAACGAGGTTGCGATCGGCGGCGTCAATGCAGCCGATTTTGCGCGCGTCAGCGGTGGCGCCGACAACTGTGGCACGTCGCTGGCGGCTGGCGCTTCATGCACCATTACCCTGACCTTCACGCCAGCAGCGGCGGGGCAACGCACTGGTCAACTCCGGATAGAAACGTCATCCGCTGGCGGGGTTCTCCTGGTCAGCCTGAGCGGGGCAGGCACTGACATTCCGGAGGTGGCCTCGATTGTGCGCATCGGCAACAGCCCGACCAATGCCGCCAGCGTTCAGTTCCAGGTCAATTTCAGCGAACCGGTGAAAGGTGTAACGGCTTCGAATTTCAGCGTGGTGACCCTTGGCGGCGCCGTCGGCGCTGCCATCGCATCGGTATCCCCTGCCAGCGGCACGTCCACGAATCAGTGGACGGTGACGGTTAATGCTGGCGGCGGCAACAAAACCATCCGCCTCGATTTCGTCAACAGCAATGGCGTGACCAACGCCGATGGCAATGCGGTGGAGAAACTGCCGTTCAACGCTGGCGACCAGATTGTGATCGATACGACGGCGCCGACGGTTGCGCTGGGCAATACGCCGCCATCGCTCACGAATAACCCGGCGGCGCCGTTTACGTTTAGCGGCAGCGATGACGTGAGTTCCAACGTAACCTTCGAGTGTCGCGTCGATAACGCCAGCTTTGCTCCCTGCACCAGTCCATTTACACCGTCTGGTCTTGCTGATGGCAACCGCACCTTCAATGTGCGCGCGCGTGACCAGGCAGGGAATATCAGCACACCGGCAGCCTATACGTGGACGATTGACACGACCCCGCCCGATACCGCCATCTCTGGCGGTCCTGCGAATGGCGGCACGACCGGTCCCACGGTGGCGTTTACTTTCACATCCGAACCCGGGACAACCTTTCAGTGCCGGGTGGATAGCGGGTCGTTCAGCGGATGCACCAGCCCGTTCACGATCACCAATCTCACCGATGGTTCGCACACCTTCAGCGTGCGCGCCGTCGATGCAGCCGGGAATGTTGATGCCAGCCCGGCGAGTCGCACCTGGACGGTCGATGCAACCCCGCCGGAGACGACCATCACCGGAGGACCGCCAGCCGGGAGCACGACCGGTCCAGGGGTCAGTTTCACCTTCTCGTCGGAAGCAGGTGCAACTTTCGAGTGTCGATTGCATACCGGAACATTTTCGCCATGCACAAGCCCTCAGAGTCTGACCGGACTGACAACCGGCGTGTATACTTTCAGCGTGCGCGCCATCGATGCGGTAGGGAACGTCGATCCGACGCCAGCAACCCGAAGCTGGACAGTCGATGCAACTCCGCCGGATACGTCGATTCTGAGCGGACCGACCGGTGTCATCAGCGCAACAAGCGTTACGTTCACCTTCAGTTCAACTGAGACCGGTTCGACGTTCCAGTGTCGGCTGAACACCGGGTCATTTGTCAGTTGTAGCAGTCCATACACTATCACCGGGCTGACAGATGGTGCGCAGACCTTTGAAGTGCGCGCCATCGATGGGGTGGGGAACGTCGATCCGACGCCAGCAACCCGAAGCTGGACGGTCGATACGCAACCGCCGGAAACGACGATCACCAGCGGTCCTGCTGACGGCAGCACGACAGGTCCGGGGGTTACATTCAACTTTACCTCATCTGAGACGGGCAGCACGTTTGAGTGCAGTCTGGATTCCGGCCCATTTTTGCCGTGTACTTCTCCGCAGACACTCTCACTCTCGAACGGTTCACATACATTTGGTGTGCGCGCGATCGACGCGGTCAACAATATCGATCCGACTCCGGCGACTCGCACCTGGACAGTCGATGCCATACCGCCGGCTGTCACCAGTGTCACATCGACCACGCCGAACGGGGTGTATGGTGTCGGCGATACCATTAATGTGATGGTCAACTTTAGCGAGTCGGTGACGCTGACCGGTGGTTCCTTGCAGGTGAACCTCAACAGCGGGGCAACGGTGACAATTACGACGCTCAGCGGTGTCAGCGCCAGTGGCTCCTATGTGGTCGTTGCAGGTCAGAATGCTTCTGATCTCGACTCCGTTTCGTTGACGCTGACTGCTGGCGCAACGTTGCGCGATGCGGTGGGCAACAATGCCATCCTTACCATTCCAGCAGGTCAATCGCTGGCGAATTTGCGCGATATTGTGATCGATACGACGCCACCTGCGTCTCCGACTATCACCAATCCGGTCGGTACAACCACCGTGCCATCCACAACCGTCACCTTCGCTATTCAGGGGAGCGCTGAAGCCAACAGTCTCGTGGAGGTGTGGAACGACGCAAACAACAATGGCGTTATCGACACAGGTGAGACCGTTGTTGCATCGCAACAGTTGACCGGTGGCGGAACGAGTTTCAATATCAGCGTGAATCTTGCGACTGGCGACAACAATTTCGTGGTCACTGCCACTGATGCCGCCAGCAATCGTTCGCCGCCAGCCGATGTGCCGACGATTACCCGGAGTCCGTAACATGCCGCGTGATATAATGAAGCATCTCCTTTCTCTTTGACGAAAGTCACTTCCATGCTCGACTCCGCAGCGAATGAGCAGACCATTGGCGCGTATCGCCTGGAAGACGAGATCGCTACCGATAGCGCGGGGGTTGTCTATCGCGCGCGCCATCTTCCCACGGCTCAACCGGTGGCGATCCGCATTCTGCCGCCCGACATCGTTGCAGCGCCCGACTTCCGTGAGCGTTTCGAGCGCGAGATGCGCGCAGTCGCTGCGCTCTATCATCCGCACGTTGCCGAACTGTATGAGTTTGGAATCGGCGAGGGGCGCGCGTTCATTATTGGCGAACTCCCATCTGACGGGTTTCTGCGTGATGCGATCCGGCGCCGCACGCTCCCGTTGCGCCTGAGCGTCGAACTGGCGCGTCAGGCGGCGGTCGGGTTGAGTGCAGCGCATGCCCGTGGCGTCGTTCACGGAGCGCTCAAGCCCGAAGCATGTGCGCTCTTCGCTGGACCGGGCGGCAGCTATCTGCTGAAAGTCGGCGATTTTGGCATTGCGCGTTTGATCGCCCCGGCTGCCGCCAGTCCCGCCGTCTACCAGGCGCCAGAGCAACGCGCTGGCGGTGAACCGGATCCATCCGTCGATTGCTATGCACTGGGCGCCATCCTGTACGAGATGATCGTCGGCTCGCCGCCGCCGCTCACCGCTATTCCCCTGTTGCGCATGGTGCGCCCCGATACGCCAGCCGACCTTGAGGCGCTGGTTGCGCGTTGCCTGGCATCCACGCCATCGGATCGCTTCAGTCGCATGAATGAACTGGCAGAAGCGCTGGACGCCCTGGTTGCAGCAATGGGGGAGCGTCTGTCGGTCGCTGCCGCCGACGAAACGACGGTCATCGAGCAACGTTCTGCCGCCGATGATGCAACGGTTGCGGCGCATCTGTTTACTCCTGCCCCCGAAGATGCAACGCTCATCGCGCCGGTGACGCCGGGGGCGGGTGAGGGCGCGACGGTCATCGAAGAACCGGTGGCGCCGGGGGCGGGTGAGGGCGCGACGGTCATCGCTCCGGGGGCGGGTGAGGGCGCGACGGTCATCGAAGAACCGGTGGCGCCAGCATCAGGTGAGGGCGCGACGGTCATCGCTCCGGTGGCGCCGGAAGCGGATGAGGGTGCGACAGTCATCGCGCCTGAGGCGTCGCCGACGGAGGGTGCGCCGTCAAGTGCGGTTGCCGACGCCACTGCTGCACTGATTGCAGACACAACGTCCGACGAAGCGCCGACAGTCCTTCCAACGCCGTTGGTTGCGCCGCAACAACAACCGTCGGCAAGGGGTGATGTCACGGCGGAAGCGCCATCGGTTGTTCCACCCGACGAAGCAGTTACCATCCTTCCCGAACCGGTTCCAGCGATCAGCACACCCCTGCCTCAGGTTTCAGCCACTCAATCGCTGATCATCGCCACGCCGCCGCCTGGCTTCCCGGCGCTGCCCCCGCCCTCGAGCATGCCGCAGGTGCAACTGCTCGATAATGCCGGCGCCCCGCTGCGTCTGCTCAGTCTGACCGGTGATGGTCTGGCGATTGGCAGAGCGGAGTCCAATGATCTGCCGTTGCCTGATGAGAGTGTTTCCGAAGAGCACGCATTCATCGATTGGGATGGGCGGCAGGTGACGATTACCGACCTGGGTTCAAAGAATGGCACCTTTGTCGCCGGTATCCGTCTGCCGCCGCAGGAGCGGTATCCGTGGCAGGGGGGCGCTCCGGTGCGGATCGGGGTCTACTGGTTGCGTCTGATTCCGCCGCTGGCGCAGGCGACGAGTGTGGTTGCGCCTGCCGTCTATGGCGTTCCCGGTCCTGAAGCGGTAGCAGCGCCGCCGCAGGCGGTTGGTGCGCCGCCGCCCCGCGCTCCCGCTCCGGTCACGCCGAGTTTTGGCGCGCCTGCCATTCCTCCGACTGCCGCAGCGTCGCCGCAGGCAGGCATTACCCAAATGCCCGCGCCTGGAACTCCGCGAAGCGCTCCGCTGCCGCCGCAGGCGCCTCTCCAGCCGCCCGGCGACACTCCAGCTGGCGCGGCTGGCGTGACGCAACCGCCGCTCAGTTCCAACCGCTACGCCGTCGAACTCGAACAGGATGTCACGACGCTGACCCCTGGCATGCCGGCTGTGCTGCGCATGACCCTGCACAACTACAGCGATAGTGTCGATCATCTGCGTGTCGACGTGCAGGGTGTGCCCGAAACCTGGATTCAGGGTCCGACCCCTGAACCGCAATTGTTGCCGAACGGTCGCGCACCGGTGGCGCTCAACATTAATGTGCCGCGCACGCCAGAGAGCCGCGCCGGTCCTTATCTGGTCACCATCTATGCCCGCTCACGGAGCCGCCCCAATGAAGCTGGCGTCGCTCAGGCGACCTGGAATGTTCAGGCGTTCACCGAGCATCGGCTGGAATTGAAACCGCGCCGTGCGGCCGGATGGCGCAAAGCCCACTATAACCTGACGCTCACGAATGCGGGAAACATGCCGATGCGCTATACCCTGATCGGCGAAGACGATGAGCAGGCGCTTGCCTTCAATCTGGGAGAGGACGCCGTCGCGCTCGAACCCGGCGCCGCATACAAACACCGCCTGACAGTGCGGGGACCGATCCGCTGGCTCGGTTCGTCGCAACCACGCAGTTTCTCGGTTCAGGCGCGCACCGAGAAGCGTTCGGACACCCAAACCTCATCGGCGCAGTTCATCCAGCGGGCGCTGATCCCGACCTGGCTCATTCCGCTGGCGCTGCTGGCATTTCTGGCGATCCTCTACTTCGTCACGCTGCCGCCGGTCATCCGCAATCCGCGCTTTGAGCGATCTCCGCAGATTGCAGGTCAGCCGGTGCGTCTGATCTATGAAATCGATAACGCGCAGCGCGTCGAACTGTTGCCGCTTGGCGTCCCGGCGCCTGCCGGGTCCGGTCGCCGCACCTTCGAGTTTCTCGATGCGACGGCAATTCCCCCCGATCTGAGCATTCTGGCGATCAGTCGGTTTGGCGTTCGCGCGGAGGCGTCGGTGGTGGTTGCCGTGGTGACGCCAACACCGACGCTGGCGCCAACAGCGACCCCGCCGCCGCCGACCGCTCAACCAACACCCGAGGTCTTGCCTGCGCCGACCGCAGCGGCGCTACCCCCTGCTCCTCCGCCAGTGCCTCCGCCTGCGCCGCCACCAGCGGCAACACCAACCCCGGAAGTGTCGCTGGCGGAACTACTGCGCCTCGAATGCCGATCGGGGGAGCGCATTGTGATCACCGGCGTCGGACCGCCGCGCGAGTCGTTCCTGCTCTACTTCGGGCGGCGTGCAGTGAGCGGCGGCAGCGTCGCGCCCAACGGCGTCTATCGCATCGAAATGCTGATCGGACCGGAACGACCGGGCGAGTATCCTGTGAGCGTCCGGTTGCGTCTCAGCGACCGTCCCCTGCCGATCCGCACCTATCAGTACGGCGCCGACCGGCTTGTCAACCTGAGCACCGCTGCACCGACCGCCGTGCCGACGGAGATCCTGTGCGTTGTGCGGCGCGCCGAACCGACGCCAACTGTGGCGCCGTAACGATCACTGTTCGGGATAGGCTTCGAGCGCCTCTTTGACCGCTGCCAGGAATGCGTCGGCGGTGGCGCCATCACACGCACGATGGTCGAATGTGAGCGACAGGTAGCACATCGGACGGACGACAATCGCGTCGCTCCCCTGATGGGTGATGACAACCGGGCGCCTGACAATTGCGCCGACGCCGAGAATGCCGCTCTGCCCACGGTTGAGAATAGGGGTTGCGAAGAGACTCCCGCCGACGCCATGGTTGGAAATGGTGAAGGTTCCGCCCTCGGTCTCATCAGGCTGTAACCGACGCATACGCGCGCGTTCGGTCAGATCATTCAGCACGCGCGCAATCCCCGCCAGGCTTTTCTCGTCGGCGTCGCGCAGCACCGGAACGATCAACCCGTCCTCGAGGGCGACGGCGATGCCAATGTTGATACGCCGGTAGGTGATGATCCCATCGTCGGTAAACCGGGTATTCAGCGCCGGAACGCGGCGTAACGCGGTTGCAACCGCCTGGACGATGTAGGCGGTCACGGTCAGACGAATCCCCTGCTGCTCGAACGATCCGCGGTAGCGCTCGCGGTGCGCCAGCACCCGCCCCATATCGACCTCAAAGACCGTCGTTGCCTGCGGAGCGTCACGCAGGGAGCGCACCATATGGTCTGCGATCACGCGGCGCATTGTCGTCAACGGCGTGAGGAGGGCATCGTCGGGCAGCGGTTGAGCGACGGGAGTGCGGGGTGGCGTCGGAGGCGCTGCTGGTGTCGGCTGGGATGGCGGCGCGACCGGTGTGGGGAGCGGCGGGGGCGGTGCAACCGGTGCGGACGGAGGCGTGGCGGCAGCCTTCTGTCGCTCCTCGATATAGCGCAGCACGTCCTTCTTGCTGACGCGACCGCCGGCGCCGGTGCCGCGAATCTGGCTCAGATCAATGCCGTACTCGGCGGCGAGACGGGCAACAACCGGCGTGATCGGCGGACCGTCAGCGCGGCGGGGACGCGCTGGCTCTGGAGCATCCGTCGTCACCGTCGTTGCCGCCGTCCCGGCGCCTGCTTCTGGAGCGTTGCTCACTGCCGCTTCACCCGGTTCACCGATCCGGGCAAGCAGTGTGCCGACCGGCACGGTGGCGCCTTCCGGCGTAGCGATTTCAAGCAGGACGCCACTGGTGATCGATGTCACCTCGGTCGAGACCTTGTCCGTTTCGACTTCGACAAGCGCTTCGTATCGTTCGACGCGGTCGCCGACGCGCTTGAGCCAGCGCCCGATCGTCGCTTCGGTCATGCTTTCGCCGATCTGCGGCAGAACAATATCAACCGCCATGGTTGCATTCCTGAATTTCACAAATGCGGATAATGACGCGCGGATGAGAGGTGCGCACTGTCTGAGAGCAATTATACCTGATCATTCGCTTCATCACACGCCATCCGCCTGCCATGCCTCACCTGTACGCCGGGAGATGCCGCAC
>Ga0197142_1002111_pt1 | contig 17651 bp, 18 predicted proteins | sample GBS60_MetaG_FD_148614 | JGI IMG/M metagenome (GOLD analysis project Ga0197142, IMG submission 148614) | Sediment microbial communities from Great Boiling Springs, Gerlach, Nevada, United States - GBS 60_MetaG | ecosystem: Environmental > Aquatic > Thermal springs > Hot (42-90C) > Sediment...
TGGTGGAACATTCGACGTATCTATCCTTGAAATTGGTGGCGGAGTTATCCAAGTTGTTGCAACAAGTGGTAACAACCACCTTGGTGGAGACGACTTCGACCAGAGAATAATCGATTACTTAGCTGATGAATTCAAAAAACAATATGGAGTAGATTTAAGAAGCGACAAACAAGCACTCCAAAGACTAAGAGATGCAGCTGAAAAAGCGAAAATAGAATTATCATCGAAACTCGAAACGGACATAAACTTACCATACATTACGGCAACGGCAGAAGGTCCACTGCACTTAGAAATGAGATTAACAAGAGCAATGTTTGAATCTCTCACAAGAGACCTTGTTGAAAAAACAAGAGAACCAATTGAAAGAGCGCTAAATGACGCGAAAATATCGCCACAAGACATTGACGAGATTATCCTTGTTGGTGGTATGACAAGGGTTCCAATGGTACAGAAATTCATAAAGGACATATTTGGAAAAGACCCGAACAAGAACGTCAACCCAGACGAAGCGGTCGCAGTTGGTGCAGCTATCCAAGCGGCCATTTTGGCAGGAACAGAAGGCGCGAAAGACAAAGATGTTGTTCTTGTTGACGTAACACCACTCACACTTGGTGTTGAAGTAAAAGGCGGAATCCTCGAACCTATAATTCCAAGGAACACAACAATACCAGTGAAAAAGAGCAAAGTATTTACAACGGCAGAAGATGGGCAGACAAGCGTTGAAGTAAGAGTATACCAAGGTGAACGTGCAATGGCAAGGGACAACATATTCCTTGGAAGCTTCCAACTCGTTGGAATTCCACCGGCACCAAGAGGAGTTCCACAAATAGAAGTAACATTTGACATAGACAGTGACGGTATCGTACACGTATCTGCAAAAGACCTTGGTACCGGAAAAGAACAATCAATGGTTGTCACGGGTAGACAGCAACTCAGCAGTGACCAAATTGAAAAGATGATTAGGGAAGCTCAGATGTACGAAGAACAAGACAAGAGGAAACGTGAAGAAGTCGAACTCAAAAACAAAGCTGATGACCTGGCATATCACATCGAAAAAATACTCAAAGAAAATGGTGACAAAATACCAGAAGATACAAAGAACAGACTTGAAGAAATCATCAAAGACTTAAGAGATGCAATCAACAAAGACGACATTGCGAAGATAAAAATGCTCTTTGACGATCTGCAAAGAGAAAGCATGAAGATAGGCGAATACCTCTACAAACAACAAGCTCAAGGTGGAACAGACTCAAGCGAGCAGATGTAATACACAAAAAATAAACCCCAGTGGGCAAAAACTCACTGGGGTTTTTATTTAATACCGTACATCCCAGACTTATAAAAAAACATTTGACCTCTGCATTTGCAGAGGTCTTTTTTTCTATTTATTCCTTCTGGCAGTTCAGAAAAGCAATTCATGTTAAAAACACATTTTAAAAATGGTAGTCAAATACACGAGCGCTCCAGCTGATTGTTTATATCTTTCATAGCCACTTCTAAAACCCGGGGACCTTTACTACGCATGGCTTCTTGCAAACATTCCGTTTCCATTCCTCATAGTCACTTCTAAAACTGGAACAACTTACGATCGAGCTATTGCAATTAGTCGAAGCAAAGTTTCCATTCCCCATAGTCACTTCTAAAACAATAATCGATGCAAGCAACGGCTTTGAACCGTTCTGCAAGGAGTTTCCATCCCTCATAGTCACTTCTAAAACACAAGTAAACTGCGTCGTCCTTTGTAGGGATGGCACGGTAAGTTTCCATCCCTCATAGTCACTTCTAAAACTGAATTATGAAATTAACCTGCATGAATTGAAACTGGGTTTCCATCCCTCATAGTCACTTCTAAAACCCCAGCGTGGTGGTTTGCCCAGACCATCACGCTTTTCTTTTGTTTCCATCCCTCATAGTCACTTCTAAAACGATTTCCATTGGTGAAAGCGGTAGGCACGGTTCACGTGGTTTCCATCCCTCATAGTCACTTCTAAAACAATCCCAGAGGCAGCCATAATAGGTGAGCACCTAAGTTTCCATCCCTCATAGTCACTTCTAAAACTACAGTTTGACCGGCTATGTTATAGATCTTGATCAGTTTCCATCCCTCATAGTCACTTCTAAAACTACAGTTTGACCGGCTATGTTATAGATCTTGATCAGTTTCCATCCCTCATAGTCACTTCTAAAACTAAATAAACCATGGCGAGATTTAATCTCGCCGTTTGACACAGGTTTCCATCCCTCATAGTCACTTCTAAAACAATGTACTAATCGAAGGTCGAGTAGAAAGATTTGGCTTCGTCCAGTTTCCATCCCTCATAGTCACTTCTAAAACCCATGGTATTTCTTGGTTTTGGATACGGTAGGCAGATATTATGTTTCCATCCCTCATAGTCACTTCTAAAACTCATACCATATAGTAACAAGGCAATGATATTCTCATCGTTTCCATCCCTCATAGTCACTTCTAAAACGGGTTTTGAATGAAGCACTTGCAAAACTCCAAGAACACCCGTTTCCATCCCTCATAGTCACTTCTAAAACCAAGAACACCCACGAGCAAAGAAGTGTCTTATCACACAGTTTCCATCCCTCATAGTCACTTCTAAAACGTACTTCTTAGGGAGACAAAAGTTTGCTTCGACACAGTTGGTTTCCATCCCTCATAGTCACTTCTAAAACAAAACTTATCGAGGGACTGCATTATTTTAAAGCTAAACTCGAGGTTTCCATCCCTCATAGTCACTTCTAAAACGGTGGGTATGTTCGATAAAGAAAGAGTGTTAGAGGATATGTAGTTTCCATCCCTCATAGTCACTTCTAAAACTTTTTTTATCTCATTACTTTATACTTAGCATAACATTATTGTTTCCATCCCTCATAGTCACTTCTAAAACAGATTACTACCTTTTATCAAACCATGCGTTGACATTGTTTCAAGTTTCCATCCCTCATAGTCACTTCTAAAACAGTGAACGATTATAAACCAGAAAAGATCACGATAAAAAGTTTCCATCCCTCATAGTCACTTCTAAAACCGATAGAACAGCCACAGCAATAGTCAAAGCCAGATATATAGGTTTCCATCCCTCATAGTCACTTCTAAAACAAACTTTTGTTAGCGTTTTCCATATTATCCGGTCTATCATCGTTTCCATCCCTCATAGTCACTTCTAAAACATCGCAATTAAGACAGATAGCAAAAGAAAACATGCTACCGCGTTTCCATCCCTCATAGTCACTTCTAAAACAAATTTAGACCTGTTCAAGATTCAGGAATAGAAGTAGGTTTCCATCCCTCATAGTCACTTCTAAAACGGAGAAAAGGCTTCCCACCTAACGAAGTGCGAATACGTTTCCATCCCTCATAGTCACTTCTAAAACCCGTAAGACCCTCATAGATATTATACCACTATTTTTGTTAAATTTGACAGTTACATTTGTAAAAATTAAAAATCTCGTATTTATGCCTTTTTAATTTAATCATAACCTGGAACTATCCCCCGAAAAAATGGCTAAATTTTGTGGTCTTACATAATCGTTACAAACGGTCAAAAAATAAGTATTTATTCATAAGCAGTGTGGAGCAAGATTAATATAATATGAAGCAAAGATAGAATATCAATCCTGAAAATTATTGCGTAATAGTTTATTTTCAGATAATAAAATATTATTTTCTGATAAATATATATCAAAAAAGTCTTTCAAAAAGCGGAAAGAATAGGCTAACTATGTGAGCACAAATATTACAAATGAGAAGCAAGAATAGTGATAACAAAATAGTAACGCACAGATAAATAATGAATTAACAACCGGAAGAAAAGATGAAAAGTTGAAGATAGAATTCTGGTCAAGAAGTGTGTAGATTGTTTGCGGTGTAAAACGAGTTGATTTTGAATTCACCAAAAATTGTTTTGATTTTTCCCTTTGCATCGATTTTGTTTTAAAACCGCTAAAACTTGTATTCAAATTTCGCTTTTTTTATTGCAAGGATATTTAAGAAACATGATATAATTAAAACAGGGGTTATCAAAATTACTTCAAATTTTAGTTACACATTGAGAAATTTAGTAAGTGCAAGTTGGGAGGATTGCATCGTGGCGTATTCTAATCTCTTGAAAAACGATGTTTTAAAATATCTTGATTTTGTAAAAAAAGGTGAAATTAGTTTAGGAGAGATACTCGGAGACCTATCACGACTTGATAAGCATATACCCCAACGAAAGCTTATCGTTTACGAAATCCTCAAGTTCTATCTTTCGCAAAATTATAAAGAGCAGGTTATCAACCTTTTAATAGCAGAATATAACTCGCTGGGTCTTAAAAAAGAAGAGGCATATTTGCTGGCTTGGTCCAAATTTGTAGAGGTAAAGTTTCCTGTCGTCGAAGCTGATAAAGTAACTTTAGCAAGAGCGCTTGTATTCAAAGTTGATTTTTCGTTTAGCAATAATCCACAAGTCAATGATATTTTGGCAGTTCTTGAAAAGAAAATCAATACCAGAATATCTGTGCTTTTCGACAGAGATTTTGTAGGTGAATCTTTCGAATTGGCAGTTGCTGTAGGTCGTCTTGTAGAACACATACCAGAAAATTTAGCTTTTACAGGCCGAGTAGCAGAAGATGGAAAGATTTTAAAAGTCGAGAACTTTTACGAGAAAGTAGTATACTGCAATAAAAACAACATGGGACTGATTTCCTATATCGATGTATCTTACATAAGCGAAATTATTGATTTTTTGAACGAGAGAGAGTTTCATATACCCATATTGCTAAGATTCTCATCAAAACCGCAAGACATTGAAATCTTATGGAAAAAGTTGAAAGAAAGAGTTTTAGCATTCTCAGGCAAAGACTGTGCATCAAATTGTAACTTATTTGAAAGAATATACAAAGCACAGCTTATTTATTCAGTTAACAGAGAACTTTCAGAACATGAGTTTTATGAGCATATTGAAAAGGTCTATGGGATTATTAGAAATGTGATAGATAATTCAGGGATACCGCATATAGCAATTAATGGTCCTGCAACATTTGCCCTCGGACTTGGAATAGCTTTGGGTGCGAAAGACAAGCTCGTAGTTTATCATTATCAAGGTAATTACATTCCTGTCCTTGATTTAAGTACTGAGCAAAATTTAAGGTTAATAAAAACTGTTACGAGGTTCAAGGAAGCATTGCAAGAACTTACATATGAAGTTTTAGAACATAATACAAACAAACGAAAAGCTATATTAGCTATCGATTTGGCTTCACATACATTGTTATCATCTGTTAATGAATATGCGAAAGAAAATATCCCAGATGGGTTTATTATCCATGTAATGCCAAAGAATATGGAAACTTCAGGTAACATACCTCTTGGTGATTGGAAAAAAATTGTTTCCGAATTGTTTTCAATTACACAAATAGTACGCACCGATTTTTATTATGACGAACTCCACATATTTTTAAGTTGTCCTGTTCCAATCGCTTTTGGTTTTGGAATGGCTTTGGGAGATTTTGTGCCGGGTAAGATTTACAATTACTTCAAAGGTGGAAAAACGAAAAAGGCAGGGTATGTTCCTGTGTTAGACATAAACGGAATTTTTAGGTAAAAAACTTACTCGCAATCTTTTATTCTCCCTGTCAGATTTTACTGGGTACGACTGTTTTTTTATTGGACAGCGACGGAAGACCTCTTCCAGGGGGGATAAAGATGCAAACAGTTTATATTTTTAAAGATGCATATCTTAGAAAAAAGAGTTCTGCTTTGTACATAGAGCCAAAATCTGAAATGGAAAAGCCAATATACGTTCCTTTAAAAAATGTTTCATGTCTTATGGTTTTTTCAGAAGTAGACCTCAATAAGAAAACGCTTGAACTATTTTCAAATTCTCAAGTGCCTGTGTTTTTCTACAATTACAACGGCGAATATGTTGGTTGTTTTTATCCTGTCGAAACTAACAAAACTGGAGAAATGTTAATACTGCAATTCCAACACTATCAAGACTTGGAAAAGCGTATTGTTATAGCTCGTGAGATATTGCTCGGAGTAGCGGACAACATGATATCTTTGATTAAACGTTATGTGGATAAATATCCACAGATTCAAGAGAATATATCAAAAATTGAGTCTTTGAAAAAAACCTATTATCGCCAAGAGGCTATCGCTGCGCTGATGGCTATTGAAGGAAACATAAGGAAGACTTACTATGAGGCATTAGGAAAGATATTTGAAAGTAAGGGTTTCAAGTTTGAGGAACGAACTATGAGACCTCCAGCAGATGAAATCAATGCACTTATTAGCTTTGGAAATACGCTTTTGTATAACGTGGTTTTGTCAGAAATCTTTAAGACTTCCCTGGAACCATCTATCAGTTTTCTACACGAACCAAACAAAAGAAAGTTTTCTTTACAACTTGATTTCTCTGAAATATTTAAACCTATTCTTGTTGACAGAGTTATTTTGAACATGGTTAACAAGTCAATGATAAAAAAAGAAGACTTCCGGCAAGTGGAGGGGGGTGTATATTTAAACGAAAATGGTAAAAAGAAGTTCATAAAGGAATTCGAGAACGGAATTGAGGAAACATTTGATTACGGCAATGGACAAAAAATGTCTTACAAAACTGCGATAAGATACGAATGCTACAAACTAATTAGACACTTACGAGAGGAAGAGGCTTACACTGCCTTCCGATGGTAAATGGGGGTGTATATATGCCTGTGAATGGACAAGGGTATAGGAAATCGAAAGATGTACTTTATTTGGCGAGTTTGTTTCATGATATAGGTAAACTTAGACAAAGAGGGAAGATGAGCGAAGAGTTGAAGTCAGCTGTTAAAAAAGAATATAACTACGAAATCAAGACTGCAAGCTCTGGATTGGCTCACCAATTTGTTGGTGCCTACATTTACAAGAATTCCAAGTTACCATACCGTGAAGAGGTTTCAACGATAATAAGCAAACACCACGAGAGTTTTCAGAATCTGGTAAGTGAGTACGAAATTCTGGCAAAGATAGTCTCAATAGCCGACAGAATTTCTTCAAATGAACGTACCGACTACAGCGCCCCTGAAGATGAAAAAATTAAATACATGAAATCAATTATTTCCAAAGTATCTTTAGCTAACCGACAAAAAGAAGATTACTACAGACCTCTCACACGATTTTCATTAGCAGAGTCCGTAAGGCAACCAAAAGAGTTCACGGGAACTCCCGAAGAACACTACGAAAGACTTTGGAAAGAATTTGAACCTCTTCTAAAAGATAACGATTTAGAGAATCTTTGGAAAGAAAACCAAGAAGGTGTGTATGAAAGGCTTTATTACTTACTCAAAGAATACACCTCAACAGTTCCATCTGCATTTTACTACAGCGAACCAGATATATCACTCTTCTCGCACGCCTCTTCAACTGCCGCAATTGCCATTGCTTTGTATGCACAACTTGGGGATAAACTATTTGAAAAGCAAAACGACCGATATGTTTATGCTTCCAGTGAGCTTTCTCGAATTGAAGAGCTAGTAAGAAGGCTCCAGAACAATCAGAATGTCTCCTCAAGTGATGACCCAGAACTTTTCAGTGTCATCAAAGGCGATATTTCTGGTATACAAGATTTCATCTACAAAACATCAATCAAAAACGGGCTTAAGAAATTGCGTGCACGTTCGTTCTTCATAGCTTATCTTGCCGAAATTATAGCAAAGTACATTGTGAGAAAAGAAGGACTTTACAATTCCAACATCCTTTACTGTGGTGGTGGACATTTCTATCTGCTTGTTCCAGCAAGCACAATTGATAGGCTTGACGAATACCAGAACGAAATTGATAAGAAGATGTACAATGCGTTTGGTTTGGACCTCTCTGTATTACTTGGTGGTATCAAAATCAACTTCTCTAGGCTTCTAAACTTCGACGTTCATGATGAATTGGCAAGATTATTAGAACAGAAGAAAAACAAGAAATTCTCGACGGTTGTCGATTTGGAGATGTTCTTGCCAGAAGATTTCTCAGGTCCAAGATGTCCATACTGTGGTAGAAGAATGCGTCAAGTTGGTTCTAATGAATATGAATGTGAATTTTGCGAATCGTTTGTAGACATTGGATATCATCTGGCAAATGGCAAGTATCTTACTATCGAACCAATTCCAGAAATTACCCGAAAGCCAAGGGATGTTTTTGACGTTTTCAGAAGCTTTGGCTTTGAATTAACATTTGACAATGAACCGAACAAGCTTGCATATGCAATAGAAAAAAGTAGTGAGGGAACATATGACCCAATGTCTGCGATGTATCCTATAAAAATGGCAAGCTATGTCTCAAGAAAATACATTGGCAAAGGCGATAAACCAATCGTAGCCGACCTTGAAACGATAGCGGATGAATCAAAGGGAGTAAAACGATGGGCAATATTACGAGGTGACGTTGACAATCTTGGAAGTATATTCAAATCCTTATCAGGAACTTTTGGACAAAATGTTAAGAGTGCTCCAATCTCATACGTTGCCACGTTATCTTCTGAATTAGAAATGTTCTTCAGTGTAGTATTAGAGAGGTTTGTCAGGGAAGAGTTTGAAAACTGCAATGTTATTTACTCTGGTGGGGACGATTTCATGATTTTAGGTCCTTGGAATGAACTTCCGCTACTTGCTGACACCATACGCAAGAGATTTTTCGAATTCTCTAAGAATGATGAACTTTCCATTTCAATGGCGATAGCTATAGCTCCAAGCAAGAAATATCCAGTATACAAACTCGGAACGATTGCAGGTGAATTACTTGATGAAAAGGCGAAATCTTACAAACGCAATGGCAAAGAAAAAGCTGCATTGTACTTCTTAAGGGGGTGCATAGGCTGGGAAGAGTTTGATAAAGCCAAGGTGCTCAAAGACAAACTACACGAACTCATTGAGAAATATGGTGTCACAAAGAACTTATTACACGTATTAGACGTATTTGCAAACAGGCCAAGGGAACAACTCAAAATCTGGAGATTGTATTACTATGTCGGAAGACTGATGGAACGAGAAGATGCAGCAACAAAAAGAGCTATTAAAGACTTTTTTGATTCAATACTTGTGAACTACAACCAGCTCTATCCAAAGCTTGACATAGTTGTAAGATGGGTGCACGACGAAACAAGAAAAGTTGAACATGAAGAGGAGGAACAAGAAGAGATTTCTTTGGCTAATCATTAGTAAAAACATTGAAAATCGGGGGTGTTAAGATGGTTAGTAATGTTGTGCAGGGAAATGCTGGAGCAGGTACAAATGTCGCAGCTGAGTTCGAAAAAGTTAAGGAATTGGTTGCTAGTCTTAAAGAAGATTACAACACATTGCACGAAAAGGCAAGGAACATAGCTTCTAACATCAAGATTAATTCTACGAAACTTAGAAAATTCTACAACCACGTCAAAAAAATTGAAGTCTCGGGTTTAGCAGAAACCGATGTTGAAAAGACTTTAAAAAGAGAACTAAACAAATTCTTGGCGGTTTTGCTATACGATGTTGGTAGGGAAGAACGAAATCAGGAACAGCTCAAAGAACTTGCTGAAGGAATGAAAAAAGTGGTTGATGTCGTCAAACAGAAAAATGGTGCGGAGATAAAGAAAGCGTATAATCTTTTCACGGACTTCTTTGAAGCGCTCGTTGCTTATCACAAGTATTATGAAGCCATGAACAATTCTAGAAGCCGATAAAGGAGGAATAGAGCATGCAAGTAAAAGGTTTCGTTGGTAAATATATTGTCACTGCTGATATTGAAGTTAAAACAGGTCTTCACATTGGGACTAGCAAAGAAGATTTAGAAATAGGCGGTCTTGATAACCCAGTTATTAAGGACCCAAAGGGTAGACCATACATTCCAGGTAGCAGCTTGAAAGGAAAAATGAGGGTGCTCAGTGAATTCTACCACGGTAAGGTTAGTGGAGACGGAAATGTTCACAAATGTTCAGACCCCAATTGCCCAGTCTGTGGATTGTTTGGAACATCTGTTGACAACAAGTCTGATTCTGATAATACATTCGCCAGAACAAGACTAATCGTTAGGGATGCATACTTAGATGAAAAAAGCCTCGAACCACTTTCTGATTTCCTTGAAACAAAATGGACAGAACTCAAATACGAAAATACAATAAACAGGGTAACTTCAAAAGCAAATCCAAGACAACAAGAACGCGTTCCAGCTGGAGCGATATTCAATGCAGAATTTGTAGTTGATATTTATGAAGGTGATGAGGATAAATTCCTGAAAAACTTATTGCTGGCTATGAAATTGCTTGAAGATGACTATCTCGGTGGTAGCGGTTCGAGAGGATACGGAAAGATTGAATTCAAAAATATAAAAATTTTGAAAAGAGAAAAAGGTTACTACCTTGGTACGGAAGGAGAAAAGGTAGTTAAAAACTATCCAACACTGAGCGAAGCACTCAAAGCACTTGAAGCGCTTAAGGGCAAATAAACTCAGGATTAGAAACTCAACCGTTGAGTATATCCAACAAAACTTTCATCTAAGGAAGTGATACCTATGGACTATCGGGTTAAGATAAAATTTAAAGGTCCACTACACATAGGTTTTATCGATGGTGTTGGTGAAGTTTCGGAAGGAATGGTGCACGCAGATACTTTATTTAGTGCTTTAACCTGCGTTTATTCAAAACTTTTTGGCTCTGAGAAAACAGCAGAGCTAATTGAAAATATTTCAGACAATTCAGAAGAAACCGAATTACTCATCTCTTCAGCGTTCTATTACGTAGGCGATAAATACTTTTTACCAAGACCAAAAGGTGAAAATTTTAACTTAGAGAAGATATCACAGCCCAAAAAACTCAAGAAAATAAAATTTGTCCAAGAAGAAATCATTACCAAGAACATGTCGGTTGAAGAGAAAGATATTCACGGACAATTTCTTAGCAAGGGTGATGTGCAATTCTCAAACGGTTTCGAAGGACCGGTTGAAATTTTCGAACGTCCGAGGGCGGGTATAAACCGTGTCAGTTCAAAGTCCAACCTTTATTACTTTTCCGAGGTACACTTTGCTCCAAACTGTGGTTTGTGGTTCTATATAAGAGTTGGTAAGGAAATAAAGGAAGAAATACTTGCTTCTTTGAAATTGTTAGCTGACGAAGGTCTTGGTGGAGATAGGACCTATGGGTTTGGAAATTTCGAATACGAAATTGAAGAAGTACAGCTACCAGTAGTCGGAGACAAGTATTTACTATTATCTCCTTACATCCCTTCGAAGAACGATTATGCGAACGAATCCAAGGAGATTGCCAAGGAAATATCTGATGCTTACGAACTGAAATACAGAACAGGCTACATCTTTGGAACTGACCAAAAAGCGAAAAGAGTAGTTATGTTCACGGAAGGTTCCGTTTTTAAAAAGCCGGTAAGAGGTAAGATTTTAAACATAACTCCCGATGGGTTTGAACAAACGTATGGGTATAGGGTTTACAGATACGGTAAAGCTTTCTTACTCCCGTTCAAAGGGGGCAATAATGTATGAACAAAAATTCAACATTTTCAAAGCGAATGATTATTGAACCTCTTTCTCCAGTCTTTATTGGTTCAGGAGAAAAGGTTGGAAAATTTGAAACCTTGGTGGACGGCAACAAGACTTATATTCTCAACTTCGATAAGCTTATGGAAAATAACAAGTTTGTAGTTCTCTTTGTTGAAAACATGGAAAAGATATTGGATCCATCAACAAAAGACGTCGCTTTGAAAGCCGTATTCAAGCATTTAAATTTGAGCATCGAAGAATACAGTCACACATCATTCCCAACAATACATGACAAAAATGGGAAACCAAAGACACTTCAAATTAGCAGATTCGTCAATACTGCTGGTAGATTTTACATCCCTGGCAGTTCGATTAAAGGTGCGATAAGAACGGCGCTAATAAAGACTAATGAATCATTTGGAAAACGTTTTGAAAGTACACTTAACTTATCAGAATCAGACCTTAAAAACAGAGAAAAGACAAAGGAAGTTTTGGTAAAAGTCAACAAAACTGAAGATAACGTCTTTGGAAGTGCACAGCTATCACCATTCAAAGCACTGATAATTTCAGATAGCTCGTTTATTGACAAAAATTACATGAAGTTTAAAAAGGTCGAAATAATCCATTTAGAAAGACCCAAGCAAGGCATTCCACAATTTTTCGAAGTGTGGTTGCCTGAGCAGAGAAACACCGGTTCAAACAAAGTTCAAAGTAGGATAACTTTCAAAGCAGACGTATTGAACAAACTGCTAAGTCAGAACGGAGCAAGGAAGGAAGCTATAGATTATTTAATTAAAGTGTTTGGAAGCGACGAGAATTTCATCAAAGCCATGAAAGAAGCAGCACGGATATTAATAGAGATGGAAAAGAAAAAGATTAATACTTCTAACTACCAGCAAAAAAGTGAGCTATTGAATTTCTATGAGAAAATCTCAAAAATCAACAACGAAACAAAGAACGGGTTTGTCTTAAGACTTGGTGGACATGGTGGGTTCTACTCCAAAACCGCTTATCGAAGATTTTTGCAATATTCTCAGGTCAAAGTCTTGAAAGTCCTGTTCGGGTACAGAAAAGTGAGGGAAACCAACTTTCCAATAACCACACGAATTGTGAAATTATCAGAGTCTCCAAAAGATATACTACCAGTTGGATGGATAAAAGTAGAACTTCTTGATTAGAGAAACTAAAAAGTTTTCATACTCTGTCAAAGCAAAGTAGGTGAAGAATTTTGCTGGAAATCGTTTTGAGATGGGACTTAAAGTCACCAACGTTAGTAACTGAGGAACTTATCCAACAAATCTCTCAGTTGTTGGAGGATGTTCCCAATTCTGTTTCGCACGTACTTGGAAAAAGAATATACGAAAGCGAATATGGATATTACATCGTAAAGGACGCAACTTTAAAGGTGCGATTAGCAACAAATTCTGTAGGCTCCGCCTTGAAGACGTTACTCAAAACCTCTTTAGGCGGTGCTTTCCCTTATTACTCATCAGCTAATATCTTTAAACCATTCAGCGAGTGTTATGTTCTTGCTAACGAAAATTTTGGAGAACAGTCTATTGAAAGCATTCAAAAAGCTATTGAAGAATACTATTTTCCTTTGGCACAGCAGATTTACCAAGGCAAGCCTATCAACTATGCTTTGATTCCCGTTGTTAAACCTTACAAAAAGAACATTTTCAAAGTGGAGTTGTTTGGTTCAGAAGAAATGATAGTCTTAGCGAATGCTGTTGGGCTGAGAGTAGGGCATTTTGGTCTGTTTTTGTATGAGAACTCGGATCTAAATTTAATTGCTAAATTATCCCAAAAAATTGGAGGTAGCAGACTTGAGAGTGTACATTAACTTTACGTTTGACAAATTGGAACTCCCAACAGAATACAACCAGATTCTTCAAGCGTTTGTGCTGAACTTAATTGATGATGAAGAATACAGAAAATTCTTGCATGACAAAGGATACACCTTTGGCAAGCGTTTGTATAAACTATTCTCGTTTTCCAGGCTTCTTGGAAGGTTCCAAATAGATAGGCAAACTAAAACCATAAAGTTCTTTGACCACGTTGTCCTTATCATATCGACGGCAGACGAAAGACTAATAGAATTCGTTGTCGACAGAGTTGGCAGATTCGAAAATCTTAGATTGGGCATGAATTTTGTGGTGCCATCAAAGATTGAGATATTTGAACTTCCAGAAACTAACCACATCGTAGTTTCGACAAAATCTCCAGTTACGGTATATTCAACAGTGGACAAAGATGGAAAGAAATACACACTTTATCACTCACCACACCACGAAATCTTTCCAAAACTACTTGAGGACAACCTCAAAAGAAAATTTCACGCAGCATTTGGTAAAGAATTTCAGGGGCGATTGAGAATAAAGAATATTGGTCCAAATCCGAAGAGGGTGGTTGTGGGGTACAAAGAAAGGAAATTAGATGCTTGGATAACAGTGCTCGAGCTAGAAGGGGAGTACGAAATCCTTAAATTGGCATACGATGCGGGGCTTGGTTCTAAAAACTCCGCAGGTTTTGGTTGTATAGAGCTTGTGCAAAGAGATATTATTTGACTTCTTCAAAAAATAAGATACTCTCTGGGCTCTTCGGCATCATTTTTATTTGCATGCCTAAGTTCTGAAAACAGAACAGTCTTAATATGCAACTGGAACCCAACTACTTCTGGAGACATGTGAGCTGGCAACTGTAGAAGTAAAACATGCGGAAGCCTGCCGCGGTATATTTCTTGCCCCTGGAACATTACTATAGCTGGTTTATACACCAACTCGTCAGAGATGTAAATCGCTGCCCTCTTGTTCTCAACCTCTATAATATAGTCCACAAATCTGCAAAGCTCCTTTTGCATAGTATTTCGCCTCCCTAAGTCGCTCTGAAAATTCAACCTTTCCAAAGTAGAAAACGCATTCGACAAAGATTCTTGACAGGTAGTATAAAACGGAACAAGTCCTCTCTTTGTCAGGATACCTAAGTTAGTGCGTTTAGATATATGAAGGTGGATTGGTTTGGACAACTTTTGAGGAGGGAATAGGGTGAGCAAAAGATATCTATTAGTGTACGATGTAAACGAGAAACGTGTTGCAAAGGTCCACAAATTACTCCTTAGATTCCTTGTTTGGAAACAGAACTCAACGTTTGAGGGATACTTACCAAGAGGTGCTCTAAAAGAGCTAATTAGAAAAGTATCGAAGTATATTCGCAAAGAAGACAACGATGGATTGGTAATATACTCCCTACCCAAGGGAACAAGGTTGAAAGTGGAAATAATAGGAAAAGAAAAAGCCAACACTTTAACAAATTTCATTGAGTAAAAACGCTATTCAATGAAATTAAACTCACCTGGTGTCGCTCCAATAAGAGTTTTGTGGGGCACGTTGTAAGTGTCAAGCAAATAGAAATAAACGGCGTCTTCTTCTGTATTTATTACCCTCATTATCTCTTCTTTCAGGTTCTCGTACAACTCCTCCGTAAGAAACCCCTCAAGCACGGACCTCAAAGTCCAATTTAAATATTTTCGACCTATTTTCAAAACCTTGTTAACCCTTTTCACGTTTACATCGTATACCATTATCACATACATTAATCCAATCCCCCTTAACTGAGCAACTGAGTATCTTTCTGGATATATAAACGGAAATTACCACTTCATTTGACATTGGAAAGAGTGCTATAATATATTCAGGATTAAAAAGCAAAAATGTTGGGGGATGGCATATGAAAAAACTTTATCAATACAACTTTAAATCGAAGCTTGTTGTATTTTTGGACGTAAAAAACACTGTAGCAAAAGATTTGGGAATCAAGGACTTGTATTATTCACATGAAGGTGAACGCTCTTCAAGACCGGGATTGATGCAAGAAAAGGGATTCCATTGCTTGTTATCTTTCTTGTCAACGAAAAAGTATTCAGATGTTGTGTTCAAAGTCTTCGAATGTTGTCCTTTCGCGAGCGAAAGAATATTTATAAATGAGAGCCGAATTATGAATATCGAGGGGCGTTACGTTTTCATGCTTCCATTACACGTGATTGAAAATTACAAAAGACAGAGGAAAATAGAATTTCTAAGTGGCTGCTCGTTAGACTTGGAGAATTGGAGTGATGAATGTGTTGAAAGAGTATGACCTCTCAAGCTTGGGAAAGTGCATCAAGGGCCTGTTCAACAATACATTATCCACCTTGTGCGCTAAACAAATACGTGAGTTTATTGCCGCAAAAGTGTACAAGAAAACCTACGGAAAACCTGAAAACCTCGGGCTTGGTCACATGGAAGACGTTGTTGATGAATTATACCAAGAGTCCATTGAAAGAATCCTCAAATTCAAGCAAAAACTGGAGGACTTTGAACCGTTGCAAATAGCAACTTACTTCAACAGAATAATTGACAACCTAATAGAAGATTTCAGAAAGGCAAGCGAAAAAAAGCCTCTGTCTATTGATGGGATAGTTAAAGAGGAAGATGATGAGCTCGAACTGTTAGAAGTAATTCCTGACAATACAGCCGTCACATCAGAAGAAATCTTCGATAAAGTGGTAGCTCATGACATATTTGAGGAATTTAAAAATTACATGAACGGGAAAGAATTGGATTTATGCGATTTTATCTACTACTCGGGTTACTCTAAGGATACCCAGTTTAGAGAGTATCCATCCGCTGATGCAAGATACAAAGCCCACCAGCGGGTAAGAGAAAAAATAAGGAAGTTCTTTGAGGAAGTTGTAAATGTTAGTCCAAGTATTGTAAAAATCGTAATAGAAAAATACAAGTCAGAAATATGCGACCATATTCGTTTTAATAAGTGAACGATGTAGAAGAAGTTGTTGAGACACTCTGCAGAAAATTGGAGGCGATAGAAATGAAATATCTTGAAGAGATTTTCGAAGAGTATAAAAGAGGTGCGAAAAAACTTAGGAAACTGGTAGAACAGGGTACGGAAAAATTGGAGATTGGAGACATAATAGCCATTTATGGTGAAGACATAGCATATGGTATTGTCTTTGAGGAAATTGGAGATATGTATAACGCAATTTTTCTAACGACAGAGTTGATATTAGGTGGCGCAGGGCAGAAAATTGAAATAGACCACTTGGTTAGAAGTGTAAAAGTAACTCCTATCAACTTTTATATTACGAATGACCTTGTAAAGTATTGTGAAGTCATCGGCAGGGTAAAAGAAGATGAACTTAGAAAAATCGTCGAGAATTTTAAGAAGATGGCAAACAGGAAATACAAAAGTATTTGGGAGAAGTTCTATACCTTTGAAATAAAGCGCATCCAAATATTTTACGATGCATTCTTGAGTAAAATGATTAACTATGAAGAACATTCAGAAAATGAAGCTGATGAAAAGATAATAGACCTATCAAAATTCTTCAAAAAGGAAGAATTGGAAAAGCTCCTACCTTCAGTGGCTGCTGCATCGACTTCTGATAAGTATGAGAATATAATAATCGAAGTATCTGATGGCTTTGCAAACCTATATCTGCCTGATGAACTGATTAACAAAGAGGCGGAGGTATACTTGTCTGGTAAACTCATCTACACGGGAAAACTGCCAAGCACTGTAAAACTTGCCGTGGGGCATAACTTCCCTTCGGCATTGTTAAAAGAAAAACTTCAAATTAAGCTAAGAGAAAGCTAATGAATTTAGTAATCTTTGCTAACCACGTAAAACGTCACTCTGGTTAAGAAAAAAATTAAACAAACAAAAGCCAATCCTCAATGGATTGGCTTTTTTTGTTTCATTCATTTAAGCCCTTTCACGAATTCCAATCTCTTCAAACCATACTTCTGACTGTTATTACAATATTAAAATTATACACATCTGTTCGTTACCTACACTGAAAGAAAATAACATTAACAAAACATCCTCACATTCCGAAAAACATATTTAACAACCTCTTATAAATAAACCATATTCTAAAAAACATACACCTTAATACATAAAATAGCAATAAAACTAAAAATACTAATTATCATAAAAGCAAACAAAAAATGCCAGAAATTCCAAACTTACCTTCATATATCATTAATAAAATTCCTAAAACCGCACTGATAATACTTGCCTAAAACACATATTGTAACGATTATGTAAAACCACAAAATTTAGCCATTTTTTCGGGGGATAGTTCCAGGTTATGATTAAATTAAAAAGG
>Ga0197142_1002112_pt1 | contig 17650 bp, 13 predicted proteins | sample GBS60_MetaG_FD_148614 | JGI IMG/M metagenome (GOLD analysis project Ga0197142, IMG submission 148614) | Sediment microbial communities from Great Boiling Springs, Gerlach, Nevada, United States - GBS 60_MetaG | ecosystem: Environmental > Aquatic > Thermal springs > Hot (42-90C) > Sediment...
ACCAAAGGTTGTGCCACAATCGTCTGCGCCTGCAACCCAAACAACAGCACCACCGTCGCCAATAGCCCCACGATGGAGTATGGTTTGATCCGGGCGCAAAATGCCGCAATCGCCGCCTCATGCCCCCGGGCATCCAACCGTTTGCGGGTCACATACCCCGCCGCCAAAGGAATCACCACATAGAGAATCACCGACAGCAAGAGCGTTTCCCAGGGCACCTGCACATCAGTCACCCCCAACAACCAGGACACAATCGGCGCAAACGCCACCACCATAATCAGGTCATTGATCGAAACCTGCACCAGCGTATAATTCGCATCCCCCCGCACCAATTGACTCCACACAAATACCATAGCCGTACAGGGAGCCGCCCCCAGCAAAATCATTCCCGCGATGTACTCCTTGGCGGCCTGCGGCGGCACCAGCCCCGCAAACAAATAATTAAAAAATAAAATCCCCAGCAGGGCCATCGTAAATGGCTTGACCAGCCAATTGACCACCAAAGTAATACATAAACCCTTGGGTTTGCGCCCCACTTCTCGGATGGACGCAAAATCCACACTCACCATCATCGGGTAAATCATCACCCAAATCAGCACCGCCACCACAAAATTCACATTGGCGTACTCCAACCGGGCAATCCATTGAAACACACCCGGCAATGCCAGCCCCAATTTCACCCCGATAATGATTCCCAGAGCCACCCACAGGGACAAATACCGTTCAAATACCCCCAACGGTGAGGCGGATTGCATCGCCAACCTACGCCCGGAACCACCCTACAACCGTCTCGTATCCTATCGAATTCCATCTATATTGACAAGAACTGTGGTGCCGATGGCTCAATGGAAGTCCTGCCGCAATTATTTCTGCGGTTACCTTGTGGCAGTGCTGTCTCCCATTCTTGGATGCATCCCCATTGACCAAACAGCGGTGGGGAACAGGCACCGACTACCGCCTTGGGGCGCCCCTGCGACAGGTGCTGGCGGTGCATTAACGAAAGTTTTGCTGTCAGTGGCTGGAACTTTGGTCTGTTGATAATCGTTCTCACTCAGGCTACAATACGGCAATCACGGTGTGGGAGAGTCAGGTGATGCGGAAACCATTTTGGGGATATGTCGTCGGTGGCGCCCTGGTGTCTGGGGTGATGATGGCGGGGGCAGTCCAAGCGCAGGTAACCCCCACGCGGGCGACGATTCAGCAGGTGCGCCAGTATGGGCGGGATTTGCGGGAAGATAGCGAGTTGGGGCAGGTGACCTCGGTTTCTGAATTTGTGGATGTAAAGCCGACGGACTGGGCCTTTTTGGCGTTGCAATCGCTGGTGGAGCGCTACGGCTGTATTGTGGGTTTGCCAACCAATCCGCCGACGTATCAGGGCCGCAGGGCTGTCACCCGCTATGAGTTTGCTGCCGGGTTGAATGCCTGTTTGGACCGGATTAATGAACTGATTGCCAGTTCGGTGGAGAATTTGGTCACCAAGGAGGACATGAAGCTCATCCAGCGGTTGCAGGAGGAATTTGCGGCGGAACTGGCGCTGTTGCGGGGGCGGGTGGATACGTTGGAAGCCCGGACGGCCACCTTGGAAGCGCAGCGATTTTCCACGACGACCAAGTTGACCGGCCAGGTGATCTTCGGTGTGCAGGGGGCGTTTGGGGCCAACCGGCAAGCGGTGCCCAAGGGAGCGGCGCAAGGCAGCCGGGGCAATGTGCTTGATGCCACCACGCTGGGCTATCGGGTGAATTTGACGTTTAATACGAGTTTTACGGGCAAGGATTTGCTGACCACGAATTTGCAAATGGATGATGTGGCGCTGGGGGCGATTCCGGGGAGCAGCGCCCTGGCGGTGACGGGCACCAACAATGCCAGTTTGAGCTATAGCTTTTTGAATGCGGGGACGGCAGGCGGTGTGGCCCTGGATACCCTCACCTACGAATTTCCGGTGCTGGCGGACCAGGGGCGGCTCACGATTGCCGCTTTGGGAGGGGCCATTTACGACCAGGTGGATACCCTGAGTCCCTTGGATGACGATGGGCAGGGGGCGCTGGCGGCCTTTGGGCTACGCAATCCCCTGTACAACCAGAATTTGGGGGCGGGGGTCGGCGCGGCCTTGAGCATCAATTTTTTGGATGACAAGCTCAATTTCACCCTCGGTTATCTGGCCAATGGGGGGGCAGCAGCGGGGGCCTATGCGCCGACGGGAATACCTTTTGGCACGGAAGGGTTGTTTGGGTCTTCCTATGTTGCCTATGGGCAGGTGACGGGCTATCCGCTGGACAATCTGGGGCTGAGTCTGCTGTATGTGCGTGGGTATAGCGACCTGGATTCGGCCTTACCTCTGAATCTGGGCGGGGGCGTGGGGACGGCTGCAGTAGATGCCCTGACGGCGGTGGCGGCGACCCAGGCAGACAATCTGGGGTTTCAGTTCAAGTGGCAACCCTTGAAGAACTTTATCCTGGGGGGTTGGTTTGGGGCGACCTGGTTCCAGGATGTGGTGGCGGGCTTGGATGCTTCGGGGACGGCTCTGAACTATGCGTTGGTGTTTGCCTTCCCGGATGTGGGCACCAAGGGGTCACAAGCGCAACTGGTGGTGGGTGCGCCCCCCTACCTGAGCAGCAGCCGGGGGTTGGTGGCCAATGGCTTGACCTTGCGGCGTGCGGATGATGTGCCCATTCTCCTAGAGGCTTCCTACCGCTTTAAGTTCACGGAATACCTCTCCATCACCCCCGGTATCATTGCCATCTTCAACCCGGAGGGGAATGCGGCCAACCCGACGGTGTTGGTGGGGGCGATTCGCTCTACGTTTTCCTTCTAGGGACGCAGGGATAACCCTCAGGCGACGGCTGCCGGTTCCTTCTTGGCCGACTCCAGCATTTCGGGGGGTAGGCCGTGCTCCGGCGGCAGACCGTAGATGGAGTTGTACAGCGCATGGTATTGCCGGGCGGATTCTTCCCAGGTGTAGCGCGCTGCCATACCCCGTTGTTGCAAGGCCCGCCATTCTCGCTTGTACTGGTAGCCTTCCCAGGCCCGCACCAGGCAGGTGTAAAAATCCAGGGGTTCGTAGCGGTCGAAACAGTAGCCATTCCCCGTGCCGTTAACCGGGTCGTGGTGAAAGACCGTGTCCACCAAACCGCCCGTACGCCGCACAATCGGCACCGAGCCATAGCGCAGGGCAATCATCTGGCTGATGCCGCAGGGTTCAAACCGGGAGGGCATGATAAACGCATCCGTCCCCGCATACAACCGGCGCGCCAGCGGGTCGCTAAATAAAATCTGAACCGACACCCGTCCGGGGTAGCGGGAAGCGACTTGCCACAACTGGGTTTCGTAGTAGCGATCCCCCGTCCCCATAATCACAAATTGGGTGTCGGTGTAGGCCAAAAATCGGTCGAGAATTTGCAAGAGTAAATCGAGACCCTTTTGCTCCACCAAACGGGTGACCATGCCGATTAAAAATTTGTTGCGGTCCACCTCTAAACCCACTTCTTCCTGCAAAGCCAGCTTGTTGACCACCCGTTTGTCCAGGGTTTCAGCGTTGTAGTTTTGGGGGATGTGGGGGTCGGTTTCCGGGTTAAACACTTCCGGGTCAATGCCATTCAAAATGCCCGTGACCTTATCCCCCAACCACCGCAGGAGACCGTCGAGTTGTTCCCCATATTCTGGCTGGCGGATTTGGCGGGCATAGTTGGGCGAAACCGTATTCACTCGGTCGGCGTATTGGACGGCAGCGGCCATGACGTTGTGCCCTTGCATATACCAGGGACACCAGGTCATTTTCTCCAACTTCCAGCGCCAGGGGCCTTGGTAGGCCAGGTTGTGGATGGTAAAGACGGTGGTAATGTCTGGCGATTGGTGCATCCAGACCGGGATCATCCCCGTATGCCAGTCGTGGCAGTGGATGATGTTGGGTTTCCAGTAGTTCCAGGCAAATTCGGCGGCGCCGTTGGCAAACAGGGTAAACCGCCAGTCCTCATCTTCCCCGTAGTAAATCCGGCGGGGCATAAAGGCCGGATGCCCAAACAGATACAGGGGCACGTCGCTGCCGGGCAGCCGGGTTTCATACACGTGGAAATACTGGAACATGGCGTACCCTTGCCAAATGGGGGTGCTGGGGATGGGCAATTTTTCCGGCAGAAAGCCGTAGTAGGGCAAAAACACCCGCACGTCATGCCCCATCTTTTTGAGAACCTTGGGCAAAATCCCCACCACATCAGCCATGCCGCCTACTTTGGCAATGGGATAGGCTTCCGCGGCGACAAACAGGATACGCATGGGTACTTCTCTTAAAGCATCTCCTTATCATACACATATCTACATATCTATATACAAAATTTGGCGCTAGGGGTGTTGCCGGAGCGTCAGCGGACGCAGACGGTTTCCACGACCACGCAATCCCTACCCCCGACCTGGCGACAGGAGGTCAGCGCTGCCTGCTGGGCCAGGGCCTCGGTTTCTCCCCAACCGCCCCCGGCGTTGTTGCGGCCATCGCGCGCCAAGGCACCACAGGCGTTACGAAACCAGACCAACACCACACAGGGTTTCCCGGCCACCTGTTCACACTCCGCAAGGGCGCGGGCTTCGGCCTCCGCCTGGCTGCTGAAGTTGTAGCTGTACCCATAGGAGCCGTCCTCGCTGTTGTAGGCAATGGCGCCATACCGGTTGCCTGGACTTACCGGGGGGGTCTGGCTGTGTTCGCTAGGGATGGAGGAAGGACTGGGTTCGGTGACGGGGGTCTCCTCGCTAAATAGCGCCACGGCCACTATCAGCCCCACAAACGCCACACCCAGCGCCCCCACCCCCCCCAACAGCCACACGATGCAGGGAATCCCCGAACGCCGCGGCGACCTATAGGGCAAGGGTTCCGTGAGGGGCATGGTGGGGGCAACCCCTGGGGAGAGGGGTTGGGTGGGGGAGGTTGGCGCCGCCGTGGTGAGGGCCTGAACGGCTTGCAGGGCTTCCACGGCGCTGGGGTAACGTTGGCGCCAGTCGGGATGCACCATTTTTTCTAACACCGCGCGCAGGCCGGGACTCACCTGGGCGTACCGTTGCCAGTACAATTCTCCCGTGTCGTAGTCCTCCATTTGGCTGGGGGGCAGACCGGTCAGGGCCTGAATCGCCACCACCCCCACTGCGTACACGTCGCTACTGAGGCGGGGTTGTCCCCGAAATTGCTCAATGGGCATATACCCCCGCGTGCCAATCTGGGTGCCAATTGCCGTTTCCCCCTTGTCGTTGGCAACCAGCGAACCCACCTCCTTAACCGCCCCAAAATCAATCAGCACAATCCGCTGGTCGGACTGGCGCCGCATGAGATTGGCCGGTTTAATATCCCGGTGGATGATTTGGCGCTGGTGCACCTGGCTGAGCACATCCAACACATCCAACAACAGGTGTTTCACCCAGGATTCGGGATATTTTTGGCCGGGAGTCAGTTCCTGGCTGAGGTCGTGCCCCTCGATAAATTCCTGCACCAGATAAAAATCCTTGTCCTGTTCAAAATGCGCCAGCAGCCGGGGAATCCGCTCGATGGCAGAACCCAGTTGGTAGAGCACCTCCGCTTCCCGGTGAAACAGCCGCCGCGCCACCTCCATCACCTGGGGGTTGGTAGATTGCGGCTGGAGTTGTTTGACCACACAGCGGGGACGACCCGGTAAAAACAAATCTTCGGCCAAAAACGTATGGCCAAACCCACCGCTGCCTAGGGGTTTGAGAATGTGGTAACGACCAACCAGGGTAATATCGGTCATCCCCAACCTGCGACAACCATATTTATGGTACCGGACATCCCCCTAACAGTTACCTGGCCAAGAAAGGGGGAAGGACGTTCTGCCACGCAAACCCCCTGTTAAGAGCATGAACAAACGAGCCGCCTCCCCATTTGCCACCTACCGCATCCTACGCAATTACAGAAAGCCGCTAGAACCAAGCCGATGGACTCCCTGTCAGCCTAGCCAGGATTACTATGTACTTTGTTTGTAGTGATATTGCGATATTGCATTGGCGTTAGCACTTGCTCTGGGGACGTTTCGCACCTAAACAGCAAGCGTGCCGGGTTTTTAGATCAACGGCAAACCCACATCCTGGGCAAATTGGCGGCGGGTGGTCGGGTAATCAATCACCAATCCTTCCCCAGCAATGGGCGGGGCGGGTTGCCCTTCAATGTGCAGATAGATGGGTGCTTGGGGGTTCAAACTGCTGGCGGTATAAATCACCTGCGCCACGCGATAGATCACCGAGTAACTGCCCCCGCCGCTGGTAAATTCCCGCGAGAGATTGAGGTAAACTGCGCCATTTTTTAATTCCAAACCGAGTAACCGCGTGCCGCTGGGAATGGCCGTGGTCATGTCCTTGGGGGGGGTGCCAAGCAGGAGATTCATCGCCTGCCGGAGCGCTGCCGTAGGGTTATTTTTGGGAGCGGTAAGCAAGGGGTCACTGACCAACATCTCCTTACCCTGTTGCACCTTCAACCAGTACAGACGGGGCTGTTCTGCCGTGACCACAAATTGCTGGGGCGCCGGGGTGCGGGCCTGTTGCACCCACCACATCGCACCACCTACGGTGCCTAGGCATACCGCCGCCGTTAGTACTACCCACCCTACCCGTCGGGACGTTCCTGCCCAACCTGAGCGAATCATCGTTGCACTCCCAGACCCCTTAATTATTGTGCCTCAGTCCTTTGCCGACGTAACCAACCCCTACCAGTGTCCTTTACAATAGGCCAAAAAAGCCCAACAGGTGGATGATGAATGAGCCGATTCCGGTAATTGTCACAGGCGCTGCCGGCAAAATGGGTCGCCAGGTGGTCAAGGCAGTCGCCAGTAGTCCCGATCTGGTGCTGATGGGAGCGGTGGATCGGCAGCACCTGGGGGAAGATGCGGGGGAAGTCGCGGGCATTCAGGCGTTGGAAGTGCCGATTACGTCCGATCTGCAGTCGGTGTGCGCGCTGGTGGCCCAGGAAAAACAACCGGGCGTGATGGTGGATTTTACCCATCCCCACAGTGTCTATGAAAATGTGCGGGCAGCGATTGCCTACGGGGTCTATCCGGTGGTGGGCACAACCGGCCTGAGTGAGGAACAGATTCAGGATTTGGCGGAATTTTGTGATAAGGCCAGCATCGGCTGCATTATTGCGCCCAATTTTTCGATTGGTATGGTGCTGTTGCAACAGGCGGCGATTCAGGCCAGTCGTTATTTTGACCACGTGGAAATCATCGAATTGCACCACAATCAAAAAGCCGATGCCCCCAGTGGCACGGCGCTCAAAACCGCCCAAATGCTAGCAGAAATGGGTAAAACCTATAACCCTACTACGGTGAATGAAACAGAAATGTTACCTGGGGCGCGGGGGGGTCTAGGGCCAGAACACATCCGCATTCACAGCGTTCGGTTGCCGGGATTGTTGGCCCATCAGGAAGTGATTTTTGGCGCACCAGGGGAATGCTATACCCTGCGTCACGACACAAGTGACCGCAGTTGCTACATGCCAGGGGTTTTACTTGCTATTCGCAAAGTGCGGCAACTCAAACAATTGGTTTATGGGTTAGAAAAAATCCTCGATTAGCACTGCAATTTGGCGGTAGGCGATGCCAACAGGTGATCTGAGGAACAAGCAGGAATTTCTCTACCACCTCTACCAGGACTGTCGGCAAAAAACGTTGGCTTTGGTGGCGGATGTCACCGCAGCGCAACTGCAACAACAGGTGCATCCCGAATTGAGTCCCTTAGGTTGGCATTTCGGCCATATTGCCTACACCGAAGCCCTGTGGTTATTGGGAGAACCCTTGCCCTACCCGGAACTCACACCCATTTTTCGGGCCGATGGCTATGCCAAATCCCAGCGCGCGGCCGTCTTGCCCCCCCCAGAACGGTTGTGGGCCTATGTACACACCATTCGGGAAAAAGTGTTGGCGCTTTTACCCCACATGACCCCCGCCCAGGAGCGGCTCTGGCATTGGGTGATTCAACACGAAATGCAACACCAAGAAACCATGACCGTTATTCGGGTTTTGCAAGGGAGTTTCACAGCCCAAATCCCGGCAATTTCTGAGCCAAAAACACTAATTCCCATTCCTGCGGGACAGGCGCTGCTTGGTTATGATGGGGTAAATGCCCTGGATAACGAATCGCCAACCCATACGCAAGAAATTGGCGGTTTTCACATTCGTACAACGCCCGTCACCCAAGCGGAATTTGCGGAATTTATGGCTGCCGGTGGCTATCAAGAACCCCGTTGGTGGTCAGCGCCGGGGTGGGCCTGGGTGCAAAAAAACCACATCACTCAGCCATTGTACTGGCAATCAACAGATGAAATGCTGCCGGTGTGTGGGATTAGTTATTACGAAGCCGAGGCCTACTGCCGGTTTATCGGCCGACGATTGCCGACGGAGAGGGAGTGGGAATGGGCGGCGCAGCAGGGATTACCGGCGCAGGGTCTGGTGTGGGAATGGACGGATTCGTGGTTTGCTCCTTACCCCCGGTTTACCGCCTATCCCTATCCGGGCTACTCGGCCCACTACTTTGACGGTCAGCACAAAGTCCTGCGGGGTGGCAGTTGGGCAACCCCTGCCTATTTGCGCCGACCCAGTTTTCGCAATTGGTATCCGCCGCACATCCGCCATATCTTTGCCGGACTGCGTTGGGTGGCAGATGGCTAGGGCGTTTGACGGCGATTTTTGAGGAAACGGCCCAGGCGATATTTGAGGTGTTGGAGTTGTCCCCAAAGGGTATCCTGTTGCCGCAATTTCGCACCGTCAAACACCTGGTCAAAAACAAATTGATCCGCGGCCAAATTCCTGGCAATAAAAGGGGGATGGGTAATTTCTCCCAATTCTTGCGTGGGCATATTGGCCAAAGGACTATGGGGGTTGTGGGTGTGAGTGGCCTCTGCCCCAAAACCGATATTGGTAACTAAATTCACCCTAGGCGTGGCGACCAAACCGCTTTGGCTGAAACAGGCAAACATAAAGGCGTAGTCCCAGGTATCAATTTGGCCCCGATACATCTGTTCAAATTTCTGCAACCAATAGCGGGTTTCGTACTTGCTATCGCTGATGAATTCCACATAACCACCGTCGCGAAATTCCGGCCAAAGTTTCATGGTCACATCATAGTACTGCCAGGCGCGCCGCCAACTGGCCCAACCCCAACAGTGAAAATACTTGGAAAAGTAATAGCTATAGGGCGTCACTTCCCGGCCCCGTTGATGGTTGTTGCCGGTGATGGCCATGACCCGTTCGTGGTCTTGATACCGTTCGAGCAATTCATCACAAAAGCGAAAAAAGGAATGATTGGGCAGACAGTCATCTTCTAAAACAATGGCCCGGTCCGTCTGGGCAAACACCCAATCCAAACCACTTGCTACCCGCTGGCGACAGCCCAAATTCCTTTCGGCATAGTTGCGTTCCACCTGGCAATCCCAATCAATGTGGGCCACCAGCGAACGGGTTTGTTCGCAGCGCACTGCTTCCTCGGCATGGCGCGGCCCATCGGCCACAATAAATAACTTTTTGGGCGCCACTTGGCGGATGACCGCAAACACTTGGGCGGTGAGGTGCGGACGGTTGAAGATGAAAAAAGCCACCGGCGCTTTGAGACCCATGCCAACCCGCTTTTGGAAAGCCCTTTTTTACCTTATCACGGGAAATCATACCCATCCCACAACGCCGTCGTCCTGCGCAAACTACAGTAGTTACCCTGCCCCAAAATGAGGTGATCCAATAGCGGCATGTCCAGAATTTGACTGCATTGCAACAGTTGGCGGGTGAGTTCCAAATCGGCTGGGCTGGGGGTGAGATTGCCAGAGGGATGGTTGTGTCCCACCACCAAACGGGTAGCTCCCAGCCGGATGGCTTCCCGGAAGATTTCCCGAGGGTGCGCCAGGGTTTCGGTTGCCGTGCCAATGGTCAGCACGCGGGTTGCCAGCAGACGGTGTTTGACATCCAAAAGCAGTAAACCGAACCGTTCGGTGTCGGCCCACATGAGTTCGGGGGCCAGGGCCATAGCGGCCAGTTCCGGGCTGTCAATGGGGGTGCGCTCCAGCGGGCGACTCAAAAAAACCCGTTTGCCCAGTTCAATGGCGGCCAAAATGGTGGTGGCTTTGGCCGGGCCGATGCCGGGAATAGCCATCAATTCTGCCGGTTTGATGTCCCGCAACACGGCCAGCGCATCCTGTTGATGTTGCCCCAAGGTTTGCAACAGGTACTGCCCCAAGCCCACGGCGGAAAGTTGCCCTGAACCGGTGCCCAAAAGAATCGCCAGCAATTCCCCCGTCCCCAACGCGGCTGCCCCCTGTTGCAACAGCCGCTCCCGCGGTCGCTCGGTGGTGGGCAGGTCACAGATACGCAGGCGGTAGGCAGGCGTCATGGTTGACCTCATCTGCTTATACTAGAAAAAGTGCTCTGATCTGCTTGCCATTCCTATGCCACGCACCAAGTTGACCCCTGCCGACCGCGCCCAAATTGCCCAGCGTTTTCGGGAAACGACGGCGACGGCCACCAGTCTGGCGGCGGAATATGAAGTAAGCATCAGCACCATCATTCGTATCTTAAAAGAAGAACTGACCGAGGCGGTGTACGAGTCCCTAGTGCCCCAGAAACGGGCAGGCCGCTGGCAGGAACCGCCCCCGCCTCCTGCAACCCCCACACCATCGCTTCCCTCGCCGGGGCAGATTCTGGCCTACCGCCCGGTGGCGACCGATCCCCCTGCCCCACCCCAGCCGCCCCCGCCAACACCGGAATTAATTCCCCCCACCCCACCCACGCCCGCGACCGTTGACCCCAGCCCGGCCCCGGAACCCGTGGCCCTAGAGGAACCGGAGGCGACTGCCCTGCCCGAATGGGCGGCGGATGCCCAGGACGATTGGGAGGATGAGGAAGGGGACGAGGACGAAGGGACAGGTGACGCCTTTGCACCGGAATCGATCAGCCAGGACATTTTGCCCTTGGAAGCGGCGGATTTGCCCCACCCCTGCTACCTGGTGGTGGACCGGTTTGCGGAATTGGTCGCCCGTCCCCTAAAAGAATTCAGCCGCTGGGGGGAATTGCCCAGCACCAGTGAGACGGCGCGCACCCTGCCGGTGTTTGATAACCATCGGGTGGCCAAACGCTTTTCCGGGCGGGCCTACCGGGTGCTCAAGGTGCCCGATGCCACGTTGATTTACAAAACCAGCGGCTATCTCTACGACAAGGGGATCACCCATTTGCTGGTCAATGGGCAGGTGTACCTGGTGACGCGTCCTGGGGGGCAAGCTGAGGCCCTGGCGACCCCAGAACCGGCAGACCACCTGGATTAGGGGTTGACCGCCCAGAGGTTGACCCGGCGGTCCACGCTGCCACTGGCAAGCAGACGCCCATCGGGACTAAAGCTGATGCCGTAAATCCAACCCTGGTGGCCGGTCAGGCGGGCGATTTCCTGTCCTTGGGTCAAATCCCACAGCCGAATGGTCTGGTCCCGTCCGGCGCTGGCGACCCATTTTTCGTTGGGATGCAAGGCAACGGTAAAAATTTCCCCCACATGGCCGGTGAGGGTTTTGACCACTTGGCGGGTGTTGAGATTCCAGTATTTCAACGTGGCATCCCGGCTGACACTGACAAAGGCTTGACTGTCGGGGGCAAAGGCCAACCAATTGACATCGCTGGTGTGGCCGGTGAAGGTGTGGCGCCATTGTCCCCCTTGCCACAGGCGAATCGTCCGGTCCACGCTGGCACTCAGCAGGCTTTGGCCATCAGGGCTGTAGGTGACATAGAGCACGATGTCCCGATGGCCGCGCAAAATGGCCCGCGGTTGGCCGCTGCGGTCCCAAAGACGCACGGTGCGGTCGTAGCTGGCACTGGCAAAGGTATGCCCCTGGGGATGCACCGCAATCGCTGTCACCCAATAACCGTGGCCCCGCAGGGTTTGCCGTTCTTGGCCGGTGGCCACGTCCCAGAGCTTGATCAGACTGTCTTTGCCGCCGCTAATGAGGGTGCGCCCATCGGGGGTGATCGCCAAACCCAAAACCTCCTCCCGATGCCCCACCAAGGTCCGCACTGCCTGGCCGGTCGCCACCTCCCACATGCGAATCGTCTTGTCTTCACTGGCGCTAAACAGATAACGCCCGTCCGGGCTAAACACCACCGTGTTGATGTAGCCGGTATGGCCGGTCAAGCTGGCCTGGAGCCGCGCCACCCCCGGCGGCGACGGGGAAATGGCAGGGGGAGAAAAACGGCGCACCCACCAGAACCCCGCACCGGCAGCCAAGGCCACCCCTAGGGCCATCAGCCCCGGCCAGGGAACCCGGCGGCGGCTGGAAAAACCGCAAATCTCACAGCGCGCCGCCGTCGTCGGGTTGCGGTCATAACCACAGCGGGGACATTTCCAGTGAGGGTTGCTCCCAAGGGTCATGGGGGACAACCAACGTCATACCGCCTTCCACCCTAGATCAATTTCCCGCCCCTGACCAGGCTTAGGCCGGAGTAACGCTGGCGATCCGTCCCCCCTGCCGCTGAATCTGCTGCATACGCAGAGAGAGCTGGTCGTAGGGCACCAGAAACGTGGTCGTTACCCGCCGCACCTTGGGATAGCCAGGGCCGGCCAAACCGACCACCTCAATCCGGTACATCCGTCCCCCTTGGCCGAGGGTTGGGCCTTGGCGCGATTGGGTCATCGGATTCTGGGGCGCGCGGTACGCCCAGGCGTCGTTCACCCCGGAAGGACCCACAATCGTGCTGGCTCTGTTTTGCGCCAGTTCCCAGGTCAAGCGGGCGTTGGTGCGCTCGAGTTGGCTGCGGTCGCTGTTGGCATAGCCCCGGTAGAGGCGGAACATGCGGTTAAACCCGGCCAGTTTTTGCCCCGGTTGGCTCCAAAAGCCCCGGTAGGTAGGAACGGTATATTCCCCGAAGTTGGCCTGGTACTCCGGGCTATCAATGTAGCTGTCAATTTCCGCCGCGTACCCCTGGCGGTGATACAGGTCGAGGTGGAAACTGATTTCGCTTTGGTCGTAGGGCGCCCGTCCCAACAGATGTTTGTAATTTAATTCAATGAACCGGTTGTTGCTGTTGGGATAAAAGAATTTTTGTTTATACAGTTCGGATTGGGCCACCGCCCGCACCAATTCCCGCACGGTGATATTCCCGTTGCGAAACTGGGATTCGGCATAGGTTAGCCGCTCCTGCTTCATCACATAATCGTTCCCCAAGACGTAGCGATACACCGCCTGGATCACCATTTCGGTGTCGGCGGGGCTGCGCCACTCGATGCGGTCTTGCGGCGAAAAATCACTGATGCCCAGGTTGCGGGCCGAGGTTGATAGGGTCATAACTACTCCACAGGAAAACTCAGTTGGGATTTTCTAATAAAATCCGGGGGAATTTCTTAAAAAACAGCCGTTTTTGCAATAAAGTTTTATTTAATTTAGTAATTGGTGATATTTTGCCAGGGGGCGGTGCAGGTCATGGGGTGGTGCGAGGGGGGCTGGCTAAGATGAGAACCATAGCTTGTGGGATGTTGCGTGTATGAATGGGGCGGCACCGGCACTAGGGGGTTGGTGGGTCGGGGAAGCGGTGGGGATTCGCTGTCTGGACGGGTTGGCCGCCCAGTTGGGGCTGGCTGCGGAACTCTGTCTGTGGGCCGAGTGGTGGGAGCGGGTGCCGCCGGAGGAACGGCCAGCGGTGCAGCAGGTTTGGCAGGCGTGGTTAGCAGGGGAACAGCCCCAGTTGCAGGTGGCGCATCACTGGCTGTTGCCGACGGGGGCTTGGCGGTGGCTGTGGGTGTACGGGCTGGTGTGGCAGGGGCAACGGTTGGGCCTAGTGTTGGATGGGACGGTATTCACGGCAGCAGGGGGAATGGCCCCGGCAGAATTGCAGTCGGTGTTGGATGCCTTTCCCGGCCCGGTATCCTGGATCGGTCAGGATTTGCGCTATCTGGGGGTGAATCGCCAGTTGGCCCATTCGCTCAATTTACCGGTGACGGCGTTTCCGGGACAGCCGGTGGGGTTTCTCAACCCGGACCCGCGTTTTTACCGGTTTGTCCGCGAGGTGTTTGCCGACCCCGACCCCTATGGGCAGCGGCAGATGGAATTTAGCGTGCCCACAGCGGACGGGGAGACCAAGCGGTTTTTGCTGCTGGCGCAAAAGTACCAACAGGGGCGGGCGGCGGTGTTTGTGGGGCTGGATGTGACCGAGCGGCGGCGGATGGAAGCCCAATTGCGCCAGAGTGAGGACCGCTTTCGGCACCTGGTTGAGGAGTTGCACGTCGGGGTGCAGTTGTGGGGCCCCCAGGGGGAACATCTCCTGAGCAATCGCACGGCCCTTGAGCTGTTGGGGGTGACGCTGGCGGAGTTGCAGCGGTATGGGTTGCAGGAATCGTTTTGGAATGTGATTGATGAAACGGGGCAATCCCTAAAGGCGGCGGATTGGCCGGTGGCGCGGGCGCTGCGCTCCGGGCAGGGGGTGCGCAATGTGGTCTTGGGGGTGTATCGCCAGCGCTATCAGGACCGGGTGTGGTTGTTGGTGACGGCGGAACCGCAAACCGACGCGCAGGGGCGGGTGGTCCAGGTGATTTGCACCTTCAGCGACATGACCGAGCGGCGCCGGATGGAAGAGGCGTTGCGCGAAAGCCAACAGCGGTATGCCCTGGCCCTGGCGGGGGCCAATGATGGGCTGTGGGACTGGGATTTGGTGACCAACGAAATGTACTTTTCCCAGCGTTGGTTGGAGATGCTGGGCTACCAGCCGGGGGAAATCAGCCCTACCCCGGAAGAATGGCTTGAGCGGATACACCCGGAGGACCGGGAGCGGGTGCGCAATGAACTGTCGGCCCATTTGACCGGGTTGACCCCCCATTTTGAGAGCGAACATCGGATGGTGCATCGGGATGGCAGTTACCGGTGGATGCTCTGTCGGGGGTTGGCGGTACGGGATACGGATGGGCAGGTGTATCGCATGGCAGGTTCCCAAACCGACATTAGCCAGCGCAAACAGACAGAGTTTCAGTTGCGTTATGCAGCCACCCATGATTCCTTGACGGATTTGGCCAACCGGTCCTTTTTTTTGGAATGTCTGGCGCAGGCGTTGCAGCAGGAGGCGGCGTTTGCGGTTTTCTTTTTGGACCTCGACCGCTTCAAGGTGATCAACGACAGTCTGGGGCACCTCAGCGGCGACCGGTTGTTGGTGGCCATTGCCCAGCGGTTGCGCCAGGGTTTGCGGCCGGGGGATGTGTTGGCGCGTTTTGGCGGTGATGAGTTTGCCCTGTTGCTGCCAGGGGTGGCTTCTGCCCCGGAGGCCCTGGGGCTGGCTGCGCAGTTCCATCGGCTGTTTCAGGCGCCTTTTGCCCTGGGGACGGAGGGGTTGGAGGCGTTTACCAGCGCCAGTATCGGTGTGGTCTTGGGGCCAGGGCAGTACACCTGCCCGGAGGAAATCTTACGGGATGCGGATGCGGCGATGCACCGGGCCAAACAGCAGGGCAAGTCCTGTACGGTGGTCTTTGACGAATGCATTCGCGCCCAAACGCTGCGGCTATTGCAAGTCGAAACCGATTTGCGCCGGGCCATCGAGCGGCAGGAATTGTGCGTCTATTACCAACCCATTGTCGCTTTGCATACGGGCGCCGTGACGGGGTTTGAGGCACTGGTGCGCTGGTGTCATCCCCAGTGGGGGTTGGTCTCCCCTGCGGAGTTCATTCCCTTGGCGGAAGAAACCGGCTTGATCCTGTCGTTGGGGCGGTGGGTGTTGCACACGGCCTGTTGGCAGATGCGGCAGTGGCAGCTTCGCTGGCCAAAGGCAGACGGGTGGCACATCAGCGTCAATTTGTCCGGGCGGCAACTGCTCCAGCCGGATTTGCTGGCACAAGTGGTGGAAATTCTCGCCGATACCCAACTGCCGCCCCCCTGCCTACGCCTGGAAATTACCGAGAGCGTCTTGGGCAACTACGACCAAGCCGTGAGCATTCTCCAAAAACTCAAGGAGGTGGGGGTGGACTCCTGTATTGACGATTTCGGTACGGGTCATTCCTCGCTCAGCCGTCTGCATCAGTTTCCCTGCGACCACCTCAAGATTGACCGTTCCTTTGTTTCCCAAGTGGATCGAGAACGGGAAGCGGCAGAAATCGTCCGCACCATCATGTCGTTGGCCCAGAGTTTGCAGATGGATGTGGTGGCCGAGGGGGTGGAAACGGAGGCCCAGCGGCGGTTGTTGCAGGATTTGGCCTGTCGCTATGCCCAGGGGTTTTTATTCGCCCGTCCCCTGCCTGCGGACGAGGTGGAGCGGTGGTTCCAGCCCCGGCTCGGAGGGTGAATCGGGATAGGTGGCTTCAATCAGGGTGTGGACATTGCCGCGGGGGTGAAAATCCGCCTTCAGATGCACCACCAGGGGGTTGGCCACCGCCACAAAATCATCCAGAATTTGGTTGGCCGCCGCCTCGTGGGAAATCCGCTTGTCCCGATAACTATTGATGTAAAGTTTCAAGGACTTGAGTTCCACCACCCGCTGGTCGGGGATGTAGTCAATGTAGATGGTGGCAAAGTCGGGGTAACCGGAAAACGGGCATTTGCAGGTAAATTCCGGCAGGGTAATGCGAATCCAATAACGGCGACCGGGACGGGGGTTGGGAAACGTGGTCAGTTCCCCTTCGCGGATCAACCGTTCACCGTAGGGTTCCGCAGTCGTTGTCATCTGGCTTGCTCAATGCCGCACCAAATCCACCTTAACACAGGACGCACGCGCCCCGCTGGGCCGAACTTCCCGACGGGTTGGTCCCACAATGTGCTGTTGGCCTGATCAGACGGCGCCAGATTCTTAAATTTACAGCGAAAGGATTTCATTTCTTGTAAAGTAAAGTATTTTATCGGCCTCCAATTGATGGACTTTTTGCAGGGTTCAAAACTTTTGCAAAAGACCAGACTGTCTGAGGCCGAATGATGTTTTTTATCCGTTCCCGCTGACGCTTTTGGCACAATCGGAACCTTAATTAGTATCTAAAATGGGATTAAAATTTACTTTCTCCATGACGGGGCTGAAACCATTCCAACAACGGTTGTCGTTGCGGCGTTCCCCTTGGGCCTAGCGACGATGCCTTGGCATTTGTGGGTGTGGCATGGGTGGCTGGCTGGGGTCATGGCAGGCTGGGGTTCTGTGAGCTTGCCATTTCCGGCGCATCCCCCGCTGGTGGCGCAGGCAGTGGCGTATCGGGTCGTGCCTGTGGTGCGGGGGTTGGCACATCCGTGGGGGATGGTTTGGTTGCCCAATGGGGAGATGTTGATTACGGAGCGGCCAGGGCGATTGCGGCGGGTGCGGGCGGGGGTGTGGCAACCGGAACCAGTGGCGGGAGTGCCGACGGTGTTGGCGGCGGGGCAAGGGGGGTTGTTGGACATTAGCCTGCATCCCCGGTTTGCCTCGCTCCCCTGGGTGTATCTCACCTACGCTGAGGGCACGCCGGCGGCCAATCGCACGGTGGTCGCACGGGCAACCTGGAATGGGCAGCAGTTGACCGATCTACGGGTACTGGTACGGGTCAGCCAGACCAAAAAGGGGACGCAGCATTTTGGCGCCCGGCTGGCCTGGTTGCCGGATGAAACGTTGCTGGTGAGTATTGGCGATGGGGGGAATCCACCGATTGCCCTGGGGGGAGCCTTGATTCGCGAGCAAGCCCAAAATCTCCGCAGTCACCTGGGCAAGGTGTT
>Ga0197142_1002114_pt1 | contig 17641 bp, 22 predicted proteins | sample GBS60_MetaG_FD_148614 | JGI IMG/M metagenome (GOLD analysis project Ga0197142, IMG submission 148614) | Sediment microbial communities from Great Boiling Springs, Gerlach, Nevada, United States - GBS 60_MetaG | ecosystem: Environmental > Aquatic > Thermal springs > Hot (42-90C) > Sediment...
ACAAACAGCGGCTCCCGGCGTTTCATAGAAAGGCGACCGATGTTGAGAGGATGAAAGCCGTCCACATCTTTCTCGATGCTGATGGCACCGAGGATGGTCTCTTCGTCGATGTGGGCGGGCAGAGGCAATTGCACGAGGATGCCGTGGACATCCGGATTGGCGTTCAGCTCCTCGACCAGGCGGCGTAAGGCCTCTTGATCGATATCGGCAGGGAGATCGTAGCCGAACGAGGCGATGCCGACCTCGGCGCAGGCTTTTTTCTTCATACGGACGTAGGTCTGGGAATCCTTGCGGTCGCCGACAAGCACGGCGGCCAACCCCGGTACTTTCCCATGGGTTTGTTGCATGCGGGCCACATCGGCACGGATTTCATCCCGGATCTGGGCGGCAATGGCTTTACCATCGATGATCTGGGCGGTCACGGTTGTTTCCTCCTGAAAAACACGGTGGCGACGGCGGTGTTGACGGTTGGCGGAAGGCCATTTTGGAAGCAAGCCTACTATAACTCGGAAAGCGAGAAGGGGCAAGTTTGAGGCAGAGAGAAGGGTAGAAGGGATGGTGAGCGTAACGCGGAGGTGAGTCGGCCGCAGCGGACGTTAGCTGGCGCTCTCATTCTCGGCTGGATGGTCGGTCACAAGCACAAACTCATGGCCATCTGGGTCTTTTACGCTCACCACACCCTCTTGCAGAGTGGTTGCTTGGTCCTTCAGCCTGCTGATGGCATCCCTTGGTACGGCGATGGTTGCGCGTAGCCATGATGGGCGACCGCCTTGACGAACCACCAATCGCTGCCCACTGGCACAACACAAACCCTGCAAGGTGGGGAGAAGGCCCAATTGGGAGTAGAAGGCGTTTACCGTATCGGGACGAGACGATGCAACTTCTATAGCAAGCCATCCCGGCACCTCGATTTCCGCGTACGCTTCTGGCAAGAATACCAACTCCAAGAAACGACCGTCTGGGTCAGGTAGCTCGGCAACGAGTAACGCCGTGGTCAGCGGGGTGAAAATCTCCACTTCGGGCGGTACGTAGCGGCGAAGCGCCTTCCGGTCTAGATACGAACTACCCACGGAACGCAGGCTGGCAAGCAAGTTCTTCGCATCAAGATAGGCGAGTGCCGTCTGCGCATCGGACGCATGCAACCGCAGCTCCACATGATGCCAGCCTGGTGATGGCCTTGCGAATAGTCCAACGAAATCTTCTGCGCCGGGCTTCCATTGGAGAAATGCTTCTCTGCCATAGGCGGCCTTTATCTCAAGTCCAAGAATATCCTTATAAAAAGCAAGTGAACGATTAAGATCGCAGATCCGAAGATTTAGGCTGATAATACGCTGTACCGGAGTCTTCATGGCTATTTTGCATTTGAGTGCCTCAAGCCACAAGCCCGCTTAGACACTTCACCGACTTGCCCTCAGCAGACAATCCCCGCCCGTTTCTCCTGGCCGTAGGGGATGCCGGGGGCAGCCGGGTGTTCGGCGATGCGGTAAGCGGCGCCCTCAATGGTCAGTTCGTTGTGGACGTTGGGACGAAAGGGCATCCGTCACCTCCCAAAAGGGTCAGAACAAAAAATAAAAGCGCCTCAAGGGGCGGCACGTTTACCCGGACACATCCGGTTCCAGTTCATCCACGACCAACACGCGCAGTTCTGTAACGCGCCGCAATCCGCTATCGTTGGATAAAAGTGCTTCACAGCCTGCCTTTAGAGCAGTGGCAACCTGTAAGGCGTCAGGGAGCGTGATATGATAACGCGCTCGTAATTCGGCGGCTCGCCGCGCACACTCGTGGTCAAGCGAGGCAAACACCGTATTCTGGCCATGGACAATGAGATCAAAAAAGTCCTGCTGCAGTTTGCTCAATCCCAGCCGATACGGCATTACCAGGCACTCGGCCAGCGTCACGGGAGAGGTGACGGCTGTCAGCACGCCGTCATCTATCCGAGCGAAGATGGGAGCGACGATGGCCAGATACCGTGGATTCTTTTCAACGTAGTAAATCACCGGAGCCGTGTCCAGAAAGAGACGCTCCACCGGATGCAAAGCTTCGGCGATCCTCATGACTTTCCGCTCCGGCGGCGTTCACGGGCCTCGTCGTCTTCCTGCCGGTTACGGGATACCCAGGCCTGCGCATCTTCGCCCATCAGGGGATAGGGGGCAGCGCCGCAGATTTCGCGCCAGCGACGACGTGGCACGGTCGGCCGGTACGCTTGCTGTGCCTTCTCGGCCAGGAGCGTAATCAGGTATAATTGCTCCTCAAGGGGAAGCGCTTCTGCCTGTCTGACAATTTCTAAAACCGTCCTGGCGCTCATCATTTGTTACTCCTTATTGCTGATGATCGTCCCCATTGCTTTGACACGGCGCAGGTAGGCGCTCGGTTTGTTTTTCAGTTCACGCGTTCCAACCATGATTGCGTTCATAGGGATTCTCCTTATGTGACCACATCGTACCATCATGCAGGTACAAAGGTCAAGCATGGTCTGTCAGCTCCCGGCGGCGGGCGGTAAGTGGCGCCGTCAATGGTCAATTCGTTGTGGACGTTGGGACGAAAGGGCATGGGGGACCTCCATTCAGCCGGCTTGTTTGTTTTCCAGCAACCTCCAATCTGAGGGAGTATCCTACAGACGAGGCAAGTTCGTCCATGTGCTTACGATACGAGTCCGGTCGGCCACACTTCCATACCCGATTTTCGGCCTGCCAGCCACAGGTCGCGGTCGAAAGCGGCGAGCGTCACCGGCAGGTGCAATCGTTCCTGCCCCAAGAGAGCGCTGGCCAGATGAACCGCATCGTAACCCCGCAGTGCATACCGCCGCGCAAGACCCGCCGCTTTTTCCATTCCCTGGGGTGTTTCCCTTTTTCCGTCTTCTTTCGCTTCCACAAAGGCGACTCCTGCAAAGGGAGGGGAACGGGACATAGCCCTCCGTAAAAAGGGCCTGCAGACCGATTCCCCGGGCTTCTGCGGTATAATCTCCGCGATGAGCACCCTCTCCGATGTGCGTCGCTTCATCCTGCGCCACGACCTGATCCCACGGCAAAGCCGTGTCGTTGTCGGCGTCAGCGGCGGACCGGACTCGCTGGGCTTACTCCATGTGCTCCTGACCCTGGCGCCGGAGTTCGACTGGCATCTGCACGTGGCCCATCTCCATCACGGCCTGCGTCCCGAAGCCGACGAGGAAGCGCGCTTCGTGGCCGAAGTGGCAGGGGCCTGGGGCCTGGGTTGCACCATCGAACGCGCCCCGGTGCGCGAGGTGGCGGCACAACCGGGCGTGTCTTTGGAGGAAGCAGCTCGCCAATTGCGTTATGCCTTTCTGGGTCGCGTGGCGTTGCGGCTGGGTGCAACGGTTGTGGCCGTGGGCCATCATGCCGATGACCAGGTGGAGACCGTCCTCATGCACCTGCTGCGCGGGAGCGGTCTGGCCGGGCTGCGCGGGATGCTGCCGTCCACGCCGCTGGCCGACCTCCGGTTGACGGCCTTGCCCCCCGCCTGGCGGCCTGAGGTCCCGGGGATCCGCCTGGTGCGGCCCTGGTTGGAAACCCCACGCCAGGCCATCCTGGCCTACTGCACCGCTGCGGGTCTGCAACCCCGCTTCGATGCCACCAACACCGATGCGACCTTCTTCCGCAATCGGCTGCGTCACCAGGTCGTGCCGCTTCTCCGTCAGATCAACCCACGGTTGACGCGCGTCCTGGGCCACACGGCCGCCGCCCTCCAGGGCGATTACGAAGTCCTGGCTGTCCATCGCCGGGCCTTGTGGCAGAGCCTGGCCACCGTCGGCGAGGGGCAGGTCCGGTTTGACCTGGACGGTTTCCGTCGCCTGCTGCGGGGCGATCAGCGCGGCCTGGTGCGCAAGGCCATTGCCCTCCTGCGTCCCGAACTGCGCGACATCGGCTGGGAACATGTCGAACGGCTGCTCGATGTGTTGGCCTCCGATCCGGCCCGGCGCAGCGGCGGACCCTATCCCCTTGTGGCCGGCCTGGCGGCCCATCTGGACTACACCCGGTTGATCATCGGCCCGGAGACGGCGATGCCGATGGAGTATCCCCGCATCACCGGCGTCCAGAGCCTGAACCCGCCCGGATGTCTAGCCCTCGGCCCCGGCTGGGAACTCGTGGTCACCGCCGTCACCTGGCCGCCGGAGGGGCCGCCACCCTGGCAGGGCGTGACCGATCCGCGGCGAATCTGGCTGCCGGTGGATATCCCCACACCACTGGTCGTCCGTCCGCGACGTCCGGGCGATCGCCTGCGCGTGTTCGGCCTGGACGGCAGCAAAACCCTCACCGACCTCATGAACGAGCTGAAACTGCCGCGGCCGGCACGGGCAACCTGGCCGCTTTTGTGCGCGGCCGACGGCGAGATTTTGTGGCTGGTGGGGCAGCGCGCGGCCGAACGGTGCCGGGTGATGCCTGAGGCCGGTCGCGCCTGGGAGGTCCGCCTTGTGGCCGGCGCTGTCGCGGGGGAGAGCTGAGACCTGCCCCAAACGCTACAGATAACCCAGCGCCCGCAGCCGCTCTCTCAACAAGGCCTGTTCGCTCGGGTTGAAGACGTCCCCGGCCTCGGGCGCAGCGGTGGTCGTAGCTATGGCGATGCTTTCCTGCCAGCGCGGAGGCCGCAATGAGGCCCACAGGCTCAGGACACGCCCCTCCATGTGGGTGGGGATCGGTACATCGAGGGCATGGAGAAGCGTGGGCGCCAGATCGAGCAACATCGCACCGCTCAGAGGCCCGGCCGGGATAGCGGGGCCGGCGGCCACGAAGATGCCGTCCAGCGTGTGGTTGCCGGTGAGGTCGCCGCTGTCGGTGAAGACCTGCGACCCGAAACCGTAACCGATGGTCGTATTGCGGTTGGGGTCGGGGTCGTTCCGGCGCGGTTCCAGGATGAGATCGGGCGCATGGTCCACCCACGGCCCCTGGTACAGCTCCTCGCGGCGATACACGGCGGCGATGGGCTTCGCCCCGGTGACCGGGTCGGTCAGGTCGAGCAAGGCCCCGGTCAGGGCCTCGGTCAGGGCGGCGGCTTCGGTCGGGTCGAGGATGCCTTCGGGTTCGCGACCGCGGAGGTTGAAGCGGATGCCGCCGGCCGGGCTGTAGAAGGCGACGGTCTGCGGCCAGGCGATGCCGGACAGAGCGGTATCGGCGGCCGGCGGACGTTTCCAGTCGGCCAGCCAGGGCAGACGGCGCTTCCAGGCGCGCAGGAAGGGATAACGGCGCAACCATTGCCACAGATCGGGGCGGGGAGCGGCAGCCTCGCCATAGCGCAACAGACCCTGCGCGCGCAGCCAGGCGTTCGGCCAAAAGGTGCGGGCGCAGGGGGCAAAGCCGTGATCGCTGAGAACGATGACGGTGGCATCCGCGCCGGCAGCCGCCACCAGGGCGCCCACGGCCTCATCCAGGCTCTGATAGGCGGCCAGAAGCTCGGGCTTCTGCCGGGCGGCCTCCTCAGGGTCGTGGCGAGGGTGGTCCGGCGCCAGAAGATGCAGGGTGTAGTGCTGCAGGCGGTCGGTCTCGGTGAAGACAACGACGAAAGCATCCCAGGCGGCCTGGGCCAACAGCCAGAGGGCGGCCCGGCCGCGCGCCCGGATGGCGGCCGTCGTCGCCCGGAGGAAACGGCGCAGGCTCAGACCGGTCCGGTCAACCTGGATGACATAATCGGGCACAGCCGCCAGCAAGCGCGTCCTCAGCTCCGGCGGCCACACAAAGGCGCTACGCGTATCGGGCGCCAGCAGGCCTGCCACCACGACGCCGCCCGGCAACGGCGGCGGCGGATAGGTCATGGGCACATTGAGAAGGGCCAGACGGCGGCCGGCGGCCGCGGCGACCTGCCAGAAAGCCGGTGCGCGGATGGCCGCGGCCGTCTGCAGGGTGGTGCGGTAGGTCTGCGGCGATTGACCGCTGAAGCCGAAAATGCCGTGCCGACCGGCATTGACCCCGGTGGCAAAGGTAGCCCAGGCCACGGAGGACTCCGGCCGGATGGTCGAACGCAGCGACCCCCACAGGCCGCGGCGGCGCAAGGCGGCCAGATGGGGCAGGTGGCCGGCCTGCAACCAGGGCTCGAGGATGGTCCAATCGGCGCCATCCAGACCGATGACAAGGAGCATAGGCGTTAGAGATACCCCAATCCGCGCAACTGAGCAGCCAGGGTCGCCGTCTCGGCCGGGGTCAGGTCGTGCGGCCGCGGCGGTGGCGGCAGCGTCGGCCCATACCGGGGTGGATGGACGACGAGATAACCCTCTTGTAGCGCCGTTGTGATGACCCTGCCTTCCATAGCGGTAGGGATGGGCAGGTCGAGCAGGTGAAGGAGGGTGGGCGGAAGGTCCAGGATATGGACCGTTTCGGTCAGCAGACCGGGCCGCACCTGGGGTCCCCAGACCAGGAAAAGCCCTTCCGGCCGGTGATCGCCCGTGCGGATCAGCCGGGGAATGGGCGTAATCAGGCTGGTACCCAGGGTGGGAACGGCCGCGTAGTCGGGGTGGAGGGTGAGGATGAGATCGGGAAAAGCGGCGACGTGAGGCCCGTTATAGACGGCCTCGCGTGGACGGATGTCCTGGACCAGGCGCGTGCCTGTACTGGGGATGGTCAGTTCGAGGGCTGCGGCCATCAGCCGTCGGCGCAGGCCTTCGACGGCCGCGGGACTGACGGCACCTTCGGCAAATCGGTCGGCGCGATGCAGGTAGATGCCGGCGACGTTGTTGTAAAGGGGCTCGGCCCAGGCCAGCGTATGTTCCCAATCCACCGCATCGGCCAGATGGCCCTGCCGACGCACGGCCTCGCGCACCTCGATCGGCAGAATACGCCGGGCCACATCGCGTAGCCAGGGGGCCTTTTGCCGCAATCGGTGTAACCAGGAACCGCCTCCACCACGCAGGTGGAGCAGGCCGCTTGCGAGCAACCAGTTGTTGAGATGCACCCAATGCCGCGCCGCCGGCCCAAAGCCGTGGTCCGACATCACGATGACATGGGCCAGGTGGCCGGCGCTGCGCACCAGGCTGCCGATGATGCTATCCAGCAGGTGAAAATAGGCGCTCAATTGCGCCGAAACGGTAAGGTTCAGGTCCCGGACATCGGCGCCCGGCCGCAGATAGTGCCAGAAATAATGAAAAAGCCGATCCGTACCGGTAAAAACAATCATCAGGACGTCCCACGGTCGGCTTTGCATCAACCGCAAGGTGTGGAAACCCTGGCGCTCCGTCATGTGGGTGATGGTTGTCAGCAGCTCCGAGGGTTCGGCTGCGAGTTGGGGGCCCTCCAATTCGATGATGTAGTCCTTCAGCTCGTCCCTCAGTTCGGGCGGATAGGTCCAGTCGGTGGCGCCGGGCGGCGTCAGCATGCCGGCGACGGCAAAACCGTCGAGAGGCCGCAGCGGATAAGTGAGCGGTACATTGATGATGCCGACTTTACGCCCGGCCGCCTGGCAGTAGTCCCACACGGTCGGCAGCGCCAGATCGGCGGCACTGACCAGCCTGCCCTCGTTGCGCAGGGACGCGGCCGGATCGGCCGGCTTATGCCAGAAGCCGAGGATGCCGTGACGCCCAGGGTTGACGCCGGTGAGGAACGACATCCAGGCCGGGGCCGTGAACGGCGGTTGTGTGGAATGGAGGATGCCCCAGGCTCCCTGTTCGCGCAAGCGCGCCAGGTTGGGCATTTCTCCCAGGTCGCACAGAGGACCGAAAATGTCCCACGTGCCACCGTCAAGACCGATGATCAGCAGGCGTGAAGCTGGATCGTGGATGGACATGGGCGGGAGGGAAGCTGGGGTCTGAAAGAGGCCTGATGCGGCCCATCGGGCAATGTGGGCCTTTGCGCATGCCGGGGCAGGGCTTGAGCGCCTACCTCGTTGCGAGCGGCTCGGCGAACGCAGGCGCGGGTTGTGAACAGGTGCTCGTCAGCGTGATGGCGCTACCAGAGGCTGCCGATTCCAGAATGGCGTGCATGATATCGAGCACGTGGTAGGCCATCTCGTCGTTGGCGCGGTGGGGTCGGTTGCTCAAGATGGCCTCGGCCAGGTCGGCCACACCCAGCCCCCGGCTGTTCTGGGTAGGACCGGGAAGCAGCGGCTTTTCTTGCCAGGCCTCGGTGCCCGGATGCCACACCCGGACCGGTCCGCCGAAGGTGTTCGGGTCAGGGCATTGTAACGATCCGTCGGTGCCGTACACTTCCAGGTTGGGCAGATGGTGCGCCCAGACATCGAAGCTGGTGATCAGGGTGGCGACGGCGCCGCTGGCGAATTCGAGGGTGGCGACCACATGGGTGGGGGTTTCGACGACGATGGTTTGGCCTCGCCTGGGACCGCTGCCGACGGTACGGGTGGGGAAGGAGATGCGGGCGGTGCCGCTCACCCGTTGTACCGGCCCCAGCAGATGGATGAACGCGGTCAGGTAGTAGGGCGCCATGTCGAACAAAGGCCCTCCTCCGACCTTGTAGAAAAATTCGGGGTCGGGATGCCAGCTTTCCGGCCCACGCGAAAGCATGAAGCCGACCGCCGCCAACGGCCGGCCGATGGCGCCTGTATCGAGCAGGTGTCGGCAGGTCTGCAAACCGGCGCCGAGAAAGGTATCGGGGGCGCAACCCACCCGCAGCCCGCGCGCGCGAGCGACTTGCAGGAGATGGGCGGCCTCTTCACGACGCAAGGCCAACGGTTTTTCGTTGTACACCGACTTACCGGCTTCCAGCGCCGCCAGCGCCACCTCATAGTGGGCGCTTGGCACGGTCAGGTTGACGACAAGGTCGATCTCGGGGTCGGCCAGCAACGCGGCCACGGTGCAGGCGCGCGGGATGCCGAATTTAGCCGCCTGGGCCCGTGCCCGGCTTTCGTCCAGGTCGGCACAGGCCACAACCTGCAAAACGGGAAAGGTGGGCATGACTGTCAGATACGTGCTGCTGATATTACCGCAGCCTATAACACCGACTTTGAGCGAACTCATATTTTTTAATCAGAAATTGCAATATCTATGCTTTTATAAGATTTTGTAGATAACGATAGCTTTGGGCCAGCGCGGTTACCATATCGGTCTCGCAACGGTCCAGTTCGACGATCAACCACTCGCCGGCGCCGGCCGTGGCCGCCGCGGTCACAATGGCGGGGATATCCACCCGACCTGTGCCCAGGGGGGTCATAGAGGCTTCCAGGAGGCAAGGTCCATCCTTGAGATGGAGCAGATCGGCCCGTGGCCCCAGGGCGGCCACCAGGTCGACCGGGTTCACGCCTCCGGTCTGGGCCCAGTACACGTCGAGTTCGATATGAACGGTCGGATCGAGGGCCTCGACCAGGTGCCACAGGGCCGGCCGTCCCTCCACCGGGTTCATTTCGAACCAGTGGTTGTGATAATACAGGCTTATCCCACGAGGGGCCAGGACGGCAGCCGCCTGGTTGAGCTTGGCCGCCGTGGCGCGGATACCCGCCAGCGCGGTGAACTGCTCCGGCGGTTGCCAGGCGCAGACGGCACGCGTACAGCCCAGCGCTTCCAGAGTGCTCAGGACTTCTTTCTGTTTGCCCTCCAGGGGCAGGGGTACATGGGCCGCCACCACGGTCAGGCCCAGGTCGCGAAACATGGTTGCGGCTTTGGCAGGCGTGGTGCCGGCAAAACCGGCCGTCTCGACGGCGGTGTAGCCGATGGTGGCCACCCGACGCAAGGTGCCGGCAAAATCGCGGGCCAGCTCCTCGCGCAGCGAATACAGTTGCAGGGCAATAGCAGCGGTCATAAAGGCTCCGGAGGTGAAGGATGATGGCCAAAGGTGGGCAGAGGACCGGACGTGGGAGCGGCCCAGCGCACGGCGTTGGCGATGACGCGCAACACCTGGGGATGATGGTAGGTGGGGTAGGTCTCGTGGCCGGGGCGAAAATAGAAGATCTTGCCGCGACCGCGGGTATAACAGCACCCGCTACGGAAGACCTCGCCGCCCTGAAACCAGGAGATGAAGACCAGGGTTTCCGGGGGCGGGACATCGAAAAACTCGCCGTACATCTCCTCGTGTTCGATGGTGAACGATTCATCCAGACCCTCGGCAATGGGATGGTGAGGCGCCACCACCCATATCCGCTCACGTTCACCCATCTCGCGCCATTTGAGGTCGCAGCGGGTCCCCAGCAAGGCCCGGAAAATTTTCGCGTGATGGGCCGAATGGAGGACGATCAGGCCCATGCCGTTGAGGACGTGACGGTGGACGCGGGCGACGATGGCATCCTGGACCTCATGATGGGCCACGTGACCCCACCAGATGAGGACATCGGTTGCCGCCAGCACGGCTTCATTCAGGCCATGCTCCGGTTCATCCAGGGTAGCCGTGCTTACGGCAAAGCCCTGCCGGCGCAGATAGTCGGCAAGGGCGCCATGAATCCCCTGGGGATACAGAGCCCGGACGCGGGGATCGTCCCGCTCATGTCGGTATTCGTTCCAGACCAGGACACGGATCGGTTCGGGTCTCATAAGAGGGAGTCGGTACGGCGAGGTGCGTTAGACCAGGATAATGGGTTGACCTCCGGCGGCAGCGGAGGCGCGTATGGCATCATACAGCCGCACCATACGCAGGCCTACTTCTGGCGGGCAGGGATTGGGCATCTCCCCGCGCCGAACGGCCAGAAATTGTTCCCACACCCCGGTCGACGGGGGCAAGGGAACCCGCCGCAGGCGCTTGCGACCATAGCGCTGCAGTTCCAGCCGTTCCCCCCAAATCCCCGTGCGGAGAATGGCCTGGGTGCAAAAGACACGGACATCCGAAGCGCAGGAGGGAATGGTTTCGCCACAGGCATGCATGGTGACCCAGGCGCCGGAGGCCAGGCGGCCCATGACCATGCCCATGGTCTCCACCGGTCGACCCTGATCGTCCAACCAGGCCGCAATCTCGATAAAATCCTCACCGGCCAGATCGACTACCGTGTTGAGCATGTGGGCGCCGGTGTCGAAAAGAAAACCGCCCCCGGCCAGTTCCGGCGTCTGGCGCCAGGTGCCAACCGTATTCGGTCCCCAATTCTGCCAGACGGTGGCGCTGATGCTGAGGAGTCTGCCCAGCCTGCCCGCGCGCAACCATTGCACGGCCGTGCGGATGGCCGGGGAAAGGCTGCCGGGAAAAGCCACGACCAGGAGTCGTCCTGTGCGGCGTTGCACGGCGATCAGGTTTTCGGCTTCGGTGGCATTGACCACCATCGGCTTTTCCAGCAACACATCCAGCCCCGCCTCCAGACAGGCCACGGCCTGGTCGTGGTGATAGGCATGGGGGGTGATGATAAAGGCGGCATCGAGGGCATATTCCCGCAAAAGCCGCGGCAAATCGGGTTCATTGGGCGGCGGGGTCAGGCCGTGTGCCGCGAACAAACGTGCCGTTTCGGTATAGGCAGCCGGCGCCGGCTCACAGACGACGGGGATGAGCGTATCCGACCGCTGCAGCATCTGACGGATGTGGTGTCGCGCCATGCTGCCACAGCCGATAACGGTGACACGAAGCGGAGACATGGGTGAGATTAAGACCTCGGTAGGAGCGGACAGAGGCAACGAAGGGAAGGGTCCGGTGATTTTTGGGATCTCGCCCCCCAAACAACGACGGAACGACACAAGCACCGGTTCATGGTCTGCCATTGTACTCCGGTTGTGGTCGGCCGGCAACTCGATCCCGCGCCTGGATAGCGCTGTCAAATCCATGCCGGGGAGTAACCATCTACCTGTTACTGCGAGCGAGCGTAGTGCCTGCCACGTCTGCCACAAGCGTAGCGCATGTCCCGAGCGCAGCGTAGGGCTGGTGGAGCATGGCCGTCTCCACGCGAAAAAGGGGAGATTGCTTCGGGCTACGCCCTCGCAATGACAAAGAAAAAGCGCCGGGGAACCGGGAGGGTATCCTTTGCCTCGCGGTTCCCCGGCCTGCCACGCGCACGGTTGGCCCGGCCGTGGGCCTATCCCCTTAGCCGGCCCCCGGTTTCCACTTAATGCTGCATCCGATGCTGGGACGCTGGTTGGGATCCACCGGTTGTCCGGCCAGAAGCGCATCCAGGGCGCGACGCACGTCCCGACCGGTGACCGGGATGCCGTTACCGGGTCGCGAATCATCGAGCTGACCGCGGTAGGCCAGTTTCATCTCGCCGTCGTAGATGAAAATGTCGGGGGTGCAGGCCGCCTTGTAGGCGCGGGCCACCTCCTGGGTTTCGTCGAACAGATAGGGGAAAGGATAGCCCAAGGCTTCGGCGACCGCTTTCATCTGGTCGGGCGCATCTTCGGGATAGCTTTCCACATCGTTGGAGCTGATGGCGATGAACGACACGCCCTTGGGGATGTAGTCGTTGGCCAGACGCACCAATTCCTGCTGAACATGCTTGACATAAGGACAATGATTGCAGATGAACATGACCACCGTCGCCTTGTCCGACCGCAGTTCGGCCAGGCTGAGTCGGCGACCAGAGACGGTATCGGGCAGGGTGAAATCGGGGGCAGGGGTGCCCAGCGGGACCATCGTGGAAGGGGTAGCAGCCATACAAACACACTCCGCAGAAAGGGGATGGGGTTATTCCGTGGACGAGTATAGTGCCAGGGCTGACAACGGTCAAGCTCAGGAGCGGGTCGGGGTTCGCCTTGACAAAAAGAAGGTCTTCTTTATAATGGCCCTGTCCTAATTGAGATAAAGTCTCAATTACTATGTCGAGACCGTTGCTCCCCAACTTTTGTCATCCCTTTCCTCCCAGGTCTGCTATGAAGGTTGCTTACGTCTTTGCCATGCCCCGCACAGCCAGCTATAAGCTGGGGCAGATGATTTTGCCGCAGCTTGAAGCCGGTACGCATGGGGCACAGGTCGTCGGTATGTTTTTCTTCGACGATAACACGTTTGTCTTGCGGCGTGGCGATCCCATTGGGGAACGTCTGGCCAGAGTGGCGGCCGCGCAAGGGATTCTGCTGATGATGTGCGATATGTGCGCGCTGGAGCGCAACCTGGCCATGGGCAGTCCGCGTTGGTGCCATCCCGACGGTACCGGCCGCACCGAACCGGCTCCATGCGAGCCGATCCATACGGTTGAGGGCGTGCAGGTAGGTTGTTTTCCGGATTTGTATGCCGCACTGGCAGCGAATCCCCCCGATCAAATCATTACGTTGTGAAGGGCTGACCCAAGGGGCTACCTTCCGCCATGCAGCCGCTCTGTCGGACTGACTGCTTTCGGGAACCTTGACAATGGCCCTGGCACAGCAGGCCACACCATAGCCATCACCCTGCGCTGCCGTAGCCGCGCAAACGGGTAGGAGGGAAAACGACGCCCCACGACCCCCTCGGCTCATGCCGGTCTCGCCTTCCTGCCCGGTCCCTGTTACAATAAGAGGTATCCCTTTTCCGGTTCCGCTTTCCTGTTTCGACCCTATGGGATTGCTTGACCTTCCTCCCCTTGTCACCATCCGCCGCAATCATGCCATCGAGCATGCCACCATCCATATCCTCAGCCGTATGCGGCCTGATACAAGCATGGCCGGTCGCGCCAATAGCCGCGGCTTTGTCATCTACGGCGATCTGAGCACCGAGGCCGTCGGTCAGGCGGTCCATGAAGCCATCCGCCGTATTCGCAACGGCGAAGCCTATCTGGCCGTTCACCCCAATTGCGGCACCAACATGGTCACGACGGCCGTCTTGACCACGATCACGGTGTTGCTGGCGGGCATGGGACGGCATCGCCACTGGCTGGAACGCATTCCTACGGCGCTGACGGCGGCCGTAGGGGCCGTGCTGCTCTCCCAATTTCTCGGCACGGCCCTTCAGCAGCAGGTGACGACCTGCGCGCAGTTGGAGGCGGTGGATGTGGTGGAGGTGCGTCGTCAGCAATTCGGACGTCGCGTGCTCCATTGGGTTCATCTACGGCATAGTCCCGCGCCTTCGTCGGCATGATCCACGTCTTCCATGGCGATTCGGAGTTTGAAAAAAGCGAGGCCATTGCCGCCCTGCGCCGTGGCATCGGGGACGATCCCTCCTTGTGGGACCTGAACTGCACCGTCCTGGACGGTCGTAACCTGACGCTGACCGTTCTGCAGCATCATGGCGATGTTCCTCCGTTTTTGGGCGAGTATCGTCTGGTCATCGTCAACGATCTGCCCGGTAAAGACGGAGAGAACGTCGAAACGGACTGGTGGCAGGCGCTGATCGCCTATTTGCCGTCGCTGCCGGAGACTACCCATCTGGTGTTCAATGTGAACAAAGCGCTTCCGGCACGGCATCGTCTGTTGACAGCGGTGGCCGCTCTGGGGCCGAGGGGCGATATCCGGCTGTTTGCCTTGCCGGCGCTCAAAGGGGGTGAGCTGGCGCGTTGGATCGAGCGTCGCGCCCAGGGCAAGGGCGCTCGCCTGAAACCCGGTGTGGCCGATGCGCTGGCTACGTGCATCGGGCCTGACCTGCGGCGGATCGATAACGAATTGGAGAAGCTGGCCCTATACGCAGGTGGCCGCGCCATCACCCATGAGGATGTGCGCCGGCTGGTCCCTTATGCCCAGGAGGCCAGTATCTTCGCCATGGTAGATGCCCTGGCCCTGCGGCAGACGGCTCAGGCCTTGCGGTTGCTGACCCAGCTTCACCATGAAGGCGCCCATCCCCTCTATCTGTTGACCATGATCGTGCGCCAGTATCGCATCCTCTTGCAGGTGAAGGAACTGATGGAACAGGGCCTGGGCCAGGAGGCCATTGCCGGGCACCTGGGTTTACACCCCTTTGTTACCGGCAAAGCCATGGCCCAGGCGCAGCGCTACCGCCGCGAACAACTGCTCAGCATCTATGACCGCCTGCTGGCTACGGACGTGGCCATCAAGACCGGACAGATGGAAGCGTTACTGGCGCTCAATTTGCTGGTGGTCGAGCTGGCCCGGCTCTGAACCGGTACCGTGGTCGGTCCTTTTTCGTTTTATGCCCTGCCTTCGCGCTATGTGCACCTGCCCGACGTGCGCATCCATTACCGGGTCATGGGCGAGGGCAAGCCTCTGGTCCTGTTGCACGGGCTGGGCTCGGCCGGCAGCGATTGGTTCCCGGTGACGCCGGGTTTGGCCCCTTTCTATCGGCTCATTCTCATCGATCTGCGCGGCCATGGCCAGAGTAGCCTGGCCGGCACCGGCTATCGCATCGAGGCCATGGCGCAGGATGTCATGGCCGTGCTGGAGGCCGAAGGCATTGCCCGGGCGCACGTGCTGGGACTGTCGTTGGGCGGATGTGTGAGCCTGCAACTGGCGCTGGCCGCACCCGAGCAGGTGGAACGCCTGGTCTTGGTCAATACGTTTGCCCGGCTGCGCCATCGGGGTATGTGGCGTCGGCGGCTGGCGCGGCTCCGCTATGCGACGCTGGGCACGATGGACGACCTGGCCCGTCTGGTGGCGGAAAGCCTGTTCGGCGATCCGGCGGCGCAGAGGCTGGCTTTTGACCGCCTGCGGCGCAACGATCGGGACGTCATCCGCCGTTGCATGATGGCCGTGGCCCGTTTCGATGTGCGCAAGCAACTGCCGCGGCTAACGGCGCCCACCCTGGTGCTCATCGGCGACCGCGACCGCACCGTGCCGCGGTTTTGCGCCGATGAGCTTGTGGCGGGATTAGCGTGCGCCCGGCTGCAGGTCATCCCCGGAGCCGGGCATGCCCTGCCCTACGAGCAACCGCAGGCTTTTACGGCGGCCGTGCGCGCCTTTTTGGGCTAAAACCACAAAAGCCCGGCAGGTTATGACAACCTGTCGGGTCTCACCGAGGAGACCGGTGGAGCCATCCCGGAAGGTCCTTAGGCCGTTGTTTCGGCCTTTTCCGTTTTGGCTGCGCTGTCCGAACCTTCCTTCTTGCCGGCAGGCGCAGCCGCGCTGTTCTTGCTCCGCGAATCGGTGACATAAAATCCCGACCCCTTGAAGACGATGGCCGGGGCCGTGAATTTGCGCCGCACTCTGCCGCTACCGTTGCACGTGGGGCATTGCGGTACGCTCGTATCCTGGAACGAGCGGCGAACTTCAAAGTCGCTGTGGCAAGTGTCGCAAATGTACTGATAGACTGGCATGGCTGGAATGCTCCGACTCGCAATGAAGTCAAGACGGGGTATGAGGTCAAGATGAGGGATGATGATAGTCTATCTGCCTGCCGACGTCAAATGGCGCCACCCGGATTCTGGACAGGCCAAAAGGTCCGGCCAGGCTGTAGCCAGTTTGTCCGATCGCCGTTAGCAAAGCGTTGGTCAAGTGTTAGCGTTTCATGAGCAAAACCCGGGCGATCCGCTCCAGCGCCCAGTCCACCTCCTGGCGGGTGATAATGAGGGGTGGAGCCAGACGAATCACCGTCTCGTGGGTGTCTTTGGCCAGGATTCCTTCCCGCACCAGCGCCTCACAAAAGCGGCGGGCGCCCCCGGCCTCCGGTTTGAGATCGATGCCGATGAGGAGACCGCGGCCGCGCACCTCGCGCACGTATGGGCTGGGGATTTCGTGCAGTCGTTCCAGCAGATAGGCGCCCTGTTGGGCCGCGTTCTCGGCCAGGTTTTCTTCGCGCAGAACGGCCAGGGCGGCACGGGCAACGGCCGCGCCCAACGGGTTGCCACCAAAGGTGGAGCCGTGATCGCCGGGTTGCAGCACGCCCAACACCCCTCGATCGGCCAGGACGGCCGAAACGGGATAAAAACCGCCGGACAGGGCCTTGCCCAAGATCAGCACATCCGGCCGCACGTGCTCATGGTCACAGGCAAAGCGTGCACCGGTGCGGCCCAGGCCGGTCTGAATTTCATCGGCCACAAAAAGCACGTTATGGCGACGGCAGACGGCCGCGGCGACCTGGAGATAACCCGGCGGCGGGACGATGACCCCGCCTTCCCCCTGGATGGGTTCCACCAGGAATGCCACCGTGTTCGGGGTGATGGCCGCTTCCAGGGCCTGAACGTCCCCGTAGGGGATGAGGACGAAACCGGGCGTGAGAGGCCCGAACTTCTCCTTGTATTGGCGTTCGCTCGAAAAACTGACGATGGTGATGGTGCGACCGTGGAAATTGCCGGCGCAGACGATGATCTCGGCCCGATCCAGGGGCACGCCCTTGACCTCATAGCCCCATTTACGCACGACCTTGATGGCCGTTTCCACGGCTTCGGCGCCGCTGTTCATGGGCAGGGCCATCTCGTAACCGCTATAGCGGCACAGGTCCTCGTAAAACAGGCCGAGCTGGTCATTGTAAAACGCACGGGAGGTCAGGGTCAGGCGTTGGGCCTGCTCGATCAACGCCTGCCGAATCCGGGGATGGCAATGGCCCTGATTGAGGGCCGAATAGGCGCTGAGACAATCCAGATAACGCCTGCCCTCGACATCATAGACCCACACCCCCTCACCCCGGCTGAGCACAACCTCGAGAGGATGGTAATTCCGGGCGCCGTAGCACTGCTCCAGGGCGATGAAGTCGGCCGCAGTCGAAGCAGTAAAAGCGGACATAGACATGGTAACGTTCACTCCTTCGTGAAAATCGGATCGGCAATGACACAGGCAACGCCGACTACCCATTCTATCACAGTAGGACGTTCCGATGGGGTGCCGAAGACGGCATCCTCGGGCAGCCGGTTAGAAGAAGCCATGGCTTTCCCTTGGGAGGGGTTGGTTGCGCTAAGGGCCAAACTGTGCTACAGTGCCTGATAAGCCGAGTGTATTTTTCCATCTTTTGTCGGGTTACGGAGTAGGCCATGACCCTTGAAGTGTTCCGTCCCCATC
>Ga0197142_1002117_pt1 | contig 17629 bp, 13 predicted proteins | sample GBS60_MetaG_FD_148614 | JGI IMG/M metagenome (GOLD analysis project Ga0197142, IMG submission 148614) | Sediment microbial communities from Great Boiling Springs, Gerlach, Nevada, United States - GBS 60_MetaG | ecosystem: Environmental > Aquatic > Thermal springs > Hot (42-90C) > Sediment...
CGGCTGGTCAAGCAGTTGTTTGGCAAACTCTTTGGCGACAAGGGCTATCTCTCCGAAACGTTGCAGCGCACTTTGTGGGACTTGTTCAATCTGCGCCTGATCACCAAAGTGCGCAAGAACATGAAGAACCGCCTGATGGAGTTTTCGGATCGCATTTTGCTGCGTCGCCGGGCGATTATCGAAAGCATCATTGACCGGCTCAAGAATATCTCGCAGATTGAGCATTCTCGTCATCGAAGTTTCACCAATTTCTTGGTCAATGTGCTTTGCGGGTTGATTGCTTACTGCCGCCGCCCTGCAAAACCATCTTTAGGCCTGGATGACTTTGTGCCCTTGTCTGCTTAACCCGAACTCACGTTATATTACGATCCAAAAAACCTTCCACTCGGGAAAGCGTGAACCTTTCAGAATTGTCAGGACTTTCTCCTCTGCCAAAAAGAAAGCTGCCAGTAGAATGGGGGCAAACGGAACATCATGACATTGAATCTCTCGCTGTATCAATTGAACCCCTCGACCTGCCAGCGATTCTCGCCTGGGCAGTGGCAACCTTGTCTCCTCGCCTGGTGATGTCATCCACCTTTGAACCAGAGGGGAATTGTGCTGATGCATTGCCTGAAGGAACCGGGTTATCAAATTTTCATTTTTATTATCGATAGGGGGTTGTTATTTCCTGAGGTGCATCAGTTGCGATTGGAACGAGAAAAGCGGCTGGGTAGTCAATTTAAGCGGTTCGGCCTTCTCTAGAGAATCTTGTTTCTGTACAGAAAGGAGCGCAGATGTCTAAAATTAAAATGACCACTATGGCTGTCATCACGCTTTCCGTGATAATCGTCATCTTGTTATTCTGGCTCGGAAAATGGGGGACCGAGGCAGTTTCAACCAGCACCCCGTTAACGGTCAGCACCGCTAACGCATTAGAAGAACCGATTTTCCCGTTTTACGGCACCCAATATGTGCTGATCGACGAGCTTCCGTTTATCCGTCAGCTTGGCTTTACCGTTGTGCTGAATGATTTTTCCTATGAGGCGAGCCCTACGGAGTGGATTGCCTATCTGAACGCCGCCCAAGCCCAGAATCTCAAAGTGATTGCCTGGCTGTGGCCCGAAGGCTGGCAGCTAAACCGGCTAACCCAAAAGTGGACAATCGATGCCCAGGCAGAGCTGTTTCTCAAAAGCGTTGCCAATCATCCCGCCTTACTGGCGGTGTACGGATTGCACGAGCCTTACTGGATGGAGTGTGAGGGTTGCGGCTATACGACCGCTCAAATGCAGGCCCTCTACCAGGCGATTAAGAAAATTGCGCCGGTTCCGATCTACTCTGAGATCAACGGCTTTGCCTTTTGGGCTGAGCAAGGTCCCGCAACGACGATAGCAAATGGCATTTGCGACTATTGCCAGACGGCCTTCTACCCGTTTCTAACCGATGGCAGCTATCAGCACGACGAACTGCTTCAACATCTCAACCGCGAAATCGCAGCTCTGCAACGCCATGCGCCGCAATCGCAATTGATCTGGACAATGCCAGCCATGTCCCATGTCGAAGACCAGTTGCGGATGCCGACCTCGAGCGAGATGTTTGACTATGCCCGCCTGGTCTATGCTAGAGAGGAAATTTGGGGCGCCTGGTGGTACATGTGGCGGTGGGACGACGAACTTTACCCCGACTACCTGGCGAAGCATCCGCAATTGTTCTGGACGGTGTGCGAAATCGCCAGAACCATCGTGGCAGACGCGCAACAGAAACGTTCCCCCGATTCCCCGCTGCCTCCCTCAGTTGAGTGTAATACCTCCAGCCAGTATTTACCGATGATTAGCCATCGGCGATAACCTGCAGAGTCATAGGAGAACGCCTGCCGCTGGGTTAATGGTGAAGGCAGGATTTTTATAACAACCCGCCCTCACAGGTCGGGTTGTTAATTTGCTGAGCAAACCATCCCCGAATGGACCACGAATAAACAAAAGATAGCGCTATTCGTGGATGGTCTGCCCTGCCAAGTAGCCCCTATGGTAGGTAATTACGGATTTTTAGCTTAAATCAGAAGTCTCAGCGAGCGCCTTCCGTTATAATCAACATTAGTGAGAGGTTTGCGCTGGATTCTGCTGCTCGGTTTGTCGGTGTTAGCCGCCGTGAGCGGTTGGTTTTTGACCCAACCGCGCCTGCTCAGCGTCCAGCCGCCGCCCAAGGCTACGGCTGTGCCGGGCAGCGCAGCGCTGCGCCTTTCTTTCTCCCACCCCATGCAAGCCGAGTCGGTCCAGCAACGCTTGCAAATCGACCCCCTCCCGGTCGGAGACTTCCATTGGGAAGAGAAGACGCTGGTCTTTATCCCCCGCCAGCCATGGCCTAGCGGCGCAACCGTGAACGTGCGCCTCAGCCGCGGCGCGCAAACCCAGTCCTTTCCCACCCGCTCTCTGAATCGGACAATCGAGTGGTCGTTTCAAATCGGCTACCCAAAAGTGCTCTACCTCTTTCCGGCCGAAGGGCAAGCTGCGCTTTATCAGCTCGATCCCTTGAGTGGCAACACTCAGCTCCTTTCCCCAGGCTCGCAAGAGGTGTTCGATTATTCTCTCTCTGCCAGCGGCGCCGTGATGGTGTTCGATGTCCGTCAGGGAAACGGCAGTGCTATCTACCGTTGGGAAGAGCCTGCGGCAACCAGCGAACCCATCCTGACCTTTCCCAATGGTCAGGTGCGGGCTGCCCAACTTTCGCCTTCAGGGAGTTACCTTGCCTATGAACTGACCGATCTGAGTGAACCGAACGCCAAAACCCATGTTTGGGTGACGGCCTATCCTCCTCAAAGGGCTGAGCCGGCCATCCGCCTGGGCGCAGAGGATCAGCTCACCCGTAGCCCGCTCTGGTCCGCTCAGAATATCCTTGCCTATTACGATCAGACCAACCGCCTGTATCGTTTCTACGACCCGCGTAGCCGGCAAGAAGTCGGTCTGGTCAAAGGGGAAACGGGAGAAAAAGGCGCCTGGTCTCCAGATGGCGAAACGTTTTTGTTTGCCGAAATTTTATCCAACGGCGGGCAGCTCCCCACCAGCCATTTACTCGCCTTCCACCTCCCCACCCGCCAGGTGACCGACCTGAGTGAACGCAATGACGTGGAAGACCTGGGGGGCGTATTCTCTCCCCAAGGCGATCGCCTGGTTTTTGCGCGCAAGTTTTTGAATGCCCTGCAATGGACTCCAGGCCGCCAGCCCTGGCTTCTCGACCTCCGCCGGCGAGAAGCCTATCCCTTACTGACCGATCCTCATTATAATCATTACGATTTTGCCTGGAGCCCCAACGGCGATCAGATTCTTTTCGTTCGTTTCAATCAGATGAGTCTGACCGATCCACCCGAAATCTGGGTGATGAATGCCGACGGGAGCCAGGCTCGCCAACTCGTCAAAGGAGGCTTTGCCCCACAATGGATGCCATGATCCCGATTGGAGAAGCCGCGCCGGATATTTCTCTGCCCGATCTGGTCGGCCGCCCCCATCGCCTCTCCCATTTTCGGCGCCGGGTGGTGGTGGTGAACTTCTGGTCGGCCGAGTGCCCGCACACCACCCGAGTGGACAAGGAAATCCATCAGCTCTGTTGTGAGTGGGGGGATCAGGTAGTGTGGGTTTCGATCGCCAGCAATGCCAACGAATCCCTGGATTTGCTGCGCAGGGTAGCAGCCGAGCGCGCCTTGCCGCTGGTTCTTCTCGACCGCAATCATCAAGCCGCAGATTTATTTGGGGCGATCACCACCCCGCACCTCTTTGTCTTAGATGCCGAGGGCATCCTGCGCTATCAGGGGGCATTTGACGACGTGACCTTCCGCCAAAGGACGCCAACGCGCAACTACCTCGCCGAAGCCGTCGCCGCCGTATTGGCCGGCAAACAACCCGATCCGGCGCAAACGCCGCCCTACGGCTGTACGATCGTGCGCTATTGAGGCTCCGGCAAGGTCAGTTTGCGGCGCGCCAGCCATTCCTGCGGCAACAGAGTTGCGTATAAAGCGCGGCTCAGCGGCGTTGCTACTTCGACCTGTTCCCCCAAACGCACCACTGCGCCGATGAGGTGCTCCAGCTCGGAAGGCCGCCCTGCGAGCAGATCGCGGGCCATGGAGGCCATCGCCTGGGGTGGCATCTGCTCGATGAAGGACAGGCGGCGTCCGATTGCTTCGGCCGGCAGCGGCACACCCGCAGCGCGGGCAACCATCCAGATTTCACGCATCACTTCCTCGAGAAGCTGGCGGGTCGGTGGGGTTTGCAGGATCAACCTACCTCCCACCCGACTGGCAGCCCCTACGGCGCTGAAGGCGGCGATGAACAGAAACTTATCCCACAGGGCAACCTGAATATCTTCAGCGCCCGACTGTCGAAATCCATTCCCCTCGACTACCGTCCGGCGAAATTCATTTCGCCAAGCTGAGCGCAGACGTTGCACCCCTTTAGCGTTCGGGTTTGCCAGACCGCTTGCGGCGCCCAGCCAGAAAGCCGGCCGCGCAAATGGTTGGAAAAAGCCGGGCATAGCCCCAACCAAAGAACAAAATCAACAGCGGCAACCAGAGCGGAAGCACCCGTTGACTTCAGGCTGAAAGACTGAGTAAAAGACTTGACAAATTCCTATCTTTCTGATAAAATTTCGTAGTACGAAATAATATGAAAGCTCTCAATCCTCGTTATCGTCAGTCTCCCGCTGGGCAACTTACCGTTGCGCTCTATCGCATATCGCAAGCCATCCAGTATTTGCTCCGCCAGCGCGCCGAACAGGAAAGCCTTTCATCTGCTCAGGTGCAGGCTTTGCTTTTTCTCAAACACAGTCGCGCTTCAGCTCATACGATGGGTGGACTGGCTAAAGGCATTGCTCTCGCTTATCCAACCATTAGTGCGATGGTGGATGCCCTGGAACGGAAAGGATTGGTGCGCCGGCAGGTGCTAGAAAGCGACCGACGGACGATCACGCTCCATCTGACTCCCGAAGGGGAAAAACTGAGCAGCGAATTAGAAAACTTGTTGGATGAAATTGAGCAAACCATCCAGAGCCTGTCCCAAGCACAGCAAGATGCCTTGAATCAGGCCGCCCGGCAAATCATCTACCGCCTCAATGCAGCCGGGTATATCCACCTTCATGAGATGTGCTGGCATTGCCAGTTTTTTCGTCGAAATGCGCATCCCGATGATCCACAGAGGCCGCACCACTGTGCCTTTATGGATGCTCCTCTGGCGGAAGCAGAGACATATCTGGATTGCCCTGATTTCCATCCCGATCCAGAAAGGAGGTGAGAGCGATGCTTGTTCCGAGCGCCCGTTGAAGAACTTTTTTTGAAAAGCTGTGAGCCCACATTTAAATCAACCCAGCTTTTAAGAATGCAAATTAACTTTTACAGGTAGGAAGGAGGTAGCGATGAACCAGATTCCAGGTTATACCTATGGCAGCGAACAGGTTGCCAAATCGCCGCTGTCGATAGTGGAGTTCGAAAATCTCAAAAAGGCGGTTTTGTTTACCGAAGAAGATGAGCGTTACCTGCGTTTGGCCGGCGAAGTGCTTCAGGATCAAATTGAAGAGGTGCTCGATTTATGGTATGGTTTTGTCGGCTCTCATGCTCATTTGGTGTATTACTTCACCGATGGTAAGGGCAATGCGTTGAGCGAATATCTTGCTGCTGTGCGCAAGCGGTTTGGGCAATGGATATTGGACACCTGTAATCGCCCCTATGATCAAGCCTGGTTAAACTATCAACAAGAAATTGGTTTGCGGCATCACCGCACAAAAAAGAACCAGACCGATGGGGTAAAGGCTGTTGAGCATATCCCGCTGCGTTATCTCATTGCATTTATCTATCCCATCACAGCAACCATCAAGTCCTTCCTGGCTAAAAAAGGACATAGCGCCGACGAAGTAGAAAAAATGCATCAAGCCTGGTTTAAGTCGATTGTCTTACAGATTGCCCTCTGGAGCGCCCCCTACACAAAAGCTGGCGAGCATTGAGCTTTCATGCAGAACCTAACCACGAACTGGTGTGCTCACCTGAAAAGAGATCTGTCCTAAGGTGAGCATACCAGTTCTTTGGTAATTCAAGAATCTGCTTTGGATACTTCTTCCGCTCACCTCTGCCGCCGATACACCACCCAGGTCTCCCACCAGGCCATTTCCTGAAAGCCGGGCGGCGGGGCGGTGGCATAGCGTTGACTGACCTGATCGGCAAATGGCGTCTCGCTCCGTTGCACCAGCACGTAATCCACAAACTGCTCAGGGGCATGCAATGCCAGCAGAAATCTCCCGTCTGCAGGGAGGAGGAACGGTTTGGCTTTTTCGCAGCGGGCTATCAGGCGATAGGCGGTGCGGTCATCAGCCAGGATGGAATGGTCTGGCAGCCCACAAAGCCACTCAGCAGCCTGAATCTCGAACGAATCGCTTGCCTGTCTCTCCTGGCGCAGGATGACCCGCTCCCAGACCTTCAATTCCTGGCTCTGGTAGGGCGAGTTTAGATTGAGCAGAAGGTGAACAATCGCCAACGGGATCAGCATTCTGCTCCAGCCTTTTTCGACCCGTTTGGGAATCGCTGCCAGGGCAACCACGGAATAGGTGGCAATCGCCATGGCTTCGGTGTAATTCCAACCGGCCAGGCGCACAATGGCAATCACCCCAAAGGGAGCAAAGTAGGCCGGCAGGCGTTTTGGGGCGTAAATGGCGACCAAGATCGCTACGCCCAGATAAACCGGCGCCCAAACGACTTCCTGCATTGAATAGGCAAGGGTGGGGAAAAAACCACCTGTCCTGATAGGTGAAGCACTGAAGAAGGTAAATAAAGGGGCAGTGGGATCGGTCAGGAATAACCAGGCGTTGCCGGTAAAAATCCAATTCAGGTATGCCCAGGAGAAGAATGCCAGCCATGTCGGAAACCCGATCACCACGACCAGGGTCAGATCTGCCTGCCACTTCCTCTCCCGCTCCCTCACCCGCTGCCAGCGATAGAATAGAGGAGACGCAAAGGCGTAAACAAAACTGAAAAACAAGGCGTAGGCATTGAAGTAAAAAGCCAGTCCGAGAATCAGGCCGGAGATGAAACCGCTCAAGGTCTCGCCCCATTGGGTAAAGCGTAAGAAGGCAAGCCAGGCAAGCAAGAACAAGAGCAGGGTTGCCATTTCGGTCAGCGATTGGGTGGCGATGTACAGGCTGGCGGGAGTGAATGCCAGAGAGCCCAACAAAATGATCTTTGCTGTTGCCGAAAGGGGGGTTTGAAGCAGATGGCGCAAGAGCAGCCAGGCGGTAGTACCGGCAGCCAGGGAAGCCAGCAGAGAAGGGGTCAGTTGGTGAATCCAGATGGCTGTCAGCAGAAATGGCAACGGGGGATAGGTGAAACCGATTATCTCCAGGCGGCCCTGTTCTCCAGCCTGGAGGGCTTTGGCGATCAAATGGGCATGTTGGTTGCTGAGGAAACCCACTTCGCCTGCCAGCAAGCTCAAGCCTACGAACGGCAATGCCAGGATCAGGCTGAATAGCAGATGATGCCAGGGGCCTTCCTGTGAAGTCGTTAGAACTGCCTGGCGATTTTCAGGGCGGGGGGGGTTGATGGGAAGTGTTGAGTAGCCGACTGATGCCATGCTTGGTCTTCTCCCAGTAGAACGGGCGGGTCAAGAGTTGCCAGAGCGCTTTATAGGAGGCTATCGAGTGCAAAATCCAGTAGATGGGATTGAGCAGGGTATAAGGCAAAAGGTCATGATAATGGCGCTTAAAGACGGCCAGCATATTGAGATAAATCATCAGGCCGTTGCCGAACAGCAGGTTGAACAGGCTGATGTAAAGCGTAATGGGCGGGAAAAGAAAGTCCAAAGCCCGCGTGCCGGTTATCAAGAATAAAAGGTAAAAGGCCCATAAAATTGGGGCAGCCAGAAAAGTTAATGGAGAACCGCCGACCAACATCACAAAACCGAAGGCATTGCGCCATCCAGCCCGCTTGAGCAGGTGAAGGGGATCGCGACTGTGCACCAGGGCGGTTTGCATATAGCCCTTGATCCAGCGCGAGCGCTGGCGAATCCAGTTCCAGAGCTGGTTGTTGGCTTCTTCGTAGGTGGTCGAATTGATCACGCCAACCCCGTAGCCGTTCGCCGCAGCGCGGATACCCAGGTCGGCATCTTCCGTCACATTATAGGGATCCCACCCTCCCAACTGGCGCAGCACTTCGGTGCGAAAGTGGTTGCTGGTGCCACCTAGAGGGATCGGTAAGCGCAGGCGATCCAGACCTGGCAACATGTAATCAAACCAGTACGAATACTCCAGGGTAAACATGCGGGTCAGGAAGTTCTCATTGTAATTGAAATAGTTCAGGGCTGCCTGGACACAAACTAAAGAGGGAGGCCCTTTGCGGAAGGCAAGGATCGCTTTTTTCAATTGATCGGGTTCGGGTCGGTCCTCGGCGTCATAAATGACCAGATACTCGCCGCGGGCAAAGAATAGCCCCACATTGCAGGCTTTGGGTTTGGTCTGCGGTTGGCCCTTTGGGATAATGACGAACGTCACCTGTTCGGGCGGCCGGGCAGCTCTGGCAGCCTGGATGGTTTCCTGGTCATCCTCTTCGAGCAATAGAAGAATTTCTAGCTTTTCAGGCGGATAATCCAGATGTTGTAAATTGTTGAGCAAAAGCGGAATAACTTTTGCTTCTCGGTAGGCAGGTACCAGAATCGTATAGGTTGGAAGCTCGTCATCCTTGAGCGAAGCAACCTCCTCAGCCGTGATCGGTTGTACCCATTCGTATTTTGCACCTGCCAGCGAGACGGCGAACTTAAAGAGAATGCTGCCCAAAAAGGCGAAGTTAACCAGAAAGTTCAGGAAGATCAAAGTGGGACGCAGAGCAAAATATAATCCCGCTAGCAAGATAATCACACACAAAGCAAATCCCACATACTGCCAGAAAGTCAAGACAGTAAAGGCGCATTCGGCGGGGTTGCGGTAATACAGTCCGTGAACGGCGCGATCTAGAATCTGATCGCGATAGCACTGTCGGATGGCGTGGTCAATGTCCCATTCGGTAGTGACATATAACGCTATCGATTGATTTGGAAGTATTGCTTGCAGGCGTTCTAACCAGGCTGGGGTGGGTTGTTCGGCGGTGGCGATCAGCAAGCGCGAGTCACGCTGCCCAAACGGAAAAAACCGCTCGCGCACCAAAACTTGAGGATCGAACCGCCGGGCTAATTTCTGATCTAGCGGGGTTTGCAATAAATCGACAAAGGGCAGTCCCCAGAGCTTCGCCAACACCTGGTAGAGTTGCTGCCGTTTGACCAGGCCAAGGGCGATCAGGATGCGGCCCAAACGTTCGCCGGTGCGCTGTTGCAGCTCAAGGGCGCGCTGTAAGTCCTCTGGAGTGAGCAGGCCCTGCTGCACCAGCGCTTCGCCTAAGCGCAAAGGCGGGGCGCTGGCATCGGGAAGGGTGGAAGGCAGCGGAACTTCGCTCATGAGGCCGAAGGCTGTTTCCGCACCAGTCTGGGATAGAGCCACACCAGTCCGGCGAGCAAAAGCAGCAAAGCCGCCCCAAACAAATAGGGGCGTAGGCGCGTCAACCAGACACCCGGAGATGCTTGCAGCGGTTCTGCCCGCACCGCTCCGCCGCGCACATCCATGCCGATTGGTCTGGACATCCCTTCCCCCAGCAGGTACACATCGCCGGCCAGGTCATACCATCCGTTGGGATTCCGCTGGAGGTTCAACAGCAGTTGATCCATCAGCTCAGCTCGCTCGTGAGCTGTGAGCCAAAGCACCTGGCGCTGATTGTGCTCAAAAGCCTGTAGGACTGCAAAGGGGCTTTCACTTTCCAAGCGCAGCAATTCGCGGCCGGAAACGTCCACCAGGCGGAAAGGCGTCATTTCCAGCGGTGGTCTTAGCGTTGCCACTTGAGTCGCATTGCCTTGCAGGATCAACCAGCTCTTGTTCGAGGTTTGCCCGGCTTGCCAGTCTACCCAGGACAAATGCAAAGGCTTTTTCGAGAGCTTTTGCAAGGCGATCACCAGGTTGGTTGCCCGGCGCAAGTTCTCGATAGTGAGGGGTTCAATGGTCACCTCAGCCTTCGGCAGCAACCGTTGAGGAAAGCGGGAAAAGCCGATTGGCAGGGTCTCTCCGGCTTCGAATTGGAGATAGGAGTTTTCCCATAGTTGGGCGGTGAAAGGACTGACCCCAATCCGACATTCACCCTGCCGCGGGGTGTAATCAAAACGCAAGGTTAAGGTATTCTCGCGGCGCAACAGGGCATTGGGGAGCGAAAGGTATAGATCATACTGGGTTGTGTTGGATAAAAGCTGTGATCGTACCTGCGCCCCGTTGAACAGGACGGTCAGGGTGGCACTGGCAAGTGCTTCAATCGGCGTAAAGGTACCTACCAGGCGGGCGTGTAAATTGTGCAGCGAACCCCCCAGATCAGCCTGAGAGAAGGAGATGGAGATGTCCATCCGCCCGACGCTGCTGACCTGCTGAAGCGGATAGCCTAACTCTGCCAGGGTCACCACCTGGCTACTGGCTTCGTCTAATTCCTCCCATGCCAGCACTTGCATCTGACGACCGATCCCAAAAGCTTGCAGCGAACTGCTCAACCAGGCGCTGTGAGTCGAGAGCGCCGGTCCTTCCCCTTGCAGGATCAGGGTTGGCAGCGTTTGATCGCTTTGGAGGGCAATGCCAGCCTGAGGCTGCTGGCGTACAATCACCCGCCGTGCCAGGGGTTGTTCACCGAGTTCGGCCGGGATTTCCTGAGAGTCACCTACCAGCAAAAGGTTAAAGGGTTGGCCGGCATACTTTGCCTGCAGGGCAGCCACCAAGCGCAGAACTGCCTCAGCCTGGTCGGGACTCAGGGGTGGTGGAACTTCGATGATCAGGTGGGTGAGCAGGGGGGGAAAAAACTCTGCCACCGTTTTTGGTTGGGCTGGCTGACCGCTCAGCTTCAAGTGGGCGTCTTCAATGTCCAGCCAGGCGCCAACATAGGCGGTTTCACAAAGATCATCCTGGCTGCGCAAGCGGCTGATCAGGTGTAAGACCAGATAGCCATTTTCCACCTGAGCGTCACTTAAACTCATTTCAACGGTCTGCGGCGAAGATCCCAGGGCAAAAGCCTGGAGAACACGTTCGCGGTTGTAGATTTCTAAAAAGCCGCTCTGGACATCGACTGAGTTGCGCAGTGTGAAGCGGAGGGTTTCTGTTTGCATGCCAGGCGGGATGGGGAGATAGAGATAGCGTTCTCCAAATTGCCCGCTCAGGCGGAGGGGACCTGGATAGCCAAACTGGCTCAAAGGTAACCAGAGTCCTTCTTGCGGCGAGCTTTGCGGGAGAGCAACCGCAGCCTGCCCTTTTATGGGCAAAACCGATAGACAGAGGACAAGAAAGAAAAAGGTGATCCTCAAGATTTTGGCGCTTTTCATAAAAATTCTCCAAAAAATAATCTATCAGAAAAGACCTTGTTCTTTGTAAATTGAAAAAGATAGGCTGATTTTAATTTTACCCACACCAGCAACGGTTTCGCTTAATAATCTTGTAAGGCTGTCGGCTGCTTACGAAACTGCAAGCCGCCGTGAATGCCAGATCAGTCGAGATTCGCTTGAGCCAGGGGAGTTGGTTAAAAAAACCACTGCGGTTGGGCTGATAGCTTTAACCGCGGTGGATTTTTTGCTCGGTTAGGTTATTTGGCTGCGAAAAGGGTTGCCTGGGTTGCCCATTGGAACAAAGGCGTAGCAACCAGGCTCAAGGCGACCACCGCAATTGCCGTCAACCCGGCCGTTAAGCGCACCAGGGCATCGCTGTTGACCAGCGGTTCTCCTTCTTGCATGTACATGATGATCACCACCCGCAAATAGTAGTAGGCTGAGATTAAGGAGGTCAACACGCCGATCACCGCCAGGCCGACAAAGCCGCCCTCCAACACCGCTCGAAAGAGATAAAATTTCCCTAAAAATCCCAGGGTTGGCGGAACGCCGATCAGCGATAGCATGAACACCGTCATTGCCGCTGCCAGAGCAGGGTGTTTTTTGCCCAGGCCGGCATAATCTTGCAAATTCAACCCTTTGCCCTCTTGCTGTTCAAGGAGGACAACGATTGCCCAGGCGCCAAAGTTGGTCAAAAGGTAAGCAAACAGGTAAAAGAGGGCTGCTCCAATTGCATCTACCATGACGCGGCTCTGCCCCAGCGTCACGGTCGCCATCAGAATATAACCGGCGTGAGCAATGCTGGAATAAGCGAGCAGACGTTTGATGTTGCTCTGGGCAATGGCAATCACGTTGCCAACCGTCATGGTCAGGGCAGCCAGCGCCCAGAGAAGCGGGATCAACTGAGCAGATAAGCTCGGAAAAGCCACGAGAAAAACGCGCAATAGCGCCGCAAAGCCGGCCGCTTTTGCCCCAACGGCCATGAAAGCCGTCACCGACGAAGGCGCGCCCTGATAGACATCCGGGGTCCACATGTGAAAGGGCACTGCTGCCACCTTGAAGCCCAGACCGACCAGAATCAGGGTTGCGCCGAGGGTCAGCAGGATTGGCGAGGCGTTGCCGCTTTCCACAGCGCTCAAGATGGTTGCAATGCGGGTCGATCCGCTTGCCCCATACGCCAGAGCAATGCCATACACCACAAAGCCCCCGGCAAACGCGCCGAGTAAAAAGTATTTCAGAGCCGCTTCTTCGGAGTCGAGACGGTCACGGTGAAAGCCGGCCATTACGTACAGGGGAATAGAGAGCAATTCCAGGGCAATAAAGACCATGATCAGGTCGGCTGCCATGCCCATGAGCATCATGCCGCTGATCGAAAAAAGCATTAAGGTGTAATACTCGCTGCGGGCGATGTTCTGACGGTGAAGATAGTTGTAGGCGAGAAGGATGCCGAACAAACCACTCAAGAGGAAAATCGTATTGAGAAAAGAGGCAAAGCCATCTGCCACCACCATGCCAAAAAAGGCCGTTTGCGGCTGACTGCCACCAAACCAGTTCGCCAGCAAGGCGATGATCAAGCCGAGCGCGGATAAGGATGCCGTAATGCCTTTGCGGTCATCGGGGATATAGAGGTCAACCAGGGTCAAGAGGATTGCCCAAACGGCAACGATGGTCACCGGCAGCATGATCAACCGATCAACCCACATAGCAGCCTCCACATCGGGCGAGTCTCGTTATTCTCACGCGGCACTCCTTTCTGCCCCTAGGGCAGCGCAGCCAGGCTCAGGCTCAGATTTGCCACCAATTTGTCCACTGCCGGCGCCATCAGACTGAAAAATGGCCTGGGATAGAGCCCAATCCAAAAGATGAGAATGATCAATGGCACTAAGGTAACAATTTCGCGCCAGTTCAGGTCTTTGAGTTGACGATTTTCTTCTTTGTCGAGCGGCCCGAGGAACAGCTTTTGGAACATGGTCAGCATATAGATAGCTGCCAGAATCACGCCAATGGCGGCAAAGCCGGCGTAAAGATACGAGCCAAGCGATCCCCCGGCTTGGCCGGCTTCCCAGGCGCCCAGCAAGATCGTAAACTCGCCCACAAAACCGTTCAAACCCGGTAAGCCCATCGATGACAACGCTACAATTAAGGTTAGCGCGCCATATAGAGGCATAATTTTCCACAGACCGCCGAAAGCGTCCATGTCGCGGGTGTGTCGACGTTCGTAAATCATGCCCACGATCAAGAACAAAGCCCCGGTGCTGATGCCATGATTGACCATTTGCAAAATGCCTCCCTGAATGCCTTGCGGGTTTAGGGCGAATAAGCCTAGCATCACAAAACCGAGATGGCTTACCGAGGAATAGGCCACCAGTTTCTTGACATCCTGTTGAGGGAAGGAAACCGCTGCGCCGTAGAGGATACCGATGACCGCTAAGACGGCCATCAGCGGCGCTAATTGCACAGCAGCCTGCGGGAAAAGGGCTAGGTTGAAGCGCAAAAAGCCGTAGGTACCCATCTTTAGCAAGACCCCGGCCAGGATGACCGAACCGGCCGTGGGGGCTTCAACGTGTGCATCCGGCAACCAGGAGTGCAGCGGCCACATCGGTACTTTGATGGCGAATGCGGCTGCAAAAGCGAGGAAGAGCCAGATTTGAATGTTGGCCGGAATATTCCCTTGCGCCACCAGTTCTGGCAGGGAGAACGTACCGCCCTGAATACCCAACCAGAGAATGGCAAGCAGCATTAGAATCGAGCCGGCCATGGTGTATAAGAAGAACTTAATGGCAGCATACATGCGCCGCGGTCCACCCCAAATGCCGATCAGGAAGTACATCGGCACCAGAGTAAATTCCCAGAAAATATAGAACAAGAACAGATCCAGGGCCAAAAAGACGCCCACCATGCCGACTTCCAGGAGCAAGAAGAAAATCATGAATTCCTTAACCCGCTCTTCAACGGCCGTCCAGGTGCTCAAAATCGAGATGGGCGTAAGAAAAGTGGTCAAGAGGACAAGAAGGATGGATAAACCATCTATCCCCAGGTGGTAGGCAATGTCCCAGCCGGCAACTTGAATCCAGACGCGGCGGATGACCAGTTGCAGGTCGGGATTCTTAGCCTGAAATTGGGCGAGAATAGCCAGCGAAACGATGAAAGTTACCAGAGAAGTGCCTAATGCCACCCAACGGATGATCGCCTTTTGTTCCTCACGCAGGAATAAGAGGATCAAAACACCCACGAGGGGCAAGAAGGTAACCAGTGTTAAGGGATGAAAGATTAAGTCCATACGCTACCTCAAGACAAAGATTAGATAGCTCATCATCGCCACCACGCCCAGGAAAACTGCCAGAGCGTAGTTGCGCACATACCCGCTCTGGAAACGGCGCAGGAATGCCGCCCCAGCCTGGGTCAGGGAGGCCAGCCCGTTGGCGATCCCATCGATAATGCCCAGATCAATCGGTTGAGCCAGGAAAAGGGTTAGACGTTTGAAGCCATCGGCGATGATTCGATCGTGGAACCAGTCGTGCCAGAAATGCCAATCCACCTGCTCGGCCAGCCAGCGTGAAACGGCTTTATAAGGGTTGACAAACAATGCCCAGTAAAGCTCATCTACCCAGTACTTGTTGTTTAGAACTATAAAAATGGGTTTGAGCGCAATTTCCAATGGATCAAGATAAGCGGCGTTTGGCTTTTGTAGTCTTTCCCCCAAACGTTGATAGACCCACCAGCCAAGCGCAATGGCTAAGAGAGCAATCACCGTAGAAACCGCTGCCACCTGCAGGCTGAACTGCGGCAATTCCAGGCCTTCCTTTCCCGCTGGCAGGTGATGGATGGTGTGTTCAAGCCAGTGTCCGAAGGTGTGAATGCCGGGCAGATTGAGCGCCCCACCGAAAACGGACAGGATCGCCAGAAGGATCAACGGCACCGTCATCAACCTCGGACTTTCGGTGGCATGAGCTGCGGCTTCGCTGCGGGGTTTGCCAAAAAAGACCAGGATGATCTGGCGCGCCATATAAAAGGCGGTGAAGAAGGCGGCAATCGAAAGCAGGGTGTACAGGCGGACGTCTTTGTAACTGGCTTTGAGCAGGATTTCATCTTTCGACCAGAAGCCGGCCAATGGCACAATGCCCGCCAGTGCGAGGGCGCCGATGAGATAAACCCAAAAGGTGGTTGGCATGCGCTCGCGCAAGCCGCCCATGTTGCGCATATCCTGCGGATCCAGATGATGACCTGCTCGATGCTTGGATTTGTGATGATGTTCCACCTCGTGCAAGCCGCGCTCCACCCCCTGGATGACCGACCCCGAAGAGAGAAACAACAAAGCCTTGAAGAATGCATGGGTCACCAAATGGAACATGCCGGCCACATACGCCCCCATGCCTACGGCTGCTACCATGAAGCCTAGCTGGCTGATGGTTGAATAGGCCAGCACTTTTTTGATGTCAAACTGTGCCACGGCAATGGTCGCCGCAAAGACAGCCGTCAGAGTTCCCACCCATGCCACCAGGCTTTGCGCCTGGGGGACGACTGCATATAACGGATGCGAACGTGCGATCAAATACACGCCGGCTGTCACCATGGTCGCCGCATGGATTAGCGCCGAAACCGGCGTCGGGCCAGCCATGGCATCCGGCAGCCAGACGTATAAAGGTAATTGTGCAGATTTGCCGGTCACGCCGATGAGCATGAAAATCGTGATCATCAGGATACCGGTCGGCAAGAGAAGAGAAACTTCCTCGACTTTGCTGAAGACTTCGTTGAAGTTAAAGCTGCGGAACAGCCCAAACATGGTAAAAGCTGCCAGCAGAAATCCAAAATCGCCAATCCGATTGGTGATAAAGGCTTTGTTGCCGGCTAAAGCGTTGCCAATGCCATCCTTGCCCTTGTCGTACCAAAAGCCGATCAGCAGGTAAGAGCATAATCCTACCCCCTCCCAGCCGACAAAGAGCATCAGGTAATTGTCGGCGCTGACCAGAGTCATCATTGCCAGGATAAACAAATTGAAGAAGACAAAGAAACGACGATAGCGGCTCGGATCGCCCTGGATGCGTACATCGTCATGCATGTACGCAATGGCGTAGATGTGAATCAGACAACCTACGCCTGAAACGACCAACATCATCGTTACCGAGAGCGTGTCGATCTGAATGCCCCAATGGATGTTCAATTCCCCAATGGTGATCCAATCTACCAGCGGGATAACGGTTCCTTCTGGATGAGCGATCAGAGAGACCATTTGTAAGACGGCCACCAAAAAGGTCGCTCCGACAGCGCCACTGGCAATGCCTCCGATGACCTTTTCGGAAAAACGCCCACCCCAGATCAGATTGATCAGCAATCCCAGCAAGGGGAAGAGCAGCACCAGGGGCGCCAGAGGAAAGAAAGACAAACCGGCTGTGGCTGTTTCACTGATGAGCATAAGATTCTCCGCAGCTAACCTTTCATCATGTTCATCTGATCGATGTCAATGCTGTGCTTGGTCTCAAAGATCTTAACGATTAACGCCAGTCCGACCGCAACCTCAGCAGCCGCAACTGCCATAACAAAAAAGACAAAGATCTGCCCACTCAAGCCGCCATGCATGCGGGCAAAAGCCACAAATGCCAGGTTGGCTGCATTAAGCATTAGCTCGACCGACATAAAGATAATAATTGCATTGCGGCGGATGAGGACACCCAGCGCCCCCAAGGTGAAGAGGATAGCAGATAAGGCGATGTAATAATAAATCGGCACCATTTACGACTTTGCCTCCGATTGGTTCTGGCGCGCCTTACGACCACGGCTCAGGAAGATTGCACCGATCACTGCCACCAGTAACAGTAAGGCGATAGTCTCAAATGCCAGCAAATAATTGCTAAACATTAGCTCGCCAATCTGGACCGGGTTTCCGAAATCTTCTATGGTAGCCTGCAGAGCCAGGAAGCTGGAGCGGTGAGTCACAATCAGATAAACTGCTTCGAGGATTAAGATGCCCGCCAGGCTCAAGGCGAGGGGTTGCATCCACCAGGTAGGGGGTGTGCGACCGGTTTGTTCTGCACCCAATAACATGATCACAAACAAGAACAAGACCATAATGGCACCGGCATAGACGGTGATTTGCGCCAGTGCAATAAAAGGAGCGCTGAGCATAAGGTAGAACACTGCCACGGTAGAAAAGTTAAAGATCAAATATAAAGCCGAATAGACAGCGTTGCTGCTGAATAACATTCCCAACGCAGAGAGAATGGCCACCAATGCCAGGCCGCCAAAAAGCACCAGAT
>Ga0197142_1002119_pt1 | contig 17627 bp, 12 predicted proteins | sample GBS60_MetaG_FD_148614 | JGI IMG/M metagenome (GOLD analysis project Ga0197142, IMG submission 148614) | Sediment microbial communities from Great Boiling Springs, Gerlach, Nevada, United States - GBS 60_MetaG | ecosystem: Environmental > Aquatic > Thermal springs > Hot (42-90C) > Sediment...
GAGAAGGTATGCCTGTTCGGAACTTCCCCTGACGAACCCTAAACCCCAGTGAATCAAACCCTCATATACCCCTCGGCTTTTGCATTTTCTTCTTAGAAAAATGAAATGCACGAGCCGAAACAGAAACCGTCTTTTTCAATGAACAGCTGCCCAGCGGCTGAGAACCGCATTACTTCCTGTCTCCAACCATACTCCATCGCCTGCTATTGCTCAAGCTCCAGGGCTAACCTGACCACATGATGTTTCATCGCCGAGATGACCTTTCTGATCTTGAGGCGAATTCGGAGAGGTCCTTCAACTCACCTTGCCAATTGTGGCCTAGAATGGATAGGGTTGGACAAACCGGCAGAAGCGTGTAGGCAGGCAAATGGAGCGGTATAGCCTCGCCGAGACGAAATCTGCCAATCAATCGCCGGGCTCCACAGGATACCGTAGACCTACTACCACAAAAAAGTGGTACTAAGAAACAGATATGATTCAGGACACTCATTCACTACCCCGCACCCCCTTTCATACCTCTTTGGATGGTGACGTTGGGGAAACTTCGGCCACCCGCGCCTCGACAGCACCACCGAGTGTGGAGGATTACGCATTACAGATCAAGGAAACAGCGGACAAGCTGTTGCATGATCAGGCCAGTCGAGGCGACATGCGTTTGCTAGCGACCGCTGTTCGTGAACTACGGTATTGTTTCAAGATTTTTTCCGCCTACCGCCACCGAAGAAAGGTATCGATATTCGGGTCCGCACGTACTCCACCGGATCATCCCGCCTATCAGGCTGCCGAAGAGTTTGGCCGACGGATCTCCGCCGAGGGCTGGATGGTGATTACCGGCGCAGGTAGCGGAATTATGGAAGCCGGACATCGTGGGGCGGGACGAGAAGCCAGTTTCGGATTGAACATCCTCCTGCCCTTCGAACAGGCAGCCAACCCTATAGTGCAGGGAGATCCTAAACTGGTGACCATGCGCTACTTCTTCACCCGGAAATTGATGTTCATCAAAGAATCCGATGCCGTGGTTCTTTTCCCCGGTGGATTCGGAACACACGATGAATGCTTTGAAGCTCTCACGTTGATCCAAACCGGCAAATCACACTTATTCCCCATCGTCATGGTGGATGAACCGGGTGGAAATTACTGGGCGCTATGGCAGCGGTTTATTCAGGAGGGGCTGGTGGACCGAGGATACATCTCCCCCCACGACGTCTCTCTGTATTGCATCACGGATTCGGTGGAGGAAGCTGTACGACAGGTGACCGGTTTTTATCGTATTTATCATAGCCTGCGGTATGTACGGGGAGAACTGGTCCTGCGTTTGCAAAAACCGCTGTCTCCACCGTTATTGCAACGCATCCGCCGCGAGTTTCAGGATATCCTCAACGGTGGAGATTTTGAACTTCTCAACTCAGCCTTACCCGAAGAAAACAATGAGCCGGAGTTATCTCACCTGCCCCGCCTGAAGTTCCGTTTCCAACGGCAAGCAGTAGGACGCTTGCGACAACTCGTAGACCTCATCAATACCGAGGCCTGATGCTCAACTCTTTCCCACTGCGACTTTGCTTGAGGTTCGACCTACGTGGGCGAAGCAACCCCGCAGCTTTCACATAGGACGTAGCTATCCATTCAGAAAGCGGACACCTGACGACTCAGAACAGCCCATTCCTGAAGACATGATAGCAGCAGAAAAAAACACGAGGCGGGTATACCCCACCTCGTGACCAAGCCTACTTACGGGTCCCGTCCACCCCTTGGGTAGCTTGGCTGCTTATCCGTCCCCCCCTCGGAACGGATTAAGCCCGATCGAATCTGGCTGCAGGAATTGGAGCAAAAAGCTCTCATTCCTTCCAGCATCTGCGGCGAATCGGGGTTGTCTCCGAGGCGGCCTGTTTGTTATTGCAGAACCTACTCATCCACCCCGGATCACCGCTTGACATCCATTTCCTAGATCACAATCAGGGGCAATGCAAACAAGATCACGGAAAAAATGCTCAAAAAACGACATATTCTCGCTTCAGACGAAAAATTTTCGCTTAGGGAGCAACACAGATAGGCCAATGGAATAAAAGGGAGCCCGATGTAACAGTGCGAGTAGGCTCATGCACTCAAGGGAACCCTGTGTACCCTGGGTGGTTGCGGTGAGCAGACTAGTTTTAGAATCGAAGCGGCCAGGGAAATGGATTGGAACAGTTTGCCAGAAGACCAGCGTCGAGGGTGGCACATCAGGGAATTGCCCACCCCCGAACTCCTTGGTTTGGGGATGATTCGCCGCGGAATACGTGACCCGTTAGCTGAAAGGATATTATTCCAACAGAGGGGCTTGGAATTCCATAATGCAAAACTGCGATCACCGGGCTGGACGGTTAGCCATAGTAGGCACACCGTGTTCCCATTCACTGGGAATCGGGCGTCGCATGGTTTCTCCCTGATAGTGCCAGAAGGAAACGCTGTTTTCACCCAGACGCCAGGAGAAGGCCGCCGGACGGCCCAAGATCTTCGTGGGAAAGTCAACTTCCCCGATGGTATCATCGACCAACTGCACGCCCAAGCCCTGTAACTCGCTGAGGGCATCGGCAAAGGATCGCTCCGCTGAGGCAATCTCTTCGTTGATCCGATACCGACGCTGTCGTCCACCCCAATCCAAATGGCGACGGTTGCGGAAAAGTTGTTCTTGTTCCGGCGTCAACTGACGGATCAGGCGGCGGTGCTGGACCAGATCGTTGACTATGCTAGCCACTAGCGGCAACATCTGGCGGGCTGTTTTCAGATCATGCATGACCACTTTGGATCGTGGTTTTCCTGCCGGATTCGTAGCACGATGGGGTGTTTGGCTCATGGTTGCTCCCGCTGTCTCGAGGGGTCTGGATCCCCCTTCTATACCCATTTTAGGAGCGCCGGCCCAATGGGAACGCTCCGCGGCTATGCTTTTTTCGCGAATCGGATCAATCCCACTTCGGACACCTTGGCACTGCTCATATATTTGGAAGCTCACCACACCCTCAGCGGTTCACAACCCATCTATTACACTTTCTTCGGTCCTATGGAAAGGTCGGTTGCCTCCTCCGAAGAGGTTGATTCATCTGACACCTGTTGAACTCTCAGCAACATCCTGCTGGAGTAACACTTCTGGCTTCTTCGATCGATGACACACGCGATGAGAGTTGAGTAGCGTGATAACGACTTTGCGGCGGGTTTCCCATCGATCAAGTCACTTCCTGAACCAAGGGGTGGCGACAAGTTATACTCATGGCTGGCCTGACCACTTTGCTCGGGGCCCAAATCAGGGGAATCTGCAATGCAGCCAACAAATTCCCAAGCAAAAACAGAAAACTCATCCACAGTCCCAAGGCTAAGGACCAGGTTCTGAGAACTCAGAATTCCAACATCGCGAGCAATAGGCGTGCCAATCGTCCGCCGTGTCAATATCCGCACGCGGGGGGAGATAGACCACCTTGTATCCCAAGGTGTGAGATTGGCGGACTTGATCTTCCAAAGTCCAGGGAGAAGACCAACGGATATTGTCAAACAAGTGAGGTATGAAGTGCGCTGTACCGATGAGGTAATAACCACCGTCGTAGGTGGGGCCGATCACGATGTCATGGTGTTGCAGCAGATCAAAGCTCTTCTGAAGGAGTAGCGCGTCGAGTTCCAGGCAGTCCGTACCGATCGCACAGACAGGGGCACGCATCGGAGTGCTGCTTGCGGAAGCTGTCTCATCAGAGCAGTCGTCCTGCCATTTTCCGCTCGAGGAGTTGGGAAGGGTAGCGTCTACCTCTTGCAACACTATTTGGGCCTGATAAAAGGCTGCTGCCAGTCGATTCCCGAGGTGACCATTGTTCTGGGCCCACCAGAGATCGACCAGATGATGCCAAGGGGCGAAAGCATCCAAGGGGGCGCCATCATAAAGGGCGATGATCCGGACTCGATTGCGTAGGGCCTGGACCTGCTGCAAAACGTGGTCGACCCACTGGCGGTACAACTGCGCTGCCCGGTCCATACCCAAGGCAGTACCCAGGCGTGTTTTTACCTTTCCTGGTTCAGGGTACTTCAGAAAAACCAGAAGCGAAGGGGGTAGCGGCGACATAACCTATGGAGCGCTGAGTAAAAGTGCTCTAACCATACCCATTCGATTGGGTCCGATTCAGGGCCGTAGCAGGTGCACTTCCTGTTGAGGTTCACCCCCTGTGATATGGACTTTGCCCGCACCATCGATGTAAACATTCACTTCACTACGCACGCCAAAGTGGGGCAAGTAAATCCCCGGCTCGATGCTGAAAGCGGTTCGCGGAATCAGTCGGCGTTCCTCGCGTGTCTCGAATCCATCGATGTGAGCACCGTTGCCATGAACCTCCTGACCGATGTTGTGACCGGTACGGTGGGTAAAATAGGCTCCAAAACCCGCGCTATCGATGACCTCACGAACCACGGCGTCCAGTTCCCACCCCCGCAACGGGCGTCGATGGGCAAACGCTTCTTGCACATAACGGATACCAGCGTCCCGTGCCGCGGCGACGACGCGAAAGACTCGGTCGATTTCCTCCGGCACATGCTCACCGACATAGGCGACACGGGTATAGTCGGCATACACAGCCCGCGGGTGTTTCTTCTTCGCCCACAAATCAATCAACACATAGGTCCCAGGGCCGATAGCGACATCCACATCCGGGTCCGCTGATGTTTCAAAATGAGGATCGCCGCTGTGGGCATTGGCCGCCACGATCGGAGGACTGTACGTGGTCAAATCGTGACTGTCAAAGAACGAGAGAATATGTCGTTGGACGGCGGACTCCATCACGGCACCCTGCTGGCGAACCTGGCTCAGAATGTAGTTAAAGGCTTCATCAAACGCTGTTCGACATAAACGCGCTGCCTCGAAGTGGGATTGTTCTTGTTCTTCATCCCAGGTTGCCTCGAACAATTGAACCAAGTCTCCCGACGACATCAACTCACAGCCGCAGGCTCGGATCAGTTCGACAGTGCCGCCATCCACCCGGCTGATGTAGGGATTGGCATTGCGGGGGCTGTACTCCAAGGCCACACGACGACAACCGGTAAGTATCTGACTCACTCCTTGCTCAAGTTCGTGCCAACGACGATAAACGACTTTGCGTCCGGGAAGGTGATCCAAGGCCCATGGTTCGATGGCGTGCACCAGTTTCCACGGCTCACCGTGCACGGGGATGAGATAAAACCACCGTCGCGACAGGTTTTTCCCCTCCAAAGCCAGCAGGCGTTGCGCCAGCAGATTCAGACCACGAAAATCGTACAGCAGCCAGCCGTCATAATCGTGCTCTCGTAATGCTGCCTGAACGGCCCCGATATCGAGCATGGATATTACCTCTGGAGCGTCTTCACCTCATGGTGGTAACCTCATGGTGGTAGAAAGGTCGTCCCCCTCAGTTCCTAAGCCACACCGAGTCTGATGAGGGAGGCAATAGCCTTGGCTACCACAGCTTCCATCAGCATAATCAGCATCGTACTAACCGCAATACCTTATACTAACCGCAATACCTTCCCGGATAGGACCGGCAAAGCGGGTGACTCCGTAGCCGGTGAGTTGCACTGAATTCCGTAGGAAGGTCAACGGACCAGCACCGTATCGGCTTGACAGGCAGACAGCTGGATTCGATGGGAAGGTCAACGGATCATCTGAGGAGAACTTTTCTATTACCTCTGCACTGGTCTCAGGCTTTCCCAGGAATAACCATCCCATGATTTCCTACGTTTGCTTTGCCCTAGTCGTAGAGGTCTGCTGAGCCGCACGGAATAATCATTCGCACTGCGAAAGAACTGTGCTCATAGCTGATTTTTCCACGAATCTGGGAGTAACGTTGATGGTTCATACCTGTGACGCAGCACCGGTGGTCCTTGTCAGCCCCCCTTCGGTTTCCCGTCCCAAAGGAACTCGAGGCGTTCCCCAATGCGTTCTATGGACACATCGGCTCAGCACCTCGGCGATCACGCATTCTTGTGGTAAGGGACCACACTCATTATCCCCAGTACGAGACGAACGTCTTCTGCATTCGGATCCTCGACCCAGCAACCACACTCAGCAGGAAAATGCGAACCGTGGTGCTCCAGGGAGGAGTTGGTCCCGGTATTTGGTGGTACTGTTGATATTGGGCCTTCTGGGGGGGCAGAACCATTCCATCCTTGCGGTGGAACCCGGAGAATTGAAACCAGGGTTAGTGGCGGTTTATCAAGAGCCCGCCGGTATCAAAAAGGGGGACACACCACGTAGCATCGTGCGTCTCGAAAGCACTGTGGCGGTCCTCCTCGACCAAGGCGAAACGGTCCATCCCCGGCTGGAGACATTGGGAAATGCTCGCTGGTTGGGGTATGTCAACGTGGTACGGGCGGGAAATTATCGCTTCAGCGCCACGATCCAACAGGGGACGGTGGTGGTGCGTGTCGATGGAAAAGAGGTTCTTCGGGGCACAGCGGGGAAGCAGGAGACGACTGTTGTAGGCCCAGAAGTCCCATTAGGAGGAGGAGTACGTCATCTGGAAGTCATCTGGAGCTGCGACTCGACGCCGACGCGTTGTACCCTATGGTGGGAAGGGCCTGGTTTTATACGCGAACCACTCAATCCGTACTATCTGGGACATGTACCGTCTCAACGTCCTGCGGAGTTCCTCGTCGATCTGAAGCGGGAGCATGGACGCTTTCTGTTCGAGGAATTGGCATGCATCCGTTGTCACCGTCCGGCTCAAGAACCCACCGGCGGCAAAGCCGATTCTCCAGATAAAACACTTCCACCGTCATCCGCTGCCGCTCGCCTGGCTCGGTCCTTGACACATCGAACAGGGCCGAAACTCACCGGGTTGGGACGACGTGTGTATCCTGGCTGGCTAGACCGCTGGCTGGCCGACCCGCAGAAGATACGCCCGCATGCCACTATGCCCCGTTTGTTTGGGGAGGACACCATCGGGCAAGCAGAACGTTATGCAATCGTTCAGTTTTTCCTGCAGCAAGCCGGTCAGACACTCCCACCGTTCCGCCCTCCATTGATATCCGATAATTCCTGGAAACAAAGCATCAACCGCGGGCAAACGCTCTTTTTCGTCACCGGTTGCGCAGCCTGCCATCAAGAGCAAAAAGCTCCCGAAAAAAGCGAAGAGGAAGAGTCGCGGGAACCCCTGCGTCCGGAAGACTTCCTCTACGGTCTCGGCACCTCCCAGGGGTCAAGCCCGAAATACCTCTTGGGTGCACTTGGCAACAAGACACGCCCTGAGGTCTTGACGGAATATTTACGCAACCCTCATGCGTTTCATCCGGATGGGCGTATGCCTCAGATGCAACTTTCCCTCCAGGAAGCAACAGATCTGGCCCGCTACCTGTGCATGAATCGGGAGGACTCCATCCCAACAGACCCACCCCCCGCTCCTTCCCTACCACCCCAGAAATTGTTTGTCAGCCACGGTGAACCGCTACCTGCCGGCTGGGACCAACTCTCGGCCGAGAAACAATGGAGAGCAGCCGGTCAGATGTTACTGACGGCCAAAGGTTGCGTGAATTGTCACGAAATTGAGATCGACGACAAACCTTTACCTCCCCGAGTGACCGTGCCATTGGAGCGGGTTCTGACAGCAGCCCACCAGGTGGCAGCACCTCACCCGAAAGGATGCATTCGTGAACAGCAGACTCAAGGGAAGGAAGCTCGCTATTCGCTGAGCCAGGAACAACGGGAGGCACTGCATGCCTTTGTGCAGGAGGGTTGGCAGGTATCCGCCGCGAAAGCACCGGCCTACCAGGCACGCGTGGCCTTGCGTCGCTATGGATGCTTGAATTGCCATATCCGCGACGGGGAAGGCGGTATCCCCACCCCCTTAGCAGAACGGATGCGGCTGCTGGAAAAAGCCGAAAACGCTGACGACATTCGTCCCCCTGTATTGACAGGGATTGGTCATAAAGCCCGACAGAGTTGGCTCCGGGCCGTGTTATTAGAGGGCCAGCGTGCCCGACCGTGGATGCAATTGCGTATGCCCCAGTATGGTTCTGCCCACGTCGGTACTTTACCTCAGACCTTGCCTCAACTGGAAGGCATGCACCCGGATGACGCTATTTCCAAAGTTCCATTGAGCAGGGAGTTGATTTCGTGGGGTCGTCAGATCATCGGCAAGAGCGGCCTGGGGTGCATTTCCTGTCACGACATCAGCGGGATTGCCAACCCCGGGACTCGGGGACCGGACTTGGCAACCATCCAGCAGCGTGTCCGCTACGAGTGGTATGAACGCTGGCTCCATCAACCGTTGCGTATGGCCCCCGGCACACGCATGCCCCAGGCCTTCGTGGATGGGCAGTCCACTCTCAAGACGGTCCTGGGGGGCAATCCGCAAGCGCAAGCGCAAGCGATGTGGGCCTATCTGTCTTTAGGACCCGGTTTGCCGCTACCGGAAGGTCTGGAGCCGCCGAAAGGGTTGATTCTGACCGTGCGGGAACGTCCGGAATTGCTTCGGACATTCCTCCCAGAGACGGGACCCCGTGCCATTGCTGTTGGTTACCCGCAGGGGGTCCATTTGGCCTTCGCCGCTGAGCAATGTCGACTGGTTTATGGCTGGAGCGGGAATTTTCTCGATGTTTCTCCTGTTTGGAACAATCGTGGCGGTGCACCAGCCAGACTGCTCGGACCCAAGTTCTGGACCGCACCGCCTGTCCATCCGTGGGGATGGAGTAACTCCCCGGCTGAGCCACCTGATTTTGAAAAACGCGTACACGACCCTGCCTGGGGCGCATTACTCCCCCAAGAGCCGCCCCGCGTCTATACCGGCCCCCGCTTCGTTCGGTTCGATGGCTATACCCTGGATGGACAAGGCCGACCAGCCTTCCGTTACTCGATCCAGACCGATCCCGACGGTAAGGACAAAGTCCAGATCATCGAGACACCTCTGCCTCTGCGAGCCCCCGTTGCTACCGGGCTGATCCGGAAGTTCCAATGGAATGCTCCCCCCCATGGAACCCTCTGGTTCCTGGCAGCCACTGCGAGCGGCCCACCCCGTGTGCAGGATGTGACTACAGGTCAGATCCGTCCTTGGACCCTCTCGGGTGAAAAAGCAACCCTGGCCCCGGAGGGAGTCCGCGTAGTGCTTCCTCAAGCCGGCGGGAGTGTCCTGGCCATCGAAGCCCAACAAACTCCCCCGGGCACTCATTGGCAATGGGCAACTCAAAACAATAACGGTATGCTGCTCTTGCGTTTGCCAGCATCCCCGCAACGCTGGCAAGGCGAGGCGACCATCGTGATCTGGAGTCTGCCTCGTGATGAGGAAGCCTTGCTCCGCGACTTGGGCAAATGATACACCATCGCTGCACTGACGGAGCCAACAGTTTCCGAGAGTGGGAATGGGGATATCGCTGCACTGACGGAGCCAACAGATTCCGAGAGCGGGGACGACGACGATGAGCGAATGCGGCGTCGGTCCAGCCATCAGGTTTTTCCTAGCGGAACCACAACGAGTGCGTCGCCACACGTCGGAGCATGGAGATGAGCCGTGGTCCCTGGACAATACACCTTCTCGGGAGGAGCATGGGCGTTCGATGGCTTTTGCTCATCATTATCGCCACATGCTGCGGTGTTGCCCTGATCATGCCGGAGTTTCCCCGAGGGCGCTCTCTGTTGGGCCTGCTGGTCTTCATCAGTCTGGCGGCAGTCTGTTCCCGACGTTTGGAAGCAATCCGATGGAGGCCGATCGTCGGTGGATTACTACTTCAAGTGACCTTGGCCGTGCTGATCCTGCGTGTCCCAGCTGTCTATGATTTTTTCGTCGCCACCAGCGATATGATCCGCAAATTTATCGAGTTTTCCGATGCTGGTGCCGCTTTCGTTTTTGGACCATTAGTGCAAGCGGAGCAACTGGAAAAGGGGCTGGGATTATCCCAGGGCAGCGGTTTCATCTTTGTAGTCAAAGCGCTACCCGCTGTTATTTTCGTATCTTCCTTTTTCACGGTCTTATATCACCTGGGGATTCTGCAATGGGTCGTACGGGGATTCGCGTGGCTTATGGTCCGGATCATGGGCACCAGCGGAGCCGAGAGTCTCAGCGCTACCGCCAACGTGTTCATGGGCCAAACCGAAGCTCCTCTGATTGTTCGGCCCTACATACCGCTGATGACCCGCTCGGAATTGCTGGCTCTCATGATTGGGGGCATGGCGACCATTGCCGGGGGTGTTATGGTGGCCTACATCGCCATGCTGGACAAATGCGGAATGGGGCAACAGGCATATGCGATCCTGGCCACCAGTGTCATGGCGGCACCGTGCGGACTGTACCTGACGAAAATTTTACTCCCTGAAACCGAAGAACCGCTCACCCGCGGTCGGGTGAAGGCCTGTGTGGAACAACGTCATGCGAACGTCATCGATGCGGCAGCCGAGGGAGCAAGCCAAGGTATGAAACTGGTGCTCAACATCACCGCTATGCTCATTGCCTTCATCGCCTTTGTGGCTTTGGCCAACCATGTGCTGGGCACAATCGATGGCTGGCTCGGCCTACAAGCTGCCACAGGCTGGTCAAGCCCGCTCAGCTTGGAACGCCTGATGTCCTGGCTCTTCTATCCCGTGGCACTGCTGATGGGTGTTCCAGCCGGTGATGCCGCTCCCGTGGGGGAATTGCTCGGCGTCAAACTGGTCCTCAACGAATTCGTCGCCTATATCATGCTGGCCGACAAATATGGTGGGCAGCTCGAACCGCGAAGCGTCGCTCTTCTGGCCTACGCCCTGACCGGCTTTGCAAACTTCGCCTCCATCGGCATCCAGTTGGGAGGCATCGGGAGTATGGCTCCAGAGCGGCGGGGAGACCTGGCTCAACTCGGCTTGCTGGCCTTACTCGGAGGCTTTCTGGCCACCCTGATCAACGCCGCTTGGGCGGGATTGTTACTCCCGTGAGGGTAACCGTACGACCGTCCCAAGTTTTCCTTTTCGCACGCTCTCCGCTGGAAGAACCATTACTCATGAACCGTTGCCAAAAGTCAAGAGCATTCAGGGCCAAAGCGTTGAGCGACGTGCAGGCCAGTATCGGACACCGCCATCACGAGCAAATGAGAGCAGGGCCGAGGCTTGGGGCAGAAATTGCAGACGGATGATGCGCTCACTATGGCCGGTCAACCGGGCTCGCTCCTGACCCGTTTGGGGATCACTCAAGAGCACGATCCGGTCATGGCCTCCACTGGCCAGGGTCCGTCCATTCGGACTGAAAGCTAGGGCATACACTGCTCCGTCGTGTCCCGCGATGTCAGCCTGCCAGTTCAAGGTATTCTCCGTCACACTCCAGCTCCAGACCTGGACCAGGCCGTTGGCCTGGGCCACAGCGAGCCACTCCCCCTGAGGTCCACCCCATCCTAACGCTGTAATGCGGTTCTGGAATTGACGCTGCGCTAAAATCCGGCCATCCCGATCGAGTAATATCATCTGGTTCTCCACGGCAAGGGCGAGGTGGCGACCAGAGGGGTCAAAAATACACTCATGAGCCGGTTTGTCAGGGCAGTAGATACGACGTGGGCGGGGAATTTCTTCTTCACCGGGTGGCAGATGCTGGTGGAATAGATCACGACCAGGTAAATCCCACAACCAGAGTCCTTCAGCGTTTATAAGAGCCGCCGTTCGTCCCGAGGCATCGAATGTCAGAGCATACACCGGAGCACCTCCGGAGAGCATCAACGTGTTCTGAAACCTGGGCTCAGCTCGATCGCGTCCGTCCATTCTTTGCCAGAGCATCACCATGTTCTCCGGTTCGGATTTGGTCGGGACTTGGACGGATGCAAGGGCCAAGCGACCATCCGGCGTCAAGGCCAGGGCACGTATGCGAACACGGAAGCGGTTCTGATTGTATGGTCGCAACGGAAAAGAATACTGCCTCAAGTGGAAGCGATCACGCAAGTGGAGTGGCCACCACCCCGTGACGATTTCCCCTGGCTCGTCGCGGGAAGCCATGAGAATCACACGACCGTCTGCACTAGCCGCCGCGATTTCAGCAACCCCATTTTTGAAAGACAACTCTGCGTTAGCACAACGTTGGGGTTGGGTCCACCATATACGCGCCGTGCCGTCGGTACTTGCAGAGATCAGGTGCATCCGATCGGGGCTGAAATCCAGGGCCACCACTCTCTGTCCGTGCCCGTGCAACACAGCACGCTCCCGGCCCGAGAGATCCCATACGCGTACCGTGCGGTCCAAGCTGCCGGATGCCAACGACTCACCATCTGGGCTGAAAGCCAGGGAATACACCGTCGCTGTATGGCCACTGATTCGCCGGGGTACCGAGCTTTTTTTCCCCAGATGATAGAGCCAAATGAGAGGGCTACTATCCGTAAGCGCCAGATGCTGGCCATCCGGAGAAAGAGCTACAGCGAGGACCGGAGCCGGCCGTTCATACGCTACTCGCAACCTGCTACCATCCCCTTCCCAGAGACACACACGACCATCCGTTCCCCCACTGGCCAGGATCAGTTTACTTCTGTCAGGACCATCCCATGCGAAGGACAAACTGGTGACACCGGAAGGCAAAACTGCATCACCTTCCTTCCCCTCACTCTTGTGAGCTAGGATAGGACGGTCGGTCAGCAGGGGCAGATGATCCGAATGTCGTGTGATCTGGGCAAAGGGAGCAACGCTACCGAGCAGAGCAGACCATACCGTCGGGTACTCGCGGACAGAAGGAGCAGCCAATGGCAGGTGCACGGCGGCAAGGTTCCACCAGTGGAGCGTCCCATTTGCAGCACCACTGACAAGCCAGCGACCGTCCGGACTGACCGCCAGAGCGGTCACCGCTACACCTCCATGGGCACGGAGCACTTCACAACACAAAAACCTCCTGAGCTGGAGGGCACCTAACCAAGGACGAAGAGGGGGCAGCAAGTCCAGGGATCTGCGGGCTTGTTGGAGCAACGAGACAGGCAATTCCCACAAGCGAATGGCTCCATCCTCTCCTGCCGTGATGAGCATGGCTTCATCTGGGGTGAAGGCCAAGGAGGTGATCTGCCCTGCATGGGCATGACCCGCCAACCAGGTTTGGCCGTTGTTCGGGTCCCAGACGCGAATGTGTCCCCGTTCATCTCCACTGGCTACGAGGCCGTCCCGTGTCGCCCAGGCGACAGCTCGCAGCGGTGTTCCGGCTCTTCCGTGAGAGTACACCACGACGTGCCGCTGGCACAAACCATGGAGATAGGACCATGTGAAGTCCCGCAAATCCGGAGGGCAACGCTGGGGATCTTCCAGAAGTTTCTCGGCCCGGAAAGGATCATGCTCCACCACAGAGGCGATCTGAGTCAGTTGCAAGGCGTAGCTTGACCGGCGGCGTTCTTCGATCTCCCGCTTCAAACGGGCATTGCTCTCTTCGGCTTCACGGCGTTTCTCGGCATTCTCCAAGGCCAGACGTTCGGCTTCTTGACGGGCTTGAGCTTCATCCTGTCTGGCCAGACGAGCCGCCTCAGCTTCCGCTTCGCGGAGACGGACGGCATCCCGGACCTGGAGATATGCCGTGGCAAGACCTGCCAGAAGCAGGAGCAGGGAAGTGACCGTAACGGCCACGAGGGCACTCCAGACTGGATGACGACGAATCCAACGTGTCAGTCGTTCTGCTCCTGATAATGGCCGTGCCTGAATCGGTTTACCATCCAGGAAACGTCGCAAATCCTCAGCGAGAGCAGCGGCACTGACATAACGCCGCGACGGTTGCTTTTCTAGGCATTTCAGGCAAATCGTTTCCAAATCCTGAGGGATACCCGGCCTGAGTCGGCGGGGTGGAACCGGCTCGTCGTGTAAGACTTGCAGAATAATATCCAGAGGGCTTTCCCCGAGAAAGGGCGGCCTCCCTGTCAACAACTCGTAGAGGATGGCACCAAGGGCATAGATATCGACGGCAGGCCCGATCTCACGATTGCGCCCCGCAGCTTGCTCGGGAGCAATGTAACTGGGGGTGCCCATGACGGCTCCACTTTGCGTCCCGACGCTTCCACTTTCTTCCAGTCGCTTGGCGAGTCCGAAATCGGTGATCTTCGGTATCAAATCCCGAGGTGAAGGCCACACGGGTAGGCCGGCTGTAGCACCATCCTGAGAAGGCGAGTCCAGGGAGGAAAGCGCTGCTGAAGCCTGAACGCGTCGCAAGAGCACATTAGCCGGCTTGAGGTCACGATGGATCACCCCCTGAGTGTGAGCGTAGTGCGTGGCTTGGGCCAGCAGCAGAGTCAGCTCAGCGGCCAGGTGCGTGGGCCAAGGACCCCGTTGCAAGTGAGTGGCCAAGTTGCCACCCTCCACGTATTCCAGGGCGAGATAAAGATGTCCGCTGGCTTCCCCTATCTCATAAATCTGGATGATGTGCGGATGTTGCAGGGCCGCCACCGCCTCGGCCTCACGACGGAAGCGAGCACGGGCATTAGCATCTGCGTGAACCCCCGCCAGAATCATCTTTAAGGCCACGATCCGGTTCAGACTCACCTGACGGGCCTTGTACACCACCCCCATACCACCCCGACCCAGTTCCCCGAGCAACTCGTAGCCTGGGACGTGCAGTTCCGGCTGCAGGCGGAATAAATAGCCGGTCTCCGGTACCCTGGAAGTATCAGCCTCGTCCGGTAAGAGTCGAACCAGACTCTCGTCAGCGGAACAAGGCACGTTATGTTCGCAAGCCTGAGGCTGGTCTCGCGTTATTTGCGTCCTCTTCTCCGCCACCTTGGCATCCAAGTCGCGGTGCACGGGTGTGCCAGCTTGAGGGGAAGACTCCAACAGAAGCAACTGTCCGGGGGGGAAAGTCTGAGTCAATGCTTTCCCGACTGGGTCCATCTGCTCTACCGGTGCGGCCAGAACCACAGGATCAGTGCGATGCACCGCTGGAAAGGCCGATACTTGGACATTCAAAGACACACTCTCCCACTGGTTCGTGCCGCAGACAGGGCAAGCGTGCGGTAATTGCCCATCGACCGGCATCATCCAAGTATGACCCTCAACACAGCGATATTGGTTCATCATTCTCTCGCCCTTAGCCGCCGTCACTGGCAGCCCCATTATCCTCATTGTGCAGAATGCGACACATTTACCTGACCTACCGCCTCTTTCCCCTCACGGAATGCCAACGCACCTATCCCTTTTGGGCCCCTGTGTGTTGTCTATCCGAAGATTCCATCCCTTTCTCTGGAGCAAGATTCCTCTTCATCAATCAGCCAGCCATATGGAGCCACATGTCCTTGTTCCCTCATAAATAACTCTACTTTCTGAATCAGCCCCACAGTGCCACACGCACAGGCTCCTCTTTACATGGAAGAAAGAAAAACGATTGAGCTTCCGCAACCGGAGTAAACCTTCCTGTCGCGCGGTACGCCTTCCCCCCAAGGGAACAAGGGATTTGGTAGGTAAACAATCCATTTCCCGAACAACAAGGCATTTTCGAGACTTCGTACCGTACTTCCTCCTTCCGCAACGTGCCCAATTGCTCTGGAGTTATTCCCATGAAGTTGATAATAGAGCGTGGATGTAATCATCTGGGAATAGAGCGTGGACGTAATCATCTGGGAATGATGGGACGCGTGACGATGAGTCGACCCGACAGCGCGGAGATTCATCCGACGGCGATCATAAGTTCGGAGGCCGTCGTGGAAGAGAATGTCCGTATCGGTCCTTACACCATCGTGGAAGGACCTGTGACCATTGGGGCGGGGACAGTAATCGGTCCCCACGCGCATCTGATTGGGCCTATGAGGATCGGACGGAACAATCAAATCGGAACCGGCTGTGTGCTGGGAGGCGCCCCTCAGCATTTGGGGTACCGGGGAGAAGCCACTGAAATTGTCATCGGCGACGGAAACATTTTTCGAGAACATGTCACGGTCCATCGAGCCTTACCTCAGGGCACTGGCCACGGCAGCGGGATAACACGCATCGGTCACCGAAATCTGTTCATGGTGGGGTGTCATGTAGCTCACGATTGCACGATTGGAGATGATTGCATCCTGGCCAATGGAGCATTGCTTGCCGGACACGTCACCTTGGCGGACCGCGTCCTCATCAGTGGCAATTCGGCCGTCCATCAGTATTGCCAGGTTGGCCGATTGGCCATGCTCAGCGGAGTATCCGCTGTCAGCCAGGATATCCCTCCGTTCTGGGTGATCCAACGCCACAATGAGGTTTGTGGCGTCAATGTCATCGGTATGCGACGAGCGGGACTATCTACATCCGACATTCAAGCGGTCCGACGCTTGTTTGGCCTGATCTATCGTCAGCGACTTCCTCTGAGTGTAATCCTGCAACAGAACCACCAGCTTGTGGAAAATTCCTCAGCAGTTCGGGAAGTTCTCGACTTTATTCGTAGCTCTCGACGCGGCATACCCGGAGCCCACCGCTATCGCGGCGCCGTAGAAGCCAACTCCGATGCCCCAAGTTCCGCCGCCTGACTTTTCTGCCTGGAAAAACCCGAAACTCCTGGCGACCTACCTCAACCATCTCCCCTCCTTATGACCTCAACCAACTCGCCTGATGCCTCAGCACCGGTACGGGAGAAGATGGTTTGAGCGGAATGCTTCCCTTTGTCTCCTCCACTCGTGTGTACCCTGAAAAAACAATATGTGTGCTTCTGGAACCGCAATGATTCCGGTTAGCGACCGTTTCCCATTCCCCGGTCTTTCCTTGTCGCTGTCTCGTCGGCTTCTACGATATTAGACGAGGAAGGCAGGGTCACCGTTGAGGTGAATGGCCAGAAGTTACTCCAGAGATCCAGAGAAAAAACCGCGTTGGTTGTGCGAGTAGCCATTCCGGAGGGTTGCACGGTCTTCCTCAAGAGGATTATCGATCCTCACGACATCCGTGGAATACCCTCAGGTCTCCCACGGGAGCACCGCATGTCTCCCGGGGCGTTTCCAACTGTTGAATGGCGGTGAGGAGCACACCAACGCTTGAGGTGTAAGCCATGCAGACGATTGCCACACTCAAGGCTATCGTGCGTAACAGCCGCGGTACCCGTGCCGCACGGAAATTGCGTCACCAGGGACTGGTTCCGGCGATCATTTACGGGCATAAGCAAGAAAACGTGCCTGTTGCTGTACCCCGTCACGACATCGACCATATCGTCCGGGTCCAGCATTCCCGTATGATCACCTTGGATGTGAACGGGCACACGGAAACCGTGCTCATCCGTGACGTGCAATGGGATGTCTTTGGTCGTGAGATCATTCATGTGGATTTCGAGCGCAAAACTGCGGCAGAAAAGGTACGGGTAGTTGTTCCGATCGAATTGCGAAATGTACCGAAACAATCCGGTGGAGCGGTATTGGATCAACCACTGCATACGGTCCACGTAGAGTGTCCGTTGGGTAACATTCCGGAAGTGATACGTGTCGATATCACCCACCTGAGTGTGGGCCATCCGATTCACGTTAAAGACCTCGTGGTGCCGGAAGGTGTACGCATTCTGGAGCAACCAGAGGCCGTGGTCGTTCAGTTGAAGATGCCTGGTGCTGCCGAGACCGCCGCTGCACCGACCTTAGAAACAGCTCCTACTACCCCCGAAGTCATCAAGAAAGAGCGCAAGACCGAGGAAGAAGAAAAATCCTCCTAGATTCGCCCCTCCAACCCGTTCCGAATGGAAAACTATCTCGGCCGCCGGGAGGGAGACACATAATGCGGATAGTCACGTCCTCGCCATGATCTG
>Ga0197142_1002121_pt1 | contig 17612 bp, 13 predicted proteins | sample GBS60_MetaG_FD_148614 | JGI IMG/M metagenome (GOLD analysis project Ga0197142, IMG submission 148614) | Sediment microbial communities from Great Boiling Springs, Gerlach, Nevada, United States - GBS 60_MetaG | ecosystem: Environmental > Aquatic > Thermal springs > Hot (42-90C) > Sediment...
AACGATTTGGGATGGAACAGGAATTAGTAGGACAATTATTGTAAGAGGAGACATTGGAGAAAAACAGTTTAATGCGCAAGAATTTAAAGACATTTTTAACTTAAGGGCAAGGGGTAATTTGATCATTGTGCCCGCTTGTTTAATAACTCAAAGCAATCAAGTTGGAAACTGTAAAAACTATGCCCTTTATGACGTGGTAATTAAATAGCTTCATACGTTAATTATTCAATTAATGGTGCCAACAACCTACTGATAATTAAATCAATAACATTGATTTTTAAATGGGTCTTTTAATTAGTCTCGTTAAAGTGTTATAATATAAGGATTAAATCCTTTGAGACCAGGGGTGCCGGAGTGGACAATCGGAACGGTCTGTAAAACCGTCGGCTTAACGCCTGCGGAGGTTCGAATCCTCCCCCCTGGACTAAAGAAGCAACTTCTTTTACCCTCAAAACTGGGAAGGTAAAAAAATCTTAAGAATTTATATTGATAACATTGTTTAAGGTATTACATTGCAATTAATGCTGGCAGGTTATTGGTTTTGATTATTGGTGTTTTTATGAAGAAGAAAAAGAGGTTCTTCTCGGGGTTAAAAAACAACATGATTAGAAGGTGTTACTGGGATGATCCTTTAATGCTTAATTCTCCAAAAAAATAAGAAAATTGGAAGCAGCTCAGTTTTAATAAAACTTAAATAACGAAGAAAATTTTTTGAAGCGATTTTTATAAGTTATAAACATCTCTAGATGATTCATCTTTGGTTAGTGACAATATTGATAAACTTATCTCTAAGGTTAAGTTTTTAGACGAGATCTTTTAACTAATTGATGAATTGATAGTCAAAAAATAATCAAAAAATAAAAATAGTAATTAAAAATGGAGTAATTTGGTTTATAATTAACAAAGGAAAATTTTTTGTATTAAAATAAATCTGAGTTATGAAGAGTTAATCTAAATTATAAAGATGCCAAAGAACGAAAAGGTATATAAATTTGAGATCTCTCACCGAACAATAATTTTTACTGTTTTCTTAATTTTGTCTTTAAGGTTTTTATTGATTATAAAAGATCTTTTGTTTTCTTTGTTTATTGCTTTTATCATAACATCAGCCCTAAGACCAATCCTAGATAGATTAGTGAGATTAAAAATACCAAGAGTCTTGGCGGCGCTTTTGGTTTACTTTTCTTTTTTAACTATTTTTGTTGGTCTTTTGTCAATAATCTTTCCGCCTTTAATTAAAGAAACGGTTCAACTTTCTCGTAATTTTCCCTCGATTATCGAGCGATTAACTGCCGGTTTTTCTGGTTTACCCTATTCATTTTTTAATTGGCAATCACTTTTCCAATACATACCAACCGCAAGCAACCAGATTTTTAATCTAATTACCCGCTTTTTTTCAAACACCATCTGGTTTTTTTATACTTTATTCTTTAGTTTTTATTTTTTGGTGGAAGAAGACGCTATTAAAAAAATTTTAGCTAATTTTCTTGCTGAAGAAAAAACAGAAAGGATAATTGACTTTATTAATCTTTTAGAAAAAAGAATTAATAACTGGTTTTGGGGACAAGTATTTTTAATGGTTATTGTTGGCACGCTTACTTACATTGGTCTTAATTTAATTGGGATAAAGTATGCCTTACCCCTGGCGGTTTTGGCTGGGCTTTTGGAGATTGTTCCCAACCTTGGGCCCACTTTGGCGGCCATCCCTGCGATCTTGATTGGATTTTCTCAGTCGCCTTTTTTGGGGATTTCGGCTCTGGCTTTAGCGATTTTGGTGCAGCAGCTTGAGAATAATTTAATCGTTCCTTTAATAATGAAAAAAGCGGTTGGTCTAAATCCAATTATTACCTTAATGGCTTTGATAATTGGAGGAAAACTAGCGGGGGTGTTTGGGGTGTTGCTTTCAGTCCCCGTGGTTGTTTTATTAAAAACCTTCTTTTTGGACTTTCTTAATAAAAAATAAACTGGTATAATCTCCAAATGAAAATAGCAATTTTAGGCGGTGGATTTACGGGTTTAACTGCCTCATACTATCTCGCTAAAAAAAATTACAAAGTTAATCTTTTTGAAAAAGAAAAACTTCTAGGCGGTCTTGCCTCTGGCTTTAAACAACAAAACTGGGAGTGGTATTTGGAACGATCCTATCACCATCTTTTTACCAATGACAACGACATTTTAGATTTTGCTAAAGAGGTTGGTTTTGAGAGAATTTTTTTTCAAGAACCAGAAACAGGATTGTTATACGAAAACCCAAAATCTAAACCTCAAAGCGCAAAATTACGAGTTAAAACCAAAAGCTTTACAATCTATCCCTTAGATACACCAATAGATTTATTGCAACTTCCTCTCTTGTCTTTTTTTGATAAAATCCGAACCGGGGCCACGTTAGCATTTTTAAAACTTTCTCCGTTTTTGACAGTTTTTGAAAAACAAACCAGCCATCTGTTTTTAAAAAAAACTATGGGTGAAAGAGGATACTCTATCTTATTTAAACAACTTTTTCGGAAAAAATTCGGAAAATATGCGGAAAATATCTTACTCTCTTTTTTTTGGGCAAGAATTAAGAAAAGAACTAAAAGTTTGGGTTATATTGAGGGTGGTTTTCAGGCATTTATTAATTACTTAGAGAAATTAATAAAAAAATTGGGTGTTAGTATCTTAACCGGCTATGAAATAAAAGAGATAAAAAAGAAAAAGGATAAATTTTTAATTGACAATCAAGAATTTGATTTAGTTATCTCTACTCTACCTACTCAAGTTACTACCAAAATTTCAGAAAAAATATTTCCCGCAGAATTTACGCAAAATCTCCGCAAACTTTCTTATCTTCATGCTTTAAATTTAATTTTAGAAACCGATAAACCAATTTTAGAAAAAACCTATTGGTTAAATATTACCACCTCAAAAATTCCCATTATGGTTTTGGTTCAGCATACTAACTTTGTTGATAAAAAATATTATGGAGGAAAACATCTTACATATTGTGGTTGGTATTTAGATAAAGATGATAAACTTTGGAATATGAATAACCAAAATTTATTAAATTTTATTCTTCCCCATCTCAAAAATATTTCAAATTTACGATTTAAAATTTTTAATTATTATGTTTTTCGCGCCCCCTTTGCCCAACCAATTTTTGACAAAAACTTCTTAAAATATAGACCTAATTTTTTAACTCCAGAAAAAAACTTTTATATCGCTAACTTAGATATGACCTACCCTTATGATCGGGGGACAAATTATGCGGTAAAATTGGGAAAGGAAGCTGCCGTAAAAATTCTTGCGGAAAATTTGCGTTAAATCTGCGTTAAATTCAAGATTATCTTGTTGAAAAATCGAAGTTAATAGACTCTTCTTTTTCCAATCTCTTTAAAATATTACTTGTTGTGTAAAAAAACACCTCGTCTTTTTTATCATAAAAAACCGGCAGTCCTTTTTTGACTCCTTCAATTTCTAATCGGGTTAGAACAGTTGTGTTAACTTTGTTTTGATTTTTTTCATAAACAAATGCCTTCCCGTGCCACGGCTGGACTCTATTGGTTGTCTCTTTTATTGTTAAAATCCCAAGATGATTACCTGGTTTGGGATTAATTGATGTTCTAAATGCGTTAATTGATAAAAATTTTTCCGGATATATTTCTGACATATTATCCCCTAAAACTCTTGCGTTATGCTCAATTGCTTTATCCCAGGATGTTTTAAGAATTTCTTGTCTTATTTTCTCAACTTCTTTATCCTTATTTTTTTGATATAGATTTCTCATGAAAAAACGGTAAGCGTCGGTGTAATTAATGCCTTTTTTTGTTGCATATTTTAATATACTTTGGTAAAAAAGTGAGTTTTTTATCGAATCCCAAAGAGGAACGAAATTGTTTCTTGGGTTTCTTTCATCTTTTATCGGATCAATTGCAATGGCTTTTTTTAAAGTTTCAAAAAAATTGTTAGGATTAAATATTGGCCACATTTTTTTCTCATATATGTTTTTTGCTTGTTTATATTTTTCTTCTCTTTTTTTTATTTCTTCTTCTGAAAGATGAGTAAATAAAAAGTCTTCAAAATCGTAAATTTCTAAATTGCTTAAATTAAATTTTTTAATAATATCTTTTAATCTTTTTTGATAAAGACGAACATAAGGATAACAAAGATTAAAGGCTTTTAAAAATCTTAGGCCCTCAGAAAGAATAATAAAACGGCAACCATAAGGATAAAATAAAGCGATTAGGGATGCAAAGTTGTTAAGATGAATTAGGCTTGCAATTTCTGCTAAATCAACAGTTGACTCATTACCCAACCCTCTTTTTAAAGGACAAATATTTTTCCTTGTAAACATTAAACCAACAAGATAAATTGGTTCTTTTTTTAGAAAAGCTTTTTTAACTTTTTTTTCAACTTCTTTTTTTTTGGGACCAAAATGGGTTTGTTTTCTAAAATGAGAATCAAATAATGCCTCAACTGTTAATTGAATGGGATTTTTATCAAGACTTCTTTGATAGACGGCATTTTTTCTTTTTTCTAAATGATTTTTTGCTCCCTCAATCAATGAGGGGAAAAGATTATTTTTTAAGTAACAGTTAGTTATTTCTATACCAAATTGTCTTAATTTATATCGGGTATTAACTCGATATCGCTTTCGATAAGAAGTTGAAATTTATTAAAGTACATCATAAAGATAAATTATAATATATTTTTAAAGATGTTTATCATGATTTCTGCGTTAAATCTGCGCTAAATTTGCGGTAATTATTTTTTTATTTTTTATTCTATAATCTACCCATATGAGTCAAATTCTTTTCCAAATCGCCACTGTTTTATCAGATCTTATCGTTTTTGATCGTCTAAACCTTGATCAATTTCTAGATAAAATCATAAAACTTATTAACAAAATCGTCGATGTTGACTCTTGTTTCATTTATCTTTACCAAAATAAGAAACTTACTCTTTTTGCTTCAAAAAAACCACACAAAAATCTTTTGGGAAAAATTACTCTAAAACAAGGGGAGGGAATCACCGGTTGGGTGGCTGAACATAAAAAAACAGTTGCCATCAAAGAAAAAGCCTATCTTGACCCACGATTTAAATTTTTCAAAGAGTTGCCAGAAGATTCCTATGAAGCCTTTTTATCGGTTCCTATCATCGATAAGCAAGGATTGGTTGGGGTGATTAATCTACAAAACAAAAAGCCAAAAGTTTTTTCAAAAAAAGAAAAACAGATGGTTGAAGTCTTTGCTTCATTTGTTGCTTCCGGTCTTAGAAAGGTGATTCTTCAGGAGAAACTTGGGTTTTTGGAAGAAAAACTTGAGGAAAGAAAATTAGTTGAAAAAGCCAAAGGGATTCTTATGAAAAAAGAAAATCTTACCGAAGAAGAAGCTTATCAAAAAATGCAAAAAGAGGCAATGAAAAAAAGAAAAAAGCTAAAAGAAATCGCTGAGGCGGTAATTCTTCTTTGGGGATAAGATTAGATTTTCATTTGACAAAAAGTTTATTTTTATTATAATAAAATTATCTTCAACGGCGAAGAGAAGACAAAGAAGTCTTCGTTTAAAATCAAAGACAAAGGCGTCTTTCTTTTTTAATCCCTAAAAATTAATAGTTTTTTGACTTTATTAAAAATATGGAAGCCAAAGATGTTTTTAAGTTAGTTGAAAAAAATTTAGTTGATTTTGTTGATTTAAAATTTACTGATATCCGAGGTGTTTTTCAACACATGACTGTTCCAGCAAAGCAGTTTAGCAAAGATAATATTGAAAAAGGTTTTGGTTTTGATGGTTCATCAATTAGTGGTTTTTCCAATATCTATGATTCTGATATGCTTTTAAAACCTGACCTAAAAACAGCTTTTTTAGATCCATTTTTTGAAAAAACTTTATCAGTTATCTGTGATGTTTGGGATCCAGAGAAAGATGAACCTTTTGAAAAAGATCCGCGTTTTACAGCTAAAAAAGCAGAAAAATATATTAAGAAAACTGGCTTTGCTGATGTTTCTTATTGGGGTCCTGAGGTTGAGTTTTTTGTTTTTGATGGTTTAGATTTTTTTGTTTCCCCTCATCATTCTTTTTTTAAAATTAAAAGTTTAGAGTTTGCAGAAGAAGAGATAAAAGATGGTTATCCTATTGCAATAAAATCTGGTTATTTTCCTAATCCTCCTTTTGATAAGCTACAAGTTTTTCGCTCTGAAATGGTAAAAACTCTTGAAAATATTGGGATTAGGGTTGAGGTTCATCATCATGAGGTGGCAACCGGAGGACAGGTAGAGATTGATTTAAGATATGATACTTTAACTAAAATGGCTGATAAGGTAATGATTTATAAATATGTAGCAAGAAATTTAGCCAAAAAATATGGGATGGTAGCTTTCTTTTTACCCAAACCTATTTTTGGCGATAATGGATCGGGAATGCATACTCATCAAAGTCTTTTTAAAAAAGGAAAGAATGTATTTTTTGATAAAGAAGGCTATGGTCAAATATCAAAATTGGCAGAAAGTTATTTAGCAGGGCTTTTGTTTAACATTGAGCCTCTTTTGGCAATTACTAACCCAACAGTTAATTCTTATCGACGATTAGTGCCTCATTTTGAAGCACCAACTGTTTTGGCTTTTTCTAAAAGAAATAGAAGTGCCGCGGTAAGAGTTCCAATGTATTATCAGAATGAGGAAAAATCAAAGCGGATTGAGTTTCGCTGTCCAGATCCAACCGCCAATCCATATCTTGCCTTTTCCGCAATGTTGGTTTTTGGGATTTATGGAATAAAGCAAAAACTTGATCCTAAAAAATTTGGCTTTGGTCCATATGATAATGAGAATTTATGGGAAAAAGAAGGATTAAAACAGACACCAGATAATTTTTTGAAAGTTCTTGAGGAACTTAAAAAAGATAAGATTTTAACTGATAGTGGTGTTTTTGACAAAAGTCTTATTAACAGTTATTATAAAATTAAAAAGGATGAGGCGATTTTATCTTTACGCTACCCAACACCGGCTGATTTTTGGTTTTATCATGATATATGAAAAGATATGAAAAACTTTGCGAAAAATATGCGGTAAATTTACGGTAATTATTTTAAATCTCTTTTAATCTCTTTTTAAAGTAGTCAACATAGGGGATAACGGCTGGGTTTTCCTTATATAAGACCGAAAGATACATTGATAAAAAACTTCCCAAAGCCATTAATTCAAAGACTTGTTCAATTTTATTTTTTCCCAAAAATTTGTAAGTAAAAGTTTTAATGTTATTTTTTTCTACTACTTCTTTAGTAATCAAAAACCTTTTTTGGATTGGGTTAGAGTAGAGGGAAGATTCAAAAAAAACAAAAACCAGTAATTTTTTTAAAATTTCTGGATGTTTGAGTCCTTCCATTAGATGATGGTTTAGTTCTGGAATAACACGAAAATCAGAAATAGCCTTTGCTGTTTCGTTAGTTTGATTAGCAATAGCATTACCAACCCCAGTTAAAAACTCAGAAACAATATAAAAAGGGTAATTTTCAAATAGGAAAGAAGCTAGTTTTTTAGCCTCATTGTTTTCAAAATAACTTTCAATAGAAAACTTTTTTATTACCTTAGTAAGAAAGTTGATTGCTTGCTCAACTTCTTTTTTATTAATAATTAAAACACCCAAAGTTTCAAGAAGACCAATCAAACCGCCAACCGCATAACCAAATCCGATTCTTGGTTGAGATGAAGGATTATACTCTGGATTAAATTGATAAAAAGGTAGTTTTAGATCATTAAGTTTTTTTGCAAGTTCTCCTCCACAAGTAATACCGGAAATTAATGCTTTTTTATTTTTTGCTTCTTCCAACATTATCAACACTTCTTCGGTTGTACCTGAGTAAGAGGAGGCAAGAAAAAGAGTTTTTTTGTTAACAAAACCAGGAAGAATATAGTTATCGTTAATGATAATAGGTTTTTGTAATTGATCTTTAAAAAGATGGTAAACGATTAAAGCTGGAAAACGCGAACCACCCATTCCTCCAATCACAACATTTTCTATTTTAAAATATTCTTTAGAAAATCTGATTTCCTTTACTTGATGGTAGCTTTGTTTAATTTGTTTGTCTAAAGAATAAATTGATTCAATAACACTTTTATTACCTTGAAATTTAATAATTTGATCTTTATTATCTAATATATTCATAATTATGGAATAATATCAAAAAATATTTTATAATTCAATGATCAATGAAAAGAGATAGATTTTTTTTATATCTTAGACTTTTAAGGGTTAACCAATGGATAAAAAATTTAGTTATTTTTACAGCCATTATATTTTCCGGTAAGCTTTTTGATGGTTTTCTTTTTTTAAAAACATTAATTGCTTTTTTTATTTTTTGTCTTTTGTCATCAACTTCTTATGTTTTAAATGATATTATTGATTATCCCTATGATCGAAAACATCCTTTTAAGAAAAAACGACCAATCGCTGCGGGTCAAGTTTCTCTTCCTCAAGCTACATTTTTGGTTTTTATCTTAACATTGATTTCTTTAATTGTTGCTCTTTTTTACTCTCTTTATTTTTTCTTTTTAAGTTTTTTGTTTCTTATTCTTCATTTTTTTTATTCACTAGTATTGAAAAAAAAACCATTAATTGACATTTTTACCATCTCTCTTTCTTTTGTAATTCGTGTTTTTGCTGGGGAAGTGGCGACTGGTTATCATATTCCAGTTTGGCTTTTTTTAACAATCTTTTTTGGTTCTTTATTTATGGCTTCAGTTAAAAGACATGCAGAACTTTCGTCTTTTGGTAAAAAGGCTAGAGAAACTCTGTATCGTTATAATGAGCATTTTTTAAATTTTTTAACTTATACTTTTGGTACTGCCACGATTATTGCTTATGCTACTTATACTTATGTTGAAAGAATACCTCCTTTTGAGGGTTTTTTTCATAAATTAATCTTAAGTTTCTATCCAGGTTTTGAAGCAAGAAAATGGATGATGATAACCATTCCTTTAGTAGTGTATGGAGTAGCCCGTTATGCTCAGCTTTTATATGAAAAGTATGAGGGAGAGCGGCCCGAAAAAATTATTACCACCGACTTACCTCTTGTTTTTACTATTGCTCTTTGGGGACTGATTATTATTGGTTTAATTTATTTTTTGTAGTCTAACAACTATTGACAGAGATAAAAAAAGTTTATAAATTTAAAAATTAAAATTAAAAATTTATAAAAAATTATATGAAAAATTTGGATCAACAAAAAAAACAGGCAATTAATTTTGCTATTGAACAAATTCAGAGACAGTTTGGTAAAGGAGCAATTATGCGTTTAGGCGAGATGCCAAAGATGGCGATTGAAGTAGTTAAAACTGGAATTTTAACTTTAGATTTAGCTTTAGGAGTTGGTGGTTTACCAAAAGGGAGAATTATTGAGATTTTTGGTCCTGAGTCTTCAGGAAAAACTACATTATGTCTTTCTACTATTTCTCAAGTACAAAAAGAGGGAGGAACAGCGGCTTTTGTTGATGCTGAACACGCACTTGATCCTTCATGGGCTAAAACTTTAGGAGTTAATTTAGATGATCTTTTGGTTTCTCAACCAGATACAGGAGAACAAGCACTTGAAATTGTTGAAACATTAGTTAGATCAGGAGGTGTTGATTTAATCGTTGTTGATTCTGTTGCTGCGCTAGTGCCAAAAATGGAAATTGAGGGCGAAATGGGTGAGTCACAAATTGGTCTTCAGGCACGACTTATGTCTCAAGCTTTGCGAAAGTTAACGGCTGTTGTTTCTAAATCGAAAACAATAATTATCTTTACCAATCAGATTAGATTGAAGGTTGGTGTTATGTTTGGTAATCCAGAAACTACTCCAGGAGGCTTGGCACTAAAATTTTATGCTTCAGTTAGGATGGATGTGCGAAAAATTGAAACCTTAAAGAAAAATAATCAAATTTTTGGAGCAAGAATAAAAGTAAAGATTGTTAAAAACAAAGTAGCCCCACCTTTTAAAGAAGCAGAGATTGTAATTAATCAAGAAGGCATAGATAAAGAAGAGTCTATTTTTGATGCTGCTTTGGTAAAGGGAGTTTTATTGAGAAGTGGTTCCTTTATAAAATTTGGTGATAAAGTGATTGGTCATGGAAAAGAACAAGTAAAAGAAATTTTAAAAAAAGATAATGAATTTAGAGAAAAGATAATTAAGTCAATTGGAGAAAAGTAATTTTTATAAATTATCGATAAAAGATAGGCTTTGTTGTTGGTGGAAGAATCAAACTTAAACGACGGGTTTTTTTATTTATTCTTTCAATATAAACTTGAATTCTTTCACCAATTTTTATTTGTTCATCACCTTTTAGTTTACTTATATGAATGAGTCCTTCAATTCCTGGTTCTAATTTAACAAAATAACCATATTTTTCTTTACGAATAACTTCACCTTCAATTAACTTATCCTTAGGATATTTTTCTTCAATTTTTTCCCACGGATCAGGAGTAAGTCTTTTTATAGAGAGATTAAGTTTAAAGTCTTTTTCATTTTTTTCAACAACAACAACATCGATTATTTGTCCGGAAGATGCGTAAGAAGAAGGTTCGGTAACTTTTTCCCAAGAGATTTCTGAAATATGCACTAAACCTTCAACTCCATTAATTTCACAAAAAATTCCAAAATCAGAAATACTTATCACTTTAGCTTTATATTTCTCTCCTTCTTTTATTTTTTCAAATCTTTCTTTTAATTCTTTTTGAGAAAGACCCGTTGCTGCTGCTTTTTGAGAGACAACCAGTCTATTTTTTGCTTTATTTACCTCTAAGATCTTAACTTTAATTTTTTGTCCTTCCAATTTTTCCGGTTCTTTTATATAAGGTTCAGTTAATTGAATCGTTGGGATAACTCCCCGAATACCCATAAAATCAACAAATACACCTCCTTTTCCATACTCCCCGCAAATAACCTCAATTATTTCTTCTTTTTGTTTCTTCTCTTCTAAAATCTCCCACTTTCCTTTATTAAAAAATTTTTGTAAAGAAACAACTGGAAAACCATTTCTAGATTCTTCGGTAATAACAGTAACTTTTATTTCATCACCTTCTTTAAGGTAGGGAATATACAAAGAAAGCTGGGGTATCTCTTTTTCTCCTAAAAAAGCTAGTGTTTTTCCTCCGATATCAAAAAGAGCCTTTTTTTTCGATATAGAAACAATTTTTGCTTTTATTTCTTCACCTTTTTTTATTTTTTTTGGGGGATTTTTTTTTAAAAGTTTAGCCATTAAGTCCATTTTTTCTTTTTTTTTCATCATTTTTCCTCCTTTTTCAATAATATATTTTAACAAAAAATAGGGAAAAAACAATTGTATTTTTTAACTTTTTTTGGTATATTATGGGATTGTATGGATGATTATAGTATTTCCTTTTGGGTAAAAAAGTTTATTGATTATCTTATTTCACAAAAGAAATCTCAGTTTACCTGCATTGCTTATAAAAAAGATTTAGAACAGTTTAGTGGATATTTAATTACAAAAGAAATAATTGATGTAAGGGAAGTGAAAAAAGAGGATATTGATGGTTTTATTAAAAAACTTCTCTCAGAAAACTATACGACCAAATCAACTTCAAGAAAATTAAATTCAATTCGGACCTTTTTTAGATTTTTAAAAAATGAAAAAGTTGTTAATTTTAATCCTGCTTTGGAAGTACCTCATCCTAAATATACTCAACCGGCGCCAAGAATTTTTTCTTCTCTTGAATATCGAGCTATTCGTGATGTGGCTAAAAAAGATCCTCGTACTTATGCATTAGTAGAAATTCTTCTCCAGACTGGGATGAAAATTGGAGAGTTAGCTAATCTTAAAATTGATGACATTAAGGATTCTGAAATTATAGTTCGTAGTTATAGTAAATCACCAGAGAGAGTAATTCCTCTTAGTAAATCGGTAAAAAAGGCAATTAATGATTACTTAAAAATTAGACCAAAATCAGACAGTTCTTATCTTTTTATTACTCGAAATCATAAACCTCTTCTTGTAAGAAATATTCGCCAAATAATTGATCGTTGTTTTGATGAAGTTGGCATAAAAGATGCAACTGTGAACGACTTTCGAAGTACTTTTATTGCTTATCAACTTCAAAAAGGAGTGTCAATTGATTATGTTGCAAAGATTGTTGGGCATCGTAGACTTTCCTCAACTGAGCGTTTTTTGAATTTGGTTAATCCATCTTCAAATAAAAAAGAAAAACTTGAGGAGCTTTAATTTTTTTTAAAAGCTAGTAATGAAAAAATCACTTGGAATTTGAGGATATGATTGAAAAAGCTTAATTTTTTTTTCAACACCTGCAGTTGAACGAGCAGAGGAAATAATAGTTGTTCCTTGAATGGGAAAAGAATTGTTTGCTCTAAAACCGATTCTTGTTGAACTGTTACCAATTACTCTTGCAATTAAAATAAGACTATTGTTACCAATATCATTTGCATTAATTGTATACCGATTTGTAAATGAGAGATTTGGTGGACAATCATTTTGATTAGGTGATGATGCAGTTAAACCATTTTCTATGTAAGAATTATTAATTGGATTAATAGCATATCTTCTAATTGTATAATCACTTTTTATTATCGTAATTTCTAAAGCTGGATTGGAATTTGAAGTGCCAAAGCAAATGTTAATATTTTGTGATAGTGAATTTCCACTGAAATTTTTTGTTTGACTATTATAGGGAGCTAGATAAAATGTATATTGTTCATCTTTTTGAAGAAGAGGGGTTACGAAGGTATTATTTCCTTGATTGCTAATTTCAACTGAGCTTTCTAAAGTATTAATCCCTGATAAATTTGAAAGACCTAAAGAAGTAAAACTCCCTCCTTGTTTTAATTGCAAAGCTTTTTCAATTCCTGCCTCTGCTGCAGCTAATGTTTTTTGATTTTCTTCTTCGAGTTTTGTTAATTGGGTCTCGGTAATTGATTGATAGGTAGCAGTTAAAGTAATTGTTAAAGCTGTTGCTAGAAGCATTACTAAAATTAGTAAAACCTGTCCTTTTTTCATATATTATTTATTGTAACTGTTCCCAGTCATATTTGGAAATTGATAAATATGGTAAAAGATCTAAATATATTTTTGGTTGAAAAAACATAAATAAAGATGGTCTATTATTATTTTCCCACCTTCTTTGACCACTTAAAGAATTTAGTGCTATTAAGTTGCCTTTAATTTTTAATCCTTGATTATTGTTAGAACCGATATTAATATTTTCTGCGATAAATATACCAGCAGCACATTGAGAATTGTTATAAAAAGAAATAGTTTGAGTTGAAATAATGGCAATTGATTTTGAGTTACTAATATCTACGCAGTTTCTTCCTATATTAAAATTTTCCTCTCTAATTATAACATTTCCATTTGTAATTAAAACAAAAGATTGGACATTAGTTTGATTTAATAAATTGTTGTCTAATTGAAAATCATTTTCCCAAAAGTAAACTCCTTTCTGTTGAATATTAGATAAACTCCTAATATTTTGAATATTTTTTCTTGATTTTACATAGTTCAAAAAGACTTGAGGAGAAAAAGATTTGATCTTTCGGTAATTTTCTACATACCATCTTTTATTCGAAATATCATTATTGCTTATATTTATTGAAGAAGCAGTCACTACTCCTGGATCGTTATTATTACTATTAATTATAAGATAACGATTATTTGTATCTTCAATATCATAAGGCGATATGTTTAAAGGAATCACATTGCTTAATTCTCCTAAGCTAGAAAAGGAACTATCTTTTAATTTTATCCATGGTGAATTGATAGGGAAAAAGATATCTTTATTGTAAACAGTTGATCTTCCAGAGGCAACATCAATTAATAGATTATTATTAGAAATTTCATTACAAGCATTATCTATAGTCCAATAGCCTGCAGAATAATTAAAAGCTCTTGCAGAGAGAGAAAAATTTTGGATAGGTGTTGGATTTGTATTTTGATTATTAAAAACAATAGTACAACGATAAGAAGATCTTGTTATTTCATTAGGAGGTGTAATACCACAATTAGTGATAATCCCATTTGGTGATTGAGGATTAAGATTAATTTGAAGGCTACTTGTATAAATATTGTTATAACATGAGTTACCTAAATATTCTCTTAAATTTCCTAAAATAACAGCAGTTGGATAAGGAGTTGGTGTTGAAGTTGGAGTTGGGGTTAGTGTTGGAGTTGGGGTTGGGGTTTGACATCTAAATGATGGTCCATGTACTGCTTGACTCCAGCCACCACTTGTAATTGAATGAAGCCACCAATCATAATTTGCTCCTCCAAGAGGATTAAACGTATATGAATTTGTTGTTACATTGTCATTACAGATATCTCCTTCATATTGAGAAACACTACAATTACCTTGCCAAGGATTGTTAGTGTTATTAACTCTTAATGCATATGCTTGCGCTCCTGGTACTTGATCCCACGAAAGTGTTACTAAATTACTTGATTGAGAGCATGAGGCTCTTAAATTTGTAGGTTGAGGAGGAGGACAAATAAATGATGGTCCATGCACTGCATCAGTCCATCTTCCAGATTCAATAGCATGAATCCACCATTCATAAACTGTATTCCTGCTAATACTAATATTATATGATAAGTTTAAATTTCTATCGTTCCAAGTGCAAGTAACACCATCTGAGTTGCAGCTTATAAGTTGACAAACATCACCTGGATTTGGATTGTTGCAATTTCCGTTCCAAGGGTTAGTTGTATTATTAATTCTTATAGCAAACATTTGAGCACCTCCTTCTTGTGTCCAAGAAAGTGTAACTGAATTTCCAGATGAAGAACATAATACTCTTAAATTATTAGGATTAGAACAAATACAATCTGAGTCGCTTGGACAAAATTCATTTCTGCAAAGACCATCTATACACTTTAGTGCGCCCACACATCTTGGAGGATAGCCGCATGATGTTTGACAAGTATGGTCAGCCAATATTTTTTCAGTGAAAAATAAGATTGTTAAAATAAATAAAAATAGCAAAAATATTTTCCTTTTCATTAAAATTAGAATAACAAACATTATTTTTTAAGTCAATATGATAAGTTTTTATCTTTTTTTATTAATTTTTTTTCTTGAAGGAGGGGCGCTTTTGAGTCGTGATTATGTTTTTTTTGTGTACTTATTTCTCCCAGCTTCTTATTATATTGAAAAGGAGTTAAAAAAAGAAAAAATCTTTTTACCAAAAAAAATTTCTATTTCTTACTTCTTAATTATTATTTTTTTATTTTTTTCATTTATTTTTTCAGTCGATAGAATCAATACTTTGAATAATATATTTTTTTACATTGCGTGTTTTTTTATTTTAATAATTGGTTTTAATGAGAGAAATCAAATATTAAAAAGTCTTAAAGGGATTTTAATTTTTATCGGATTTGTTTTTTGTCTTTTTTCAATTCTGCCGAAGGAATTATTTTTTTTTACACCATATCAATTAATCTTTCCTTTTTATTCAAATCATAATCATTTGGGTGATTTTTTGGGAATGATTATGATTTGGCTTTTTTATGATTGGATTATTAAAAAGAAAAAAAGAGACTTGTTTATTTTTATCATCTTTTTACCTTTTTTTATTTTTTCTTTTTCAAGATCAGCTTATTTAGATTTTTTGATTATTGCTTTATTTATTTTTTTAAAAAGTAGAAATTTAAGTTATAAAGAAGATACATTTAGTTTAATTTTTTTAGCTTTAATTTTTTTATTTTTTGTTTTGATGCAAAAAGAAATTTACCAAATAAAGTTTTTAGAAAAACTTTCATTTGTTAAAGAAACGATAAATCTTGAACCACGAAGTTTTTTTTCAGAAAGACCGGAGTATTTTCATCAGGGAATTAAAGGGTTTTTAGAAAGACCTTTGTTTGGTTGGGGTTTAGGTAATTATATTTATTTATCAAAAAAACATACTTCAGAGAATTTACAACAGGTTTCTTCGGCTTTAAATTTTCCTTTAACTATTCTTGCTGAAGGTGGAATATTTGTTTTTATTTCTTTCTTATTATTTTTATTTTTTTCAATCATAAATATTGACTATAATTTAAAACCAATTTTTTACTTGTTTTTTTATCTCAGCCTAAATTTTTTAACTGATTATACTTATTCTATTTATAGTTTGTTTATTTTATGGTTTTTAATTTTAGGTTTATCGATAAAAGAAGAAAAAAAAAATTCAATAAATATTTATCCAATATTTTATTTGCCAGTTTTAATTTTTATTTTTTTAAAAATCAATGTTTTAATTTTTAATTATTTAGGATTTTTTAATGTTAGTTACTATATTTTTCCTTTCAATCATGAAACATATAAAAAACTAATCAAGCAGAAAATGAGTGAAGGAAAGATATTCGAGGCAAAAAAAATAGCAGAAAATTATTATAAAAATTCCTCTTTGTCTTCATCGACTTTAATTTTTTTAACTGAATTTTATAAGAATTTAGGTGAAAAGAAGCAGGCTCTTTTTTTTGCTAAGAAATTAACTGATAATAATCGTTTTCCTTCTTTTGAAGATCTTAAAAACACCTATCAATTAAAAAAAGAAGTTGAGAACAAAAAAAAGGCAGATGAGTATTTTTCAATGTTTCTTCCTGATTTAAAAAGTATTTTTTTTATAAGTAAAAAATTTGAAAACGATGTTTATAATTTCTGTTTTCATGAAAACATTGTTGATTGTCGTTATCGCTTTTACTTTGCTCCAGAAAAAAAAGGCATTGAAAAGACTTATTTAACTAATTATTCTCAAGTTGTTTATTTTTTAAATAATGAAGGCTTCAATGAACGATTTGATTATAATATCAAGAAACCAAAAGATGTTTTTCGAATAATAGTTATTGGTGATGCTAATGCCTTTGGATTTTTAGTTAACACTAAAGATAATTGGACAGAAAAATTAGAGGATTTATTAAATACCCAAGATAATAAAAAATACAAAAAATTTGAAGTAATTAATTTAGCTTATCATAGTTTTGATGTAGCTTATCAGGTTGAACGATTTAGAAGACAAGGTTTAAAGTATAAGCCAGATTTAGTTATTTGGATGAATAACGATTTTTCAAGAATTAATGAAATTTTCCTTCCTTTAACAGAAAAATATAGCTGGATTTATTTGTCTAAAGCAGAAATTAATAAATATCAAAAAGAAGGAAAATATTTTCCTTCTTGGGATCTAGCCTGGGAAGATTATCAAAAAAAAGTAAAAGATGAGAAAATTGATGTTGAGAGCTATCAAAAAGAAAAAATTAAGGAGTTTTTTGATTTATATAAGGGCCCGGTTTTATTTATCAGTCTTTATGAAGTTCCTGATTTTGCTAAAAAAGAACTTTTAAACCGAAAAAATGTTTATTTTTTTAACCCAAAAGATTTTCCCCAAAATCCAAGTTATTATTTTGAAAAAGTAAAAACAATTAATCCTTTTGGTCATCAAAAATTAGCCGAGATGATTTTTGAGTTTTTGAGGGGGATAATGTAGAGCTGTAGAGGACTGCAGAGGATTATCCTCTTTGAGGATAATCCTCATACTATACTCATACTATTTAACCAATCGACAAAATTTCTACCTTTTTGAGTAATAATATGATTTTTTTTGACCTCTGTCAAAAAAATTGACAATTTTTTTTGAATATGGTATAAAAAAATCATATGATTAAA
>Ga0197142_1002123_pt1 | contig 17597 bp, 21 predicted proteins | sample GBS60_MetaG_FD_148614 | JGI IMG/M metagenome (GOLD analysis project Ga0197142, IMG submission 148614) | Sediment microbial communities from Great Boiling Springs, Gerlach, Nevada, United States - GBS 60_MetaG | ecosystem: Environmental > Aquatic > Thermal springs > Hot (42-90C) > Sediment...
ACGGCGGCGGGTATGTGTCCGCGCTGCTGCTGGAGAAGCTGGCACGGAAACGGCTGGGCTACGATGTGCCGCGCTGGGGCAAGCCGATGCCCTACCCCTACGACTCGCCGATGGGACCGCTGGTCGCAATTACCGACGAGCGCGCGGGCTCCGACGGCGACATGTTCAGCCACGCCTTCAAGCTGATGAAACTGGGTCCACTGATTGGCAAGCGCACTTGGGGCGGCGTGATTGGCATCTCGCCGAAGTCGGTCTTTGTCGATCAGGGGCTGACCACGCAGCCTGAGTACGCCTTCTGGTTCTACGATGTCGGCTGGCGCGTGGAAAACTATGGCACGGATCCCGACATCGAGGTGGACTACGCGCCGCAGGACTACATGGCGGGGCGCGACCCGCAGCTGGATCGGGCGATTGCGGAGATTCTCAAGTTAATGGAGGCGAACCCGCCGAAGTTGCCCGACTTCGAGCCACGCCCGAAGTTGCCGTTGCCGTAGTTGCCTCTCTGTTAGCCTAATAGGTGTCCGTGCCGTGTGCTTTTAATTTGCGTGCGGGCAGACACAGGGACTGCCCGCCTGCAATTTCGCCAACTTTGGTTGCACAGTTGGTACTATCTCCTACTCTGTGCATGCCTGCTCAGGTACAATACTGCCCGATGCGGCACGGATGGACGCTCGTGGCAGGGATAGCGATGACAGTAGCACTTTTGCAGGCGCAGGCGGAGTTTCGAGGCTTCTGGGTGGACGGCTTCAATGAGGGGTTCCATACCCCCGCACAGGTAGACACGCTGCTCCAGCGTGCGCGCACAGCGCAGGTGAATGCCATCATTGTGCAAATGCGCAAGCGTGGCGACGCGCACTACTTTTCCCCACTGGAGCCGTTCGCGGCGCAGCAGCAAGCGGGCTTCGACGCATTGGCGTATCTGATTGAAAAAGCGCGGAGCGAGACCCCGCGCATCGAAGTGCACGCGTGGGTTAACTGCCACCCGATTTGGCCAGGCAGCAGTTGGCCCAGCGACCCCAAGCATATCCTAAACCGCTACCCCGAAATCCAGACCGAAGACTATGAGGGCAACCGAGTCACCGAAGTCGGTTACGGGGGCGACTGGGGGCACCCGTTGTATCACGAATGGTTCACGAAGGTCGTGTTGGACATCGTGCGCCGTTACGAGATTGACGGCATCCACTTCGATTACATTCGCTACACGGGCGAGCGGTGGGGCTATAATCCCGTGAGTGTGGAGCGGTTCAACCGCCGCTACGGGCGCACGGGCAAGCCTGACCCGACCGACCCGCTCTGGAAGCAGTGGCGGCGCGACCAAGTGTCGGCAGTGGTGCGCAAAATCTACGCGCAGGCGACCGCGCTCAAGCCCCGCCTGGTGATCAGCGGCGCGCTCATCACTTGGGGCGACGGACCACAAACCAGCGACGACTGGATGAACCGCTCCGCCTACCGCGCCGTGTTCCAAGACTGGCAGGGCTGGCTCAAAGAGGGCATCCTCGATATGGCGATTCCGATGGTCTACTATGATGAGTCGAATCCGTCGCGTGCGGCGTTTTTCCGCAACTGGGCAACTTTTCTCAAAGACCACCAGCACGGGCGGATTGGCGTGGTGGGGATTGGCAGCTACCTCAACAGCATCGAGAACACGCTGAAGCAGGTGGAGTTTGCGCGTGCGCCATCGCCTGCGGGCAACCGCGCCTACGGGGTGAACTTTTTCTCATATGCGGCGACTTCAGGCGTCGGCACCGAGGCGGGGTCGCGCCGCTACGAGGAGGCGTTCTACCACGCGCTGGGCGACTATTTTGGCGCGTGGGTTCCGACCCCGCCGATGGCGTGGAAACTTGCGCCGACAGCGGGGCATCTGATGGGCACGGTGCTGGACGCCCGCACGCTAACGCCTGTGGACGGCGCGACGGTGGAGGTCTATCGGGAGGGGTCGCTCGTGCGCACGCTCACAACGGACGGCAACGGCTTTTTCGCGGCGGTGCACCTGCCTGCGGGCGTCTACACGCTGATTGCCCGCGCGGAAGGACTACCTGCGCGGTCGCTCGGCGCGGTGTGGGTGACGGCGGGGCTGGGTGTGAACCTGCCCGTGCTACTGGGCGAGGCGGAGGCGCAACTCGTGCAGCGCATCGAAAGCCTTGCGGCACTGCCCGACAGGACGCCCGTGCTGCTGCTGAACAAGGTCGTTATGGCGGACTGGCTGCAGCCTGGCGCACTGCTGCTGGTGCGCGACGCGCTCGGCGAATCGAGCGTTGCGGTCAGGGTAGACGCGCCCGCGCTGCCGTTGCTGCAGGGCGACCGCGTGGCAGTGCTGGGTACGCTCCGCAAGGGCGCGGACGGCGCACTCGTTCTTGAGCAGGCGCGCGTTCACTGGCTCGGCGCACTCTGACAGGGCGCGAGGAGCTTGGTTGCCGACGCCGTCCCGCCGCCTGAACCCAACAACCCCCAACGATAGCTCACATCTATGGAGAGTTCACGACGGGCGGTTTTATCGAACAACAAAACAATTTCAGGGGTCGCCTTGCGCGGGAATCGGCGGATGGTGATGGGCACGGCGGGCGCTTTGGGCGGTTTGCCGTCCAGCGCGACTTCAATTCGCATCTCACGCAAGGCGGTCAGCCCCGTGTTGTAGAGTTTGAGGCGCACCTCCTGCTCGCCTGAGGGCAACGGCGCGATACAGCCCTCAACCATTAGGTCGCTCGCGTCCAGAATCAACCGCTCTGGCGGGATGAGGGGTGCGTTCGCGCGGCGAAGCACGCCTGCCCCCGCCTGATGCGCTGCGACCAGCGAAGCGGCAAACAGCACAATAATCACCAGAAGCACCACCCACAGCGCCAGCGTCGCGCGCACCGCCTCACCCCTGCATCTCTGCCCGCAGCACTTCGGGCTTGATAATCCCGATATATGGCAGGCTCCGATACTGCTGCCGCCAGTCCAGCCCGTAGCCCACCAGAAACTCGTCGGGCGCGTCGAAGCCTTTGTAGGCGATGGGGATGTCGATCAGCCGTCGGTAGGGGCGATCTAAAAACACGCACACCTTCAGGCTGGCGGGCTTGCGCCGCTCCAGATTCTTGTGGATGTACGACAGGGTCAGCCCCGTGTCTAAGATGTCCTCCACGATAATCACATGGCGTCCCGCGATAGGCTCGTCGAGGTCTTTGGTGATGCGCACCTCGCCCGATTGGGACTGAGGTCCGTAGCTGGTAATGGCGAGGAAGTCCAGCGTATGGGGGATGGTCATCGCGCGGGCGAGGTCGGTCAAGAAAAACAGCCCGCCTTTCATGACTGTGACTAAGTGGGGGTTCAACCCCGCGTAGTCACGGTCAATCTGTCGCGCAATCTGCCGAACCTTGCGTTTGATTTTGCGCTCGTCGAGCCAGACGCGCTGGATAATCGGCGGCAGCGTCGGCTCAGGCAGCGTTACTGTCTGCACAGCCAAATTGTACCCGACCCGCTTATTCTACAAACAGGTCGCCGACGCGCACAGCGAACTTGGGCAGCAGCGGTGCGCCGTGCAGGATGTCATCCTCGCCCAGCACCTCTACCGTGAAGTCGACGCGGTAGCGATGCACCTGCTTGCGCTCAGGGAACAGCAGCCACACCTCCTGCGCGCCCGATTCGAAGTATTCTGCCATCTTCGCCAGCAGGTCGCTCAGCCGCTCGCTGGGCGACACCACCTCGACGGCAAGGTCGGGCGCGCCATCCACGAACCCCTCAGGCGCTTTGCCGTCAGGCAGGCGGTCCGTGCGCATCACCGACACATCGGGCGAACGGATGTTGCCTTGCGCCATGCGGAACCCTGTGCTGGAATCGAACATGGTCGCCCACGACTCAGCTGCAGGATACAGCTTTAGACCAAGCTGAAAGCATATTTTCCCGTGTCGTCCGCCTGTAGGCACCTCGATAAGCTTCCCGTTCACCAGTTCGTATTTGCGTCCGTCGTCGGGTAGGCAGAGCAGCTCCGCCTCCGTCCAGCGGCGTGTGCGCTTCGTCTGTGTGCGCGTCTTCAGGGCTGGCATTACATCTCACCTCACTAATGCCAATCGCCGAGCCAAAGTTTGTAAATGCTTCGGCTTCGAACCCCCCTCACCCCGACCCTCTTCCCCCTCATCAAGGGGGAGAGGGCAGGGAGTGGGGGTCACGAACTGCCGCACTAATAAGCTCTGCTCAAGCGATTGGCACAAGTATACCTCGCGTACAAAAAAGAGAGGCTCGACATGCGAGCCTCTGGCAGAGATGCTCTCTGGTGTGTCTTGAGAGCAGGACGACCCTTGCAGAGTCTATAGACAGCGCATCTCTGCCTGTGTTCCGAGCGTTTTCAGTAATCTTCGGGCATTTCGCCGCGTCGTCCACCGAGTCCACCGCCCCTTCCGCCTGCGGGGGGTCCGGACGCGGCGGGTCCGCCCATCGGTGCGCCAGGCGTTGCTGCACCAAAGCCACTGGGCGCGCCCATCATCGGCGTGCCGCCCGTGCCGCCCGCTGCCGCCAGCGGGTCCTCGATCTTGCGCGCCAATCCGTCCAAATCGGGCATCTGCGGCGCGGGCAGTGGCTGCGGCATCATGTTGTTGCTAATCACCACCAGCACGATGAGCATTACGACGCCCAAAGCGATAACGCCTATCCCGATAGGATCCACGCCCTTCTGCATGCGTTCGCCTCCGAAGTTTATTGTACCTTACGCCAGTTCGCGTCCCGCCGCTGAACTCCTGCAGGGGTCGGCGTAGAAAGGGCGAATCTATTTTGGTGATGCACGCACACCGAGAGACCGTCTACACTCTGCCGATTGGCGACCCGCGCCGTCAGTACCTGCTGACTGTGCGTCCCGATGCGATTCTCGACACGCACCGCCGCCGTGCCGTGAGCATGCGCGAGATGGTACGCTTGCTAGAGCCTGCGACCTTCATCCTTATTGGCGAGTTGCACGATAACGCCCAGCATCACCAGTTTCAAGCGCAGGTGATTGACGCGCTCGTGCAGGCGGGGCGCAGCGTGATTGTCGGCATGGAGATGTTCGACCGCACGAAGCAGTACGCGCTCAACCTCTGGACTCTCAATCGGCTTAGCGAGGCGGAGTTTATCGAGCAAAGCGAGTGGCGCACGCAGTGGGGATTCGATTTTGCGCTCTATCGTCCCATCTTCGAGGTGGTCTATCGCCATCGGCTGCGGTTGGTGGGGCTGAATGTGCCGCGCGCCCTGGTGCGCCAGACGGCGCGCGGCGGTTGGCAGAGCATCCCCGAAGCGGAGCGGATGGGCATCCCCGACCCCGACCTAAGCGTGGAGGCGCACCGCACCCTGTTTTACGCGCTGCTTGGTGGTGGACACCCCACAGGACAGCCACAGAATGACAACTTTTATGCCGCGCAGGTCGTGTGGGATACCGCAATGGCAGACACCGCGCTGCGCTACCTAGAGCGCACAGTACCCTCGCCGCGTCTGGCATTCGTGATTTTGGCAGGGAATGGGCATGTGATGTATGATGTGGGTATTTCGTTGCGGCTGCGGATGCGCACGCCGCTCGCAACGCGCGTGATTGTGCCCTTGCCACCCAGCGAGCGACCCATGCTGGTGCGTGCGGCGCTGGGCGACTTTGTGTGGTTACCCCGCGCGTAGCCGACGCAGCGCGGCGCGCGCCACCGCCTCCGCTGGCGGCATCACAGGCTCGCGAAACACCGCATGGGGGAACAACACCTCGAACCCGTTCTGAAACGCCGAGCGGAAGATACGGCTTTTAAACATCCCGCCCGTCATGGCAACATCGAATTCGTCGTCGCGTGCGAACAGGTACGCGGCACATGCGAGCGCGTCGCGTGCCAAGTCGTCGCCCGCTTGACGCAAGATGATTTTCGCCCGCGTATCGCCCGCGCGCGCCGTGTCGACCACATGCTTTGCGAACGCGGCGACTGTGTGGCGCGGCACGCCCTGTTCGTAAAAGAGGGGGATGAGTTCACGCAGGTCTTGCACGCCGAAGTAGCGCTGAACCGCCTCAATCAGTGCGGTTTCGCGGTCGCGTCCGTCCCATGCGCGCACGGCGGCGCGGATGGCGCGCATCGCGACATCGTACGCGCTGCCCTCATCGCCTAACAGCGTGCCCCAGCCACTCATTTGTACCTTGAGTTCATCGTCTACGAACCCGCCAATTAGCGCGCCTGTGCCCGCAATGACCGCCACGCCGTGCGCGATTGCTACCCCCGTGCTAAGCATCGCCATCCGCGCCTCTTCAATCGGAAAGGCAGGCGGGTTGCCCAGCCGCTGCAGTACCCAGTCCCAGTTAGCGCGTGTACCTGCCACGCAGTAGCCCAGCGCCAGCACAGGCGCGTCGATGCCCTGCAACGCGCCGTTAAGCGCGGTTTCGAAGGATCGGCGCTGCGTCGCCTCGTCCACGAAGTTCAGATTCGCAGGACCGCCCTCCGCGTATGCCAGCAACTCCCCTTGCTCGTTCAGCACGGCGCAGCCCGTCTTCGTGCCGCCGCCCTCCAAGCCGATAATCACGCCCACTTGCACTATTATACTACGAATGCCAGCGAAGCGCGGGAGTCCCTCTGGCACTAACCCTCGTGTCGGGAGGGCGGTTCTGGAGACGCAATGGGCTGACCCGTCTCCAGCAGCCGATGGATTACCGCGCCCACCGTCGCCGTCAGCCAATACAGCCCCAGTGCCCAGCCGAACACGGGGATCCACACGACGGCAGGGATGAGCAGGCTTGCTGTCAGGACGCACCAGCCAGGGTGCGGCTCCGCCACGCCGAACGCTTGGAGCACGCGCTCGCCGACACTCCACGCGGTCGCGCCGTAGCCGACCAGAAACGCCAGCCCCAGCAGCAGCCCCACCAGCACAATCAGCAACTGCAGCACGCTGCGCGCGGGCGCGTCTTCGGGCTGGTTCTGGGTCGCTGCGCCCAGCACGAACGCGAGCAGGGCTGCGCCAGCCAGCGTTAGCGCGCCGCGCACGCCCACCCCGCGCTCGCCCCGACGAAACAGCGTCATGTAGTCCGCCGTCAGCCCGCGAAACAGCGCGACATCCACCAGCCCGACCGCCGTCAGCGTTACGCACAGCGACAATAGCCCAATCAGCCCCTCCAACTAAATCACCTCCTGCAGGCGGTTCCACAGTGTCTGGGCGGGCGCTGTGAACGGGCGCGTGAGCGCCTGCACGACCGCGCTCGGCTCCAGCGCGTCTACCGACGGCGCATCAATCGGGGCGCGGAAGGCGACCAGCAGCAGCGCGGTAGGCGGGCACAGCGCGAGCGCGAGCCGCAGCACGCCACGCGGCTCAGGCGCAGGTTCTGGCAGGCGCACGGTGGGCGCGGGCAGTTGGGGCAACTCGCGTAGCGCGCGCCCCACTGCTTGCCACGCCTCCAGTTTCGCACGGCATGCAGGGCACACCCGCAGATGCGCTTCCACTGCCGCGCGTGTAGGCGCATCGAGCCAGCCCTCCAGCCAGTCGTGCAGCGCGGGTTCCAATCGCTTGCAATCGTTGCTCATCCGAGTTCCTCCTCCAGCCAACGGCGCAGGGTTTCGCGCCCGCGGTAGAGCCAAGTCTTGATTGTGCCTTCGGGTGCGTTCAGGGCGCGTGCCACCTCCGCAACGGGCAACTCCTCGTAGTAGTAGAGTAGCATCGCAGCGCGTTGGGGCGCGGGCAGGCGCATCAGCAGCCGTTGCACCGTGCGCCGCTGCTCGCGCTCATACAGCCGCTCCTCCAGCGTCGGCGCGGGCGGGGCGGCTTTGGCGGCTTGCTCCAGATACCGCTGCTCGGTGGCGCGGTCGCGCCGCGCGTTCAGGCACACCCGCGCCGTCAGGCACAGCAGCCAAGTCCCAAACGGCTGCGCGGGGTCGTACAGCGGCAGGCGCGTGTAGGCGCGCAGGAACGCCTCCTGCATCGCGTCTTCCGCCGCGCTCGCCTCGCCCAGCATCCGAAACGCCAGCGAGAACACGCGGTCGCGATAGCGCGCCACCAGCGCGTCGAACGCGCCCGTATCGCCCTGCAAGCACCGCTCCACCAGCGTGGCGTCGTTGGGCATCGCTATTTCACCAATCGCACCGATTGTACCAGCCAGCGGTTGCTGGTCGGTCCGCCCTCCGTCAGTGCGCCCCAGTCCGCCAGCGAGAACATCTTGACGGTCGCAGGGGTCAACTTGCCGTCGCCCTTGCCTTTGGTGTCGTCGGTAATGGTGAACTGGCTCCAGAGCAGCCGCTTCGGTTCGGGCTTGCTCTCGCCGCCCGCCTCGAAAGTCGCCGACCACCGCTCGCCGTCCTGTTCCTCAACAAACACTGCCAGCGTGGTCGGCGTTTTGACCTGGATGACCACCTCGACGCCCTTCGTGTCGTGCAGGGCGTTTGGCGCTACGCCTCGCAGCGCGCCGAAGATGTAGGGGAACGGCAGGTCGTACTCTACGCGCATGCCGCCCGCGTCTCGCCTGATGGTCGTGTAGGCGGTCGCCATCCACACGAGGTAATCGCGCTGGAAGTCATCGAGCATGTTGGGCGCAGCGCGGCGTGCGGGCGCGTCCGACAGGAACTCGAAATCGTCCAGCCACAGCATGTGCGTCCCCGTCTGGTCGCCGAACAGAATCGCCGCTTCGGGCGTCGTCGCAAAGAGCGCGCTCACATCGATTAGCCCCAGCCCCTCCACCTCGTCCATGTCGAGTTTGTTGTTGACGGGTTTGGTGTCTTCGGCGAGGGTGAAGTCGGCGAGCGTAATCGTGACCCGTTGCCACTCGTTGCCACTGACCCAGAACGGCGCAACCCACCGTTCGCCACCCTGCTCCTGCAGGCTGAGCGCGAAGAGCGCGGGGCGATCGGCTTTAATCCAGAACCGAAAGCCCTGCGCCCACAGTTCGGGTTCCAGGTAGATAATCGCGTTCAGTTTGCCTGCCGCTGCCGTGTAGGTGTAGCGCAGGGCGCGCTTGCCTGACTTGACATCGTTTGGATTCTCGGTGAGTTCCACCTTGCCGCCTGCGCCAGGCAGCACCAGCCACCCGTGCTGGGGCGTCTCGAACTCGATGACCGACTTCGGTGTCTGCGCCCATAGTGCGCCCGCCAGCGTCCATAGTCCCACAACCGTCCCGTATCGCATGGTCGCCTCCAAGACGGTATACACGGCGCGAATCTGGAGGGTTTCAGATGAATCGGGCGCGTGGGCAGTGAACATTCCCCGTGCCTGCGCGTCTATAGGCGACGGAGGATGGATCCATGCGCGTGAAAACGATTGTTGTGAGCGTGCTTGCGGCGAGTCTGGTGTATAGCGCGTGTGCGCAGGGCGTGTTCGGCGGCGGGCAGCCCCGTCAAGGGCAAGGGGGTGGGCAAGGGCTGCGCGGACAAGGCTTTAGCAGAATGATGGGCGCGGGTCTGGCGGGCTTGCTGCTCCAACGCCCTGATGTGCAACGCGAGCTGAATCTGACCGAGCAACAGAAGACACAGGTTCAACAAATGCAAGAATCGATGCGCGCAGCCTGGCAGGAGCTGCGTAATCTGCCCCCGCAGGAGCGACGCCAGAAGATGGAAGAGTTGCGCCAGAAAAATGACCCGACCAAAGTGCTGAACGAGAGCCAGAAGAAGCGACTGCGTGAACTCGAGCTGCAGGCGATGGGACCGATGGCGTTCCTGCAGCCGGAGGTCGCCGACGAACTGAAGCTGACCCAAGAGCAGCGTTCGCGCTTGCAAGGCATCGTGACGCAACAGATGCAGCAGTTGCGCGAGCGGTTCCAAGGCGGTGGCTTTGGGCAGGGGCAGGGTATACAAAACTTCCAACAGATGCGCGAGCAGATGGAGAAGCAGATGCTGGAAGTGCTGACCCCTGCGCAGCGCGAGAAATGGCAGCAGATGCAGGGCAAGCCGTTCCAGTTTGAGGGTGGTCGCCCGATGTTCTGGGGCGGTATGGGTGGCTTCGGGCAGCAGGATCGCCCGCGCGGCGGCTCGGGCTTCGGTGGCGGACGCGGCTTCGGCAACTAAGGCTTGGTACCTCCTCAAGCGAACACCGGCAGAGCGCGCCCTCCCCAAAAGGGAGGGCGGCTCTGCTTAAGACGCCTGCTCTGGAGGAGGCGCAGGCTCTTCGTACAACGGGAGCCGCACGCGAAACACGCTCCCCACGCGGTACTCACTCTCCACCTCTACCTGCCCCCCATGCGCCTCGACGATGTGCTTCACAATTGCCAGCCCCAACCCTGTGCCGCCCGTCTCGCGCGAGCGGGTCTTGTCCACGCGATAAAACCGCTCGAAGATGCGCGGCAACGCCTCGCTGGGGATGCCAATCCCCGTGTCCGCCACCTCCAGCACAGCGTGATTTCCTTCGCGATACACGCGTACCGAGACACTGCCCTGCGGCTTGTTGTAGCGAATTGCGTTGCTCAACAGGTTCAACGCGACCTGCAAAACCTGGTCGCGGTTCGCCAACAGGTGCAGGTTCGGCTCCAACTCAACCGTCATCGATACTTGGGCACGCTGTGCTTCTGGTGCCATCTCTTGGATTGCCTGCTGGATCACAGGCGCGAGTTCGAACACTTCGCGCACGGGCTGCAGCGATTCGACACGGGTCAGTGTGAGCAGGTCGTCCGCGATGCGCGTGAGCCGGTCGGCTTCCTGCATAATCAGGTTCAGGAACCGCTGACGCGTCGGATGCGGCATGTCGGGATCCTCATGGATCGTTTCCGCCAGCGAGCGGATGGACGCCAGCGGGGTGCGAAACTCGTGCGACACATTCGCCACAAAGTCGCGTCGTACCTGCTCAAGGCGTAGCAACTCGCTTTTGTCGAGGAGCGCAATTGCAAACAGTTTGTGTGAATCTGCCTCGCCGAGATACCAAATATGCGCCTCCGAGTGTCGCTCTTTGGGGAAACTGAAGGTGATTTCGCCCGAAACTGCCGATTCGCGGCGCGCCGCCTTGAGCATCAGCAGAAACAGGTCGTAGCTGAAGGTCAGCGCGAGCAACGACTTGCCCGTCATGTGGCGGAAGCCGAACCATTCTAACGCGAGCCGATTCGCGTGGCGCAGCATCGCGTTCTCGTCGCAGATGAGCAGCGGGATAGGCATGCCGTCAATCAGCGCGAGTCGCCGCCGTTGCTGGCGGGTCAGCTCCAGCGTGAGTGTTTCTAGCTGTTCCGAGAGTTCGCTCGTGCGCTCGCGCAGGTCGCTGAGTCGGGTGTAAAACCGCCGCACGAAGTAGAGCGCAAGCAGGATAAAGCCAACTGTCGCCGCAATAACTGCCTCGCGCCACGCGGGTGGAAGGTCTACCAGTGCCGTGATGAGCAGCAGCCCCGCGCTCAGCCAGAGCAACGCGGGTAGCCAGCGGAGACTCATCCCTCGAAACGATACCCACTGCCGCGCACCGTCTGGATGTAGCGCGGATTCTTGGGGTCTGGCTCAATTTTGGCGCGCAACCAGCGGATGTGCACATCCACTGTGCGCGGGTTCACATACACGCCTAACCCCCACACGCAGTCTAGCAACTGATCGCGCGTGAACACCTTGCCAGGGTGGGTCGCCAGCAAGGTGAGCAAGGCATACTCTTTCGGGGTCATCGACAATTCTTGCCCATCGCGGTAGACGCGCTTCGCCTCTAAGTCGATTTCGATAGCGCCGAAACGGATTCGCGGCGGTGCAGGCGGTTGCGCGCGGCGTAGGACGGAACGCACACGGGCGATTAACTCCGCCACGCTAAACGGCTTGACGATGTAGTCGTCTGCGCCGAGCTCGAAACCGCGTATTTTGTCCTCTTCCCCTGCCCGCGCCGTCAGAAACAGCACAGGCGTCTGGCTGTGCTGGCGAATAATCCGACACAGGTCGAACCCGCTGCGCCCTGGCAGCATCACATCCAGAATCAGCAGGTGCGGCTGGTGCTGGTGGAACAGCTTCAGGGCGTTCTCTGCATCATTGGCAACGAAGACCTGAAGCCGCTCGCGTTGCAGGTTGTATTGGAGCGTTTCACAGAGCACGGGGTCGTCCTCCACGAGTAGCACGCGCACAGGCTTTTGCTCATCGAGTGTGCGGGAGCCTCGTTCCACTTCGGCAGATGCGCCCATCGTTAGTCCTCCACGATGATTTCTACATTCGCGCGGGGCACAACGGCAATTGTCCCGTCGTCCAGCTTGGCTTTCAAGACGCGGGCATGCGTGCCCGATTCGATCTCCATCAGTTCGGGAGGCAGCTCAATAACAGTGCCCAGCCGTCCGAAGTATGGCTCGCGGATGATGCGCACTGCGCTGCCGATGTCGAGCGTTTGTGCCTCGCGTGCAGGCGGCGATTCGGGCAGAGGCGAGGGGTCTTCTAACGGCACGATGATTTCGGGACGGATAACCCCTGCGCGGATTTGGGTCGCGCCGTTGATGGAAGCGGTTCTGCCCTCTAAGCTTTTGAGCAGGCGGAAGGTTCGGGTCGCCATCTGAATCGCGCCGAAGCCTTCAGTAAGGATAATCGAGAGCGGGATGTCTTCCGAGCCTGTGATGGCGACGCCGATGTCGCGCCCCAGATAGCGGATCAAGTCAGTGTCGCGGATACCGCCAGCGACGATACCGACCGCGCCGCGTTCGGCAGCGCGGCTAATTGCGTCCGCTTCTACCGCCGCGCCGCCCACCAGTATCTGTCCCGCCACATCGTCGGGGATATGTTGTGCGGTGAGTGTCTCGTCGGGACGGCTGACCAACACGCGCAACATACCGCGTCGCTCGCCGCCCACGCCGAAGATGCCTTGTATCAGCGCGCCTTGCGTCTCGATGACCGCGCCCTCCTGCGGCAGGATCTTCACCACGCGCCCTTGCACATAAGCCCTCACATCGATAACGGTCGGCGGCTGGCGCACGCCCACATGCCCCGTGACATCCGAGATTAACTCTATTGTGCCTGCGACAGGCGACTTGGCAACGCCGCGAAACAGCCCCAGAAACCCCTTCGTCTCCGCAATCACCTGATCCTTCTCGACGGTATCGCCTTCCTTGACCTTCAGCACACTGTGGATTTGCTTGGGTTCGATGCCCAGCATTTGCGCCACGCGCACCGTCTGCAAAATGCCCGGCAGCAGTGCGCGGGCAACCACCGTGTCAGGCTGTACCACTTCGCCTTCCTGCACCAGCACCTCGCCCTTAATAGGCAGGCGGCGCGTCTTCAGAATCACCGTGTTCGCGCTGACCGTCAATCCTGGGGTGTATGCCGTGCCCATGTTACCGCTCCTATTAGCCTTGTTTTGCCTCCACCCGAAGCGCCTGTTGGCGGCGCTTTTTCTTGGCAATGCGCCCGACCAGCAGAATGCTCAGAAAATAGAGGAATACCATCGGCAACCCGATAGCAAGCATCGAGAAGGCGTCGCCCGAAGGTGTCAGCAGTGCCGCCAGAAACCCTATGATGAGAACGGCATGTCGCCAATACTTCCACATCGCTTCGGGCGTCGCCAGCCCCACTTGTGCCAGAAACATCAGCACTACAGGCATTTGAAAGCCCAGCCCAAACGCGAACATCATCTTTACCACGAACATAATATATTGAGCAGGGTTCTGGAGCAGCTGGGCATCGGGATAGTCGTCCAAGTAGCTTAGAAAGAAATTGAACGCGGCAGGCAGGATGTAGTAGCCCAGCGCAACGCCCGAAAAGAACAGAAACGCGCTAAAGGGGGCAATCAGTTTGACTGCGCGCTTCTCCTGTTTGGTCAAGCCAGGCGCGATGAACCCCCAGACTTCGCGCATAATCAGCGGCATCACCAAGATCAGTCCTAAGACAAGCGCCAGCTTGAATTTCAGAAAAAATGGCTCTGTTGCGTGCGTGAAGACGAACTTTGTGCCAGCAGGCTTCGTGCGCAGCAGCGGTTCCGCCAGAAAATCATAAACATACGGAGTAATAGCGAACGCGACGATCCAGCCGAGCATGATGTAGACAAGCGCGCGGAAGATGCGCTTACGCAGTTCCTCCAGATGTTCCATGAAGGTCGCCTTCGGCTCCTCTTCCGCACGCTCACGGGGCGGTTCCAAGTCTGCTGGGTAGGTCATCGCTCACAAGATTTGGTGAAGCCGTAGGTCAATTTCCGCAACGAAGCGGTTAATGATGTTGCGGGCACCTGTTTGTGCGCCTCCAGCGGAGCCGCCACGCGCCCCGCCAGGCGCGCCAAACCCGCCACGCATCCTGCCTTCGTCATCTGCGCCGAATCCGCCCTGTCCGCGCCCAAAGCCTGGCGGCGCGCCAAAACCCCCTGCACCCCCTATCCCGCCGCCATATGACTCCTGACGCACGCGCCCTTCCAACTGGAGCGTGGTCTTAACGCGAATCACTTGCCCTAAGTCGTAGGCGAAATAGACCTCACGGCGGATCGAACTCTTGGGCTTCTCCAGCTCCACCCCACCCACATCGATAGTGGTGGGAAGGTTGCCAGAGAACTCATAGATGATCTTGGCGCACTTGTAGCCCTGCTCCCACTCAAACCGTTCCAGACGCGCAGCGACGGGAATTTGCCTGCCAATCTCTCGGATTTCGCCAGAGCGCAGCGGGTTGCTTAAGTCGATCGTTGCGCCCCAGCGGTCGCCTGGCTTGTAGCGGCGCGGCGGCAAAATCGGAAGATCTGCCACCCAAGAGTAGAACACTTCTGACTGCGGCGAGTCGGCACCACGCGACACTTGGTAGCGCACACGCCCTGTGGTTTCTACCTCTTGATAGACCGGCGCGATTCGATCCGAGGTAATCGCCTCTACCTGCCCGCCCCGAACTCGAATCGCTGGAGGCACCAGGCTCCACGAAACTAACCCCAGGTTAGCCCGAAAGTCCAGCACTGAAAGGTCGCCTTTGAAGGAGAGGTCCACCAGAATCGTCTCCTCTGGGGTAAGCCCTGAATACTGAATCTCGTTGACTTCCTTATACACCGCTTTCAGTTCGTAGCGGTAGGTTTTGCCAGGGTTCCATCGGTAGCGTAGGGAGACGCCCTCTGCGGGCACTTTGATTTCGTTTTCTACTTGCACTCGCACAGAACTGCGCCCTAAGATGCGCGCCTGTTCGCCGCCTTCAGGACTGTTGTAGAGGGTGAGTTCGATGGTATGCTCGCCGTCGGGCACATTTAGTTTCTTGGTGTCCCAGCGGTAGATGTAGTGTCCGCGCTCGCGGTCGGTGTCCAGCGCGGCAGGGGCAACCGCTTCGACGAACTTGCCGTCGATGCGCACGCCAATGAACCCGCCCTGCGGCACGCTACGAATGGGGAATCGGATTTGCACCACCTCGCGCACGCGCGCACCATCCTGCGGGCGTACAATCGTAAACGGTGCTTGCGCGACCGCCGCCGCGCTCCAAAGCATTAGCAACCCAATCGCTGCACGCTTCCTCATCAATTTCGCCTCCACCCCCTGATTGTACCCCACACACCCGCAGATTCCTGCCAACGAGCGATGGTAATCAGCGCACAGTTGCCTGGTCGCGCTCGGCTAAGATGCGACGGATGTCCGTCACGAAGTCTTCAATCAGCGTGCCTGGGGGGTAGACACCCTTGACGCCCATTTGTTTGAGCGCTTCGGCGTCGTCGTCGGGGATGGTGCCGCCCGCAATTACCAAAATATCCTCGGCGTTGCGCTGCTTGAGGATCTCCAGCACTTTGGGCACGAGCGTCATGTGTGCGCCAGAGAGGATGCTAATCGCGATGATGTCGGCGTCCTCTTGGATGGCGATTTGCACGACCTCTTCGGGCGTGCGGCGCAGTCCCGTGTAGATGACCTCGAAGCCAGCGTCGCGCAGGGCGCGGGCGACGACTTTAGCGCCCCGATCGTGCCCGTCCAAGCCCACTTTGGCGACCACGATGCGCGGGATCTTGTCCATCGGGGGCAATTTTACCCGCTTGTGCGTTCGTGGGGCGCCCACTCGCTGCCACGGGCGACATGAGGCGTCGTACTGCCCCAATACGCCTCGAATCGGCTCAGCCACTGCCCCTGACAGACCGCCGTGCCCCGTGCGCCCTCCGCGACGGTTTCGAACACCTCGCGCGCGGTCTCGTACTCGTTCTCCCTGCCGTTCGGCTCGCGCAGGCGCACATAGTAGACCAGCGGGTCAGGGTAGTCGCGCCAGTAGTAGACCGTCTCGCCCGTTTGCTTGTCGACGGCGGTGCAGGCAACTACATAGGCGTTTTCAATGGCGCGTGGCTCGCCCCGAAAGCGGTTGCGGTGCTTCCACAAGCCATACACCGACACGCCTCCCACAATCGCCATCCCGCCGAACAGCACGATGTAGCCTGTGATGGCAATCGCAAGCAGCGACGAGTCGCCCCAGCGAGCGAAGTTGGCGACGCCACCCAGCGTACACAACCCTCCGACCAGCCCGCCAATCACCATCATCGCCAGCCCCAGCAGGATAAGCCCAGTCATGCCTTCATACCGCGGCATACGCCTCACCTACCTTGTACATGCTGGCGTAAGTGTACCTTGCGCACAGGAGCGATTGGAGGCACGGGGCTGCCCTTTGGCGCGAATCTTCTCCGTTAGGTATAATAGCCCGCCGATGCCAAGCGATTATGTGCCGTTGCTGATTCTGTTCGCAATCGCTGCCGTGATTGCCGCCGTGATGGTCGGCGGGTCGTGGCTGCTGGGACCCAAGCGCCCGTCGCTGGCGAAAGGCTCGCCCTACGAGTGCGGCATCACGCCCGTCGGCAGCGCACGCGAGCGGTTCCCCATCCACTTCTACCTGACCGCCATGCTGTTCATCATCTTCGATGTGGAGATTGCCTTCCTGTACCCGTTTTTCGTGGCGGTGCGCGACCTGCCCCCTGACGCGCGGGCGTTCGCCGTCGGCGTGGTGGGCGTGTTCACTCTGCTGCTGGTGGTCAGCTTCCTGTACGAATGGAAAAAGGGCGCACTGGACTGGGAAGACCCTGTGGAGCATCGGCGGCTGAAGCCTGAGCCTGCGCCTGCCCTGAACCCGCCCCAGCCAGAACCCGTCGCCGCCCTGCCAGGAGAGAGCCGATGAGCGAGCGCATCGAGTACCAGAAAATCGCCGCGCAGTACCCCGACGCCGTTGAGGAAGTGTACGAATTCCGCGGGGATACCTGGCTGTATATTCGCAAAGAGCGACTGCTGGAGGTCTGTCGCCTGCTGCGCGACGACCCCGACCTCGGCTACCTCTACATCAGCGACATCACCGCCATCGACTGGCTGCCCTACTGGGAAAAAGGCGAGAAGCCCAAGCGGTTCGAGGTGGTCTACAACCTCTATTCGCCCGTGCATTTTCGGCGCATCTTCCTGAAGGTGCGCGTGGACGACGGCGAGCCTGTACCCTCCGTCACGGGCATCTGGGAGGGCGCGAGCTACCCCGAACGCGAAGTGTACGACATGTTCGGCATCCCGTTCGAGGGGCATCCGAACCTGAAGCGGATCCTGATGCCCGATGACTGGGTGGGGCATCCGCTGCGCAAGGACTTCCCACTGGGCGGCGAGGAGATTCCGTTCGCCCAAGGGACTTGGGGACCCTCCATCGAGGACAAGACACACCCGCACGCGGGCGAGTCGTTCGAGGGGCTAACAGGTTCGGAGCCTGTGAGTGGAAGGTGACTTTGTCGCTTGAGGCATATGATGTCTCTCCCAGAAAGGTACAGACAACTGCGCGAAGAAGGGAACTCTCCCACGCAGGCATGGGCGCAGTTGAAGAGGGATT
>Ga0197142_1002124_pt1 | contig 17594 bp, 20 predicted proteins | sample GBS60_MetaG_FD_148614 | JGI IMG/M metagenome (GOLD analysis project Ga0197142, IMG submission 148614) | Sediment microbial communities from Great Boiling Springs, Gerlach, Nevada, United States - GBS 60_MetaG | ecosystem: Environmental > Aquatic > Thermal springs > Hot (42-90C) > Sediment...
GTGTTTTAGCATCCGAATATGCAACAATCCTTATTACGGAAGCAAACGAAAATAAGTATGAAAATATTGAGATTCTTTTTTCAAGGTTAAACTCAAATTCTGTAAATCATAAAGGAGAGAAAATTATCCCTAAAATCATATTAGATATAAACCCAACGACAAAGCATCACTGGACTTATAAGCTGTTTATACAAGGGATAGACCCGATATCGTTGCAACCAAAGCCTGATTTTGATAGATATGTTAGCATTCATTTTAGACCAGAGGATAATAAAGAGAATTTATCCGAAACATATATTGAACGATTAAAAAACTTATCTTATGCAATGAGGAAACGATTTTATGAGGGGGAGTTTGCATCGTATGAAGGTTTGGTTTTTTCTGTTTTTAATGATGAGGTTCATTTAGTAGATCCGTTTGAAATTCCATCAGAATGGGATAGATATGTTGCAATCGACTTTGGTTATACGCACCCATTTGCTATGTTATGGGGGGCTTATGATAAAGTTAACGACGTTTTATATATATATCGTGAATACAAAAAAACAAGAATGACCGTACGTCAGCATATTGAATACTTAAAACCAATATTGGATAAAGAAAAAATTAAAACTTATATAAGTGACCATTATGCAGAAGATCGAGCGACTTTAAAAGAATTTGGAATTATAACAAAGCCAGCAGATAAACAAAAGCTCGTTTCAATTGATAAAACTATTGACCTTTTATCTTATAATGAAGAGAAAAAACCTAATATTAAGATTTTTAGAAATTGTGTAGAATTGGTGAATGAAATTTATTCTTATAGATGGAAAGAAACAGAAATGAAAAATCAAAATGCAAAAGATAGAGATGTTATTAAAGAAAATGATGATTTAATTGATTGTTTGTTATATATGGTAATGGAAGTATTTAAAAATAAATCAAAATTACCAGGTGCAATCATCGATTTTGATGTAAATGAGGATAAGGATTTTATTAATTTACATTATAAAATTTGAGTTACGTTCCCAGTACCAGTATATATAATTCCTGTTTGTGTTGTTCTTGTTCCTGAGCAAATTTGAGATGGCATAAGTGATTTAATCCATGAAATGATATCGTCACAAAGTTTTAAAATCGCATCATATTGGTTGTTCCCATGAACGTCGATTGATAAGGAGTAAAAATTGTTTGCTGATGTTAATAAACCTGTTGAAACCGAAAAACCAGTGTCAGTTATAACGTAGTAGGAGTTACTAAATCCTTGATAGATTTCCGATTTTAAGTGATTTAATGCTTGAATTCGATTGGATGCCATAGATGGAGTAAGAACTATATTTACGTTAAAGAGTCTACCATTAGCTTGTATAATAGGGTCTGGTGGGGGCATTGGCACTGGAGGAAATGTTTGGATTGCATTCCATGCAAATCTTATTTCTGTATTGTTTAAGACATAGGTATTGATTTGGTTTGCTAATTCTTGTAAATAGGTATTTGCAGAATTGCTTTGTATATTTCTAAAACTATTAATAATATTATTTGCTAATTCGTGTTTATCTAACATAAATATTAAACTAAAACGTCTGTTGATGTCGAATGAGGTGCGCCTGTAAATAGACAATTCGGTAAATTGTTGCAAAAATTAGATGGGTTGCTACCTAATTTTAACATTCCCCCTGTTTTTGGTTTAATTTCTATAATAGTGCTTTGGATTTCTATTTTACTAATAATACCATCCATAGATATTTTACTACTTGTTGCATCTGTTTTACCAGCTTTTAGATCAATGCTTTTATCTCCTTTTATGGAAACTTCTAATTGTGATTTTATCGTAATACCTAATTTGCTTTTTATTTCGATTGAAGAGACAGAACTTATTTGGAAATGACCTGGGAGAGGTAATTTAGAATGAATTGACATATAACTTCCAGTATAATGACCGAGAATTATATCGGATGTTTGGAAATTTAATTTTGTTAAAGGATTAACAAAAAGATTATCAATAGGCCCCCCACCGATGGGGATTGCTTTATATTGGTATCGGTTTAAAATGATTGGGCTATTTGCGTTGCCATTCAGAAAACCAACAACGACATAATGACCAGGCATAATTGGTTCATAAAGACCATGAATCATTTTAGATTGACCTGTTACCATACCAGTTTGATTTAAGAGAACGTTTGGAGATGGGAACGGCACATCTTCAATTATCCCGCCGTCTAAAAGCTGGATTGTAACATATGATTGTTTATAAAGTGGTTCCTCTTTAACTTTAATTACATATCCTGCTTTTAGATTAGTGGTTCTTGAATAACTTTTAGTTAATTGAGTAAACCGCCCATCATAAGCGTTTGAGTCTCTTAAATTCACATTTCTGTTAAATTTGTATTGCATAAAAAAACCTCCTAAAATGTAATTGGCATAATTTCCCAATCGTAAAGGATTTTTAAAATATTTTGTCCTTTAATTGGAATAGGTATCCCTCTAATTACGTTTAAAGTAGTTGTATCGGTTCCATCTATGTTATAATTGTCCGTAATGCTTTCAATGTAATAAACGCCGATATCTTTCCAGTTATCAACTTTACCTGTTTTTGTTGGAAGGTATAGCAAATACATACCAGGTCGAGCGTATGGCATGCCTCTAATTGTAATAGTGCCTTCGTTGAATTTTGATGCGTTTCGGAACCAATAATTGAGTAAATGTGATAAGATTTCGATAAAAAATTTCTTTTCTGCATCGGTTGCCATTGCGCTTGGTTCCAATATTTCTTTTTTCATTCTTTGTATATTTATGTAGGAACGAAATTCTCTTATTCCAAAGGTTTTTACTCCACCACTAAAATAAGGAATCAATGGACCTCTTGAAACAGAAGGATTATATGTAACTGCTTTATTACCTGGTTGATTTGAATCGGAACCCGAAAGATGAGCATTAAAAAGTGTAAATTGTTGTTTATGACTATGACCAAGATTTTTCGAAATAACGTCAATATCAGAAATCACAACAAAATCACCACCTAAAAACAAATCAAAAAAGCCTAATAAATAGTTTGTTATTAACAATCCATATGGAGAATTTCCAATCCATCCAATCCAGGGTACATCATAGGGCGAAGTTCGAACGACTAAATAATTCATGCCAGGTAATAGGGCAGAAGTGCCTAAATTAAGTCTAAATGACGTAAATGAGCTTGTATCAATTTCTTTATCTTTAAATTTTTTTGTAATAATGCGTTCAGTTACAATGGTTCGACCGCCTGATTCAGTAAATACCTCCATAAATGGTTCTGGGCATAAAGAACGAATTACGTCCCACATGGTTTGCCCTGAATAAGCATTATATAACGACGTGTCTAATGTAAATTTACTAATCAAACTTGATCTACTAATCCCACCTAATGGAGTTGGTAAAGCAATGAATCTTTTGAATAATGGGAATCCTTCGGACAAAGTAAAACCATTTACAAATAAAGAAAAAAAATAAGTATTAATTAATCCTTGAAGTGCCATATCAATATCTTTATTAATCAGTCTACCATTTAAAGATAACATATTAGCAAGAGAAAAGTCACCGAAGTTCAAGAAACTTAATCCTAATTTTGCTGATTCTAATATTTTAAGTTGGTCATATTTTTCGCCTTGTATAGTATCAATGATTTGATGCTGGAGTAATGTGCCTAATTCCTCTGCAATGATTGTATAAGTAATAGTATCATTTGAAACGTCCCGTGTGCAACTTGTTATATAACCCGAAAAAACATGATAACCATCACGCCATATTTGACAATAGGACATGGGTTTAAATAGTTCTCTTAAATCCATTCCTAATGAACTCCATAGATTATCCAAGTGCTTTGGTTTTTTTGTTTTAAACAAGTCACCAATAAACCGATTTGTGTTTTCATCTCCAACAATTGTGATGGTTGCTTGTCCTCCTGGCATCGTTCGTGACTTAAAGAATGAATAAGATTGAACTAAATGTCCTAAATTTTCTGATGCGATTTCAATCGGCATGAATGGAAACCCCCAGGGTGCGATATAAAAAGAAATTGAGGGAGTTTTAATTCGAACTTTCCGTTCGTTTAAATATTCTTTTGCTGTAATTGAACCAGCATTATAAATATACGGGATTTTATTTTCTTTTATAGTTCTAAACATATAAACTATGGTGTAACAATATCTGCTGTTTGTAAACTTGAATTATTATTTCCTTGATTTTTATCTTTAAACCCCCATTTTTCTTGCAATTCTTTAAGTTTTACGATTAACTTGTTCGCATTTTGAGCCGCTAACGTAAAAGTATTATCCATTGCTTTTACAGCTGGGATTACAATGTCTACGAGATTATTTGCCATATTTAATGTTTCTTTGTTAAGATTCATGATAGCATCGGCTGATTTTTTACCTACTTCACCTAAATTTAGCATTTCTTGTTCTACTTGCAAACTTAATATTCTAAATGGTTCTTGTTGTGTAAGATCAATTTCTTGTAGCCCACTTTGTGTTTTAATTTTTGCTTTAAATAGCATTTCTGCATTTTGTTTTAATTCGGTTTCTGATAAATTAGCAATATCTTGACTACCTTCAATAATACCTTTCATGTATTTAGCAAACAAAGTCGGGTTTTGGATTAATGGAATGTCGTTCAATCCTAATGCTGTCATACTAAAAAGAGTATTTCTAATTTTTTCTTCGGTAGTTTCTCCTGTCCCGAATTGTTTGTAAAAGCTTAATAATACATTTTTTGTAATTTCTGGATTCCGTTGTTGTAATGCTACTCTTGTTAATGTATCAAGTGTTTGAAAATCGATGCCTTTTGTTCGAAATTTTTCGATTTCGTCTGGTGACAATATACCTGCACTTATAAACGTACGGAATAATTCACTTTCATTTCCTTTTGTTAATTCTTTTTTTACGATATCTTTCGTAATTTCATAGGTTTTTAATTGAGATAATGTTTGGACTTGACCACTACTAACTGCTTTTTGGAGGTCTAAAAGTGATTTTTGAGTATCAAGTAAAGCTTTAATGGATAAATTTTGATTATTTTTTGATATTATAGAGATTTCTTTTGCTAAATCTATTGCTAAATTTGAATTATTAACGCCTTCTTCAACGGCTTCTTCTAAAACTGATTGTAAACCACTTAACAAGATTTGAGTTTCTGATTGAATATTTGCAGAACTTGTATATCCTAATATTTTAGCAAAACTTTGTTCTCCTTGTAAATTTGTCATTCGATCTAAAAGACCGATTAAACGACCTATTTCTTGCGGTGATGTTCCAAATAATTGAGAATATTTAATAACAAATGGATTTTCTGTATCGGGCCTTAATTTTAGAAATTCTCCTTCATCTGTTTTAAATTTACCTAATGCCATTTTTCTTTCTTTTACAAAAGCGCCTATATCGGATGCGAAATAAGACCCAGCACCAGCACTTTGAAATCCAGCGATCCCTGCAGTTGTGGCTTGTTGTAATGCTTTTTGGATGTAAGCGTTACCTATATTAGAAATTTTATCCCATGCATAAGATACACCTTGTCCGATGGCACCAAAAACAGCACCAATTGGTATACCCATTATACTGATGCTACTTACTAAATTAGCAACTTTGTTTAACAATTCTTGTCCTAAATTCTTTTGAAAAACGTTTTTGCCTAAATTACGAGTTGTTGAAGTAAATTCAGATTCTATCAATGGCCGTTTAAGAGAAGGTTCCAATTTTTCTAAATTTTTGTTAAGTAAAGTTAAAGTACGAATGAGGTGCTTTGTTAAGTTAAGCTGGTCATTAAGCATTCGTAATTGTTTATCATCAATTGATTGTTGTTCTTTACCTTTGATTGAAGTTATGCCTTTAACTTCTTTTTGTTTTTCAAGTTCTTTTGCTTGTTGAACTTGTTCTTTTAATTCTTGAACAGAAACTTTTTGAGGGGAACCTGATGTATTGTAATTTAAGTTAACGTCTATTTTATAATTACTCATATTTGAATTTACTAATAAAATTTTCTATAATTTTATTGAATTTTTCTTTATTTTCATCAATAAAATCTGAATTTTCCTCAAAAATTCGATATTTTTTCTTAATTTTTTTGATATCATTTTCTTTCATTTCATTAATAAGAAATTCAATATATTCGTCATAAGTCATATTTTTGCTATTTGCAAGTTTTTCGATAGCTTCTTTGCTCATTTTGATTTCTTTTCTATAATCTTTTTCGTTTATTTTTCTCAATTCTAACTCATAATTAACATAAAGAGATATGGTTTCAATAGAAGGGGAAAAACCAATAACATACATATAAAACATTTTTAAGAAATCATCCAAATCGCTTATGTTTCTGCCATCTGGTAGAATACCAAAGTTTCTTAAATAGAAGCCATCAATTTGATAGATTGGTTTGGACGCTTCTTTTATTAAGTCTATTTTTTTTTAGACTTTCTTGAAATTCGTTTGTCCACTCTTGGATTTCGTTATAAAGGAAGTTTAATAAATCTTCCGATGGACAATTCGAACTCCCATCCCACCAATCTGGATAATTTACCAATGCATAATCAATTGTAATGTCTCTTTGAAATTTATATCTATCTTCAATAGAAAATGAATTTATAGGTAATCCGTTTTGCTCCAATGCAACCCGTCTACTTATTTCTCTGTAATCCTTTGGGAATAAAGCTTTAATTGTAAATGTGTAATTTTCATATTTAATCGTTTTTTCTCTGTCTTTTTCTATAAAACGTAAATCTTTAAATTTGTATTCCATTATAAACTCCTTTAATATTAGTTATAAAATTATGATGTTTGTAATCCAGGTAAAATACGTGTAACCCGCCATTGTGTAGATTTTGTATTCAAACCACGTCCAGGGAATTGTACATTTACAGTCGATAATTTCACCCCAAGCATTGTGAAGAGAACTTCTAATGAGTGTAAATCCATGACTACAAAATCAAACAATCCAGCTGTATTTATATTGTTTGTTCCATCCCATTGCCAACCAGGTGTTTGAACGGCTCCTGGTATATTTGCACCTCGTAGAACGAATGTATCAATTGTCATTCTTGCTGTATATCCCATAGATTTAAAGTATCTATCTCCGTAAAATCCTAATGTACGAATACCTTCTAATTCGTAATCTTCATCAAAATTCAAGTTTGTTGCATAACTAATGATTTTTCCGTCCTGAACAACAATTGTGTCTATACCAGCCCCTACGGGTCCTTCTGGATTTAAAGCGCTTCCGAAAAATGGCATATATTACCTCCTATAATTAAGCATTTCCTGTTATAGTAAAATTTTGTTTTACAAAAACGTAATGTAATGGTGCTGGGAGAATTCCTGTAAATTCGAAATAAAATGTATCTCCTACCAGTCTAAAACTTACATTAGAAAAAGCTTTTTGCCCTGTGTATGGATCGTCTGTTAAAAGACCATTATCTTTATAGAATTGCAATAAATTAGTAATTAGGTAATTTTCTATACTTTTTATAATAATAGAATTAGGTGCCCGATCTAAACTTGCAATTCGGTTTTTTATCTTTAATTGACTATCTAATGTAATATAATCTGCTGTACGTAACATAGAAGGAATGTTTAAAATCAAATTACTACCTTGATAAGTAGAAACGCAATGAGTGATTTCAAAATTATTTGAATTATTAGCAGAAATTATACTGCAACCATTCTTAATTAAATTATCTTTTTCGAAATTGTTATATTCTTCTCCGACTCCTAAAATGTTAGGTGCTTTAAAAGTTGAACTTATAGTTATGTTATTGGCATATCTTATGCCAGCATCGAAGGCCGCAGAATAAAACGGATCAAAAACAACTACTTGATTATTGTTTATGTAATCGAATCTTTTAACTGGTGTAGCAAAGTAGATTCCTCTTGCATCGTTCAATGCTTTGGCTTCTTGAATCTTTTCATTGATAGTTTTATTGAGAGATGCCCCAGATGCCCATGTTCTGTTTTTCTTATTAACTATGTTTGACATTTCAGCACAATGGTTTGATGCTAATGAATGGATAACTGGGTCACCACTTGCAACAAGAATATGATTAATTTCAAATTTTTCCATTAATTTAAATGTATTTATCCAATCTGTAATTGTTGGAGTTCCATCAGAACCACCAGTTAAAAACGTAAAAGATGTGTCATTTGCAACGTTAGTTTTATTACCAACGACTTCTGCTTTTACAATACCTGACGAATTAAAATAGTTTGCTATTTCTTGAACGTTTGCAGTAGTTGTATATGGTGAAGTTTTAATATCAACGCCTGAAACCACATCTAAATCAGTGGATGGTTTATCAATGTTTCCTCTTAATTCACATTGATAATTAGGATTATTTAAAATGTAATTCACGACTTTACCTAATGTATCATATTGAGAAAAATCAATTGTAAGGTTATCAGAAGGATTATCAGAAACGTTGGTAGTTAATTGTGTAGCTGTAATTGTTAAAGTACAATCGGAACCAGTACCAATGTATTTAATCAAGAAACATTCGTAATCTATATTATCATATGTTAAGTAGTTTACGCCGTTGTAATTGATTTCAATTTTTTTGCCTTTTATTGTTCCATTTGAGATTTTTTTAGAAATGTTATTCGTATGTGCTCCGTAATCAGTAGAAGTTAACTTTATAACATTGTTATTGTTTGTATCTTTAATAAAGATTGCAGATTGAGTTGCGGGATTTACTCTGAAAAATAAAACTTGTGATGGTTTACGAAGTGCTTCGTCTCTTGTTGGAGTTAAGAAAAATTCACACATATAATATCCAGGACCGCCTTTCAATTTATTATAAGCTTCATTTACAGAAGTAATGATATTTACTTTTTCGCTATCCTGTAAATTTGATGCATTATAAGGAATTCCACCTAAAGAAGTTCCAATAACTGCGACTACATTACTTATAGCATTTGGTTCCCCGCCTTGTGAAACATAATTTGTTGATGTATAAACCCCAGGTTGATATATTGTTTGACCCTCAAATATTTTTGGTGCTATTCCCATATAAAATCTCCTGTATTAATTTTATTCAAACTTTTGTTTTAAAAAATCATTATATACCTTTTGCCATTCAGCTTGTGTCAATTGTTGATCGCCTTTATAAGTTTGTATGTATTTTATGAATAAACCTTTAATTAAAGAATTTTCGTTGTTTAATGTATTTATGAACGTAAATACGTTAATTTTATCCTCTATTTTTTTCTTTTCAGAATAATTTTTTTTCTCATCCATAATAATACCTCGACTGAATTTTATTCAATATCATATAAAAAGAAATTCGTATTGTCAATAGTATTTTTATAATTACCACTTGTAATAACGTCATATGCTGTTAAAGGTTGTTCGTCTGTAATAGTATAATTACGGAATGCATTTAAAAAAATAATTTCTGTTTCTTGCCCGTAAATGATTCTACCAAAATTAGTATTTACAAGTCCTTTATCAGTCGAAATATTTATGTCAATTACGTTTCTTTTTAGCATTTTCAATCTTATTTCAAATAATACGGATCTTAAAATTTTGCTTAATACGTTGTATTCTTCAAATGTATTTGTCCATAATGAGACAAAAACGGAAGTTCTTAAAAAGAACTCATCAATATGAACGTATAATTTGTCATTATTTGCTAAATGAGATTCAATCAAATTGAGTTGTTCATTTGTAATTATACCTTCTTTATTTCTTGTTGTATAATCTGCAAAATTGGTACGAATAAAGTTAACAAAATCGGAATCTATTAGTTTAGGTGCTCTCCGACCTTGACCAATTGTAACAATTTCTTGATTTTCATTGCTTTCAGTAACGCTTATACAAGGTAAAATTGATGTATTTTTAACTGCATTTTCTGTTTCAATAAAGTCATTAATCAATTGTATAAACGGGTGTTGTGCTGTAACAGAAATGGAATCTATACGATTATTAGTTATTCCTTTTAAATCTCTTAAATTAATTTCATTTTTGATTTCGTTTATAAACCAATTAGGAACGTCAATATTATAGTCTGTAAATTTCGTAATTATCATATTTACCCTCTAAAACTGCTAATTTTTTCGAACAAAGCATTTACGTAATGGTCAACAATATCACTAATAGAATCTTCAACTTTTCTTAATACTTTATCATAAACGTTATGACCTGGAATATTTGGATAAATCCAATCTGGTGATTTTTCTGATACTGTTCTAAATGTAAAATAAGAGTAATGGTGTTCTCTACCATATCTTTTTAAGCCACTCAATCTACCATACCCTCGACCAAGTCTTTGTCCTGTTTTAACAATGTTATAGATTTCTTTTGGCATAGTTCCTGAAAAAATCGGATTTGGTCGTTTAGGAGATTTCGTCGGTGTTCTCCATCTAAAAGGGACAATGATATATTTTAGACCTTCTGCATTTATACGGACGCGTTTAGATCTTAATAAAGCTTCTTTTATATTCCATGAACGGATCCCGTGTTCTAAAATGTTTACGAATAGAATATACTTGACGCCCGTTCTTGGGTCGGTCATGCTATCATCTGCATAAATTTCAACATTATTCCCTTGAACTTTAAAATTGATTGCTTGCTTTGCTTTTTCATTCCAACCTTTTTGCCTATTATTCAAATTGTCATATTCTTGCATCCAAAGATTAGAAACACTATAACCAATGTAATTCAATAAATCTGTTTTTACCAATTCAAGATCTTCTATCATGTCGATTAATTCATTAAATTTTTGGTAATTATTTAAATTTATGTTTACTACTCTCATAATATTATTGTATTTTCATTAAATCTCTTTGCAAAGTTTGATTCCAAAACCTTGCATAAACCACTACTGGGAAACTTTTATTAGTTAAATTATTAAAGATAGGTTCGTCTTGAAAAACTATAAAGGATGGATTATAACTATAACGAATAGAGAATTTAACGCCGTTTTGAGGTTGATTACCAATCCATAAGATTTTATTGAAATCATAAAGAATGTAATCTATATTCAAACGATAACGATTGTTATTTTGGTCGATTATCTCATCATCCAGTTTGACAACGCCGAATTTGCTTAATGTATCAATATTACTTCGGTGTGTAATAACGTCCGTGTCATAATAGAAATATGTTAATAGAGTAATAATGTCGCCTTGTGCAATTTCAAACCAGGGTTCTAATGCAATTCTTATATTCCCAGTCCTTAAACTTGTATTGAATTTTTCATAATCTACTTGTATACTAAAATCTGCTGGGACTACTTTAACGGGTGGTGCATAATAATAACTTACAGAAATTTTATCTTGTTCTAATGGTGGTTCATTGTTTCCAATTTGAACATAAATTTTGTTTCTATTAAACTTAAAATTTGTATATACATGATTATAATCAATATGTTTAATTTCGTTAACGATTGTTATGTCACCATGAATGTTGTAAATATTGCTAAAAGAATATCTTTCTTTAAGATATAACGTACCTTTTGTGGTAAGTATATTATTTTGTGAATCGACTTCTACTAATTCATTTTCAACTTTTTCGAATCTATCAAAATAATAAGAGACTCTCATTTTTTCGTAATGTAATGGGAATCTATCGGTTGGATTTTTCCTCTGAATCTTAATTTTTGTTGAATCAAATTCAACTATATCATATTCTACTATACCTCCTAATTCTGGTTCGGATAATCTTTCTACTTTAACTGGCTCTAAAATTGGTATTCTAAAAGGGTAAATATACATTTCTGTTCTGTTATCGTCGAATCGATTTATCCAATCTCGCTCTTCTGTATCTTCATCGATTTGTAAAAGTTTCCGTTGGAATCTGTAATAAAAACCATCTCCGTTGCAAATATTACAATACATAGAAGGAGACCCATTTTCTTGAACACATGGACATTTGATAGCTTGCATCACGCGTGCAAGAATCCCGTATTTGTTGATTAGACTAATAAACTTTTCTGGATTGCTAATATATTGAAATAAGGGTGTTTGTCTTCCTAAATGTCTATCTATCATGTTCTTTTACAAATTTTTTGTAATTTTCAATTTCATTTTCTAAATGATCTAAAAGATATTCTTTATTTTCCTTTTTATATAACGCCTTTAAGTTTTCATATTCATTAATCATATTTTTATATTGTTCAACAAGAATTTGATTCGTCAGTTTTTGAATATCAATGGATTCTAAATAGGAATCTAAACTAATTTCGCCTTTTTGGATGGATTCAAAATACTCATTAATTACATCATTTATATCGTAGGTTTTTTTATTATCAATCTCCCACCATGAAAATATAGATTGGTTGATTGCTTCATTGACATCATTTGTATAACAAAAATAAACATTTTTGTTGTTAAATTTACCTAAAAATTCCCTAAATATCATAATTTTATGTGAATTATTACTTTTTTTACTTTTTGATTGTAATTTTTTTGAAAATAATCAGAAATTTGAGAATAAATATTATCAAAAAATTTATCTTTTAGGAATTTCCCACCCATTCTTTTATAAATACCAGTAATATAAGCATAATTAGAACCTTGATTTTGTTTTTTTGCCAATTCTTTTGCTTTTTCCCATTTTGATTCATCGATATTTTTACTTTTAGGCATTATCCTAATACTCCTAAAATAGTTCTTTTATATTTATTGTGGTTTCGTACATACCATTCTTTTAATTGTTTTTGGAATTGTGCAATACGTGCTCCATACATTGCACTGGTTGCTGACATAGTTGTTGTAAATGATTCACTTATACTATTAAGATTAGTGCTTTGACTTGCAAGCGCCGCAGTTCTACCATCTCCAAAATCGTTTAAAATTGCAATACTTGCAATTAATCGAACGGCCTCAACTAAATCACGGGGGACATTTTTAGCATTTTCATAACCCGTTTTATAATCAATTAGTATACTTCCAGGAAAGTTATCCAATGAATGATAAATAAAATTTTGATTGTTTACAATTGCTAATCCAGCAATACCAAAGTGACTGCGTGGATAAAATTGCACTTCGGATTGCAAACCTTTAAATTCACGTCGCCAGGGATAAAGATTTATGATTTGCCCTCCATTGGGTGCGACTAAAACTGCTTTTAGAACTTTGTTTAATGGTCGTTTACGTAATCTTATAAAAAAATAGTGTTGTGATTCATTATAACGAAATGGATATCCTGGTTCATAAATTCGATTCCGTTCGTCAGCTGGAATATCATCCCTTTCTATTTCCTCGCCCGTAATTTCATTTATAAGATTATAATGTCGTATAATACGTGGATAAATATGAATATCTAAATCTTTTTCTACAAGTCCAATCGCATTATCAATATAGTATTGAATCATTTCGTCTGTATAAACCTGCGACATATCAGAGGAAACTAATCTTGTCCCAAATAAAGAAACATATCTTATTTCGTCAGGAGTGACTATACGTCCCCAGTTATCGTAATAGTAATCGCTTGTATAATCAGGGTTATTAAATGCAAATCCAATTCTATTATCCATAAAATTATCTATAAAATAAAAAGATATGATAGACTCTTTGTTAGAGTCTATCTATCAATTATTATAAGTCATAGTATTTAGATGCTGAGAGGATATCTACATCAACATTTTTAATCATAGCAAATCTTAGAGGTGCATAATAAACAGGTGTTAAGTAAAGATATGTATAACCCCATCGGTAAGGTCCTATTTTTGCTAATTCTTGTGAGAGCGCTGGTGCTAATCGTTTAAGAGTACAAGCTCTTTGCTCTCCAGTACTTGTGAAATCTAATAAAAACATTCTTGTAGTACCTGGAATATCGTGATTTAGATCTTGGAATGTTGTTGTAGGTCCAGATGGATTAGCTGGGATTCTTTTTAGCAATCTATAAACCCCGCTGTTTGATTGTTTTTCTGAATATATTTCGTAGAATGTAGGTAAATTACCAGTTGCGCTTCTTGTAATATTTATATTTACTGCTCCACCATTTGCAGGAGTTGCTGTAACTGGTGCTGATGCTACTGACAACCCATATTTATTCCCAGCCGCAACTCTGTACCTATAAGCAACACCAGCAGGTCTAATAGAAGATGTCGATGACCATTTACTACCAGGTACACCAGTTGAAGTTGTAACTGATACAGTTGGTGTGTTCGGTGCATTTTGGCTTGTTGCACCTTCAATTCTATTTGTTGGGTTTGATGGATCAGGAATAGTGGGGACGCCTCTACCTTCATAAATTGCTGTTATAGATAAATCAATTTGTGGGATAATTGTTCCATAATTTGTTCTAATCCTATCAACCCCATAACCAATAGCAATTTTGCCATCGCTACCAATTTGATTTAGCAAGAATCTTTGACCTGGTAATATTAAATTAGAAATTGCATTCATTCCACCTGGTGAAACATATAGTACTGCACCTTCTACATTTCCAAAATTAGAAACAATGATTTCTGCTAAATTTTGGAAATCGGATTCGGATAAACCATTTCTTGCATCTATGATGTGATATGGTGATGTATATTGTGTAATGACTTTTTCAAATCCGTCTATCATTTCAGGTATTAAATCAGAATCACCCCAATATAAGCTTTCATTGACTGTTCTTAATAAATTTAATAGAGAAGATCTTTTTGCAATGATTTCTTGATCTGTAATAGATCGAACCATTGTTGCAACGTCAGAAACTTTCCATTGTTTACGGATAAATTTTACAAATGCAACTTCTCTTTTAAAGATTGGGTCGGCTTCGTCAGGTAAATCCATTTGCCCAGACCAACCAAAGTCACCGAATCCTACTCCTAATTGAGTTGTGTATTCTTCAATTGTAGAATAAGCTTGGTCTTTTGGAATATTTTTCCATAATCGCAAGAAATTTGCATTTGATTCGCTTCCAGTTAAAACAACCAAAGTGGATTCTAAGCTTTGTAATTGTAATGCCCCGCCACCAGTTAATTGTTTAACGTCGGTGGTCCCAGTATTAGCTTGTAAAGCCTTTAACAATTGATTTAGTTCTTCTCTTCTGTTCGTACCAAATAAACCTAAATCTGGTATGCGTTCTTTCATTTTCCTACCCTCATTAAATTTTTAATATAGTTTATTGAATCTTCACCCATTAATGACAAATCGTAATTGCAAGATTCTAATTTCGTTAATTCAAATGATGCTCTATCGTCATTGTTTATGACCGCCGCTTTAATTAAAGCATCTCTTACTTGATCAATTGATAAGTCTTTCAATTTCTTTGGATCAACTGTCGATTGATATGCTTTATAAAGTCCATCTGGTGATTTTAATACGTTTTTAAGAGATTTACTAATTATTTTGCTATTTTTTTGTGATAAAGCCGCGCTGTAAGCTATAATCTGTTTTAATTCTTGTACATCCCTATATAGATTACCAATGATTTTGCTGGAATAATCTACGTAATTTTTAAACGATTTTAGTATTTCAGAACCATCAAAGATTACTCCATCGACGCCATCTTTCATAGATTGATATTTTTTATAACCTTGATAGAAAGATTTTTGCAGTATGCCAGCCTCTTTTAAGAGCTTTTCTAATTTCTCTTTGTTTTCATTAGCATATTTTTTGAGATATTTTAAGAATTTTTCCTCATCTATATCTTCCTCTTCATCATCCATATCCTCAACCTCATATTCGTAATCAGGCTCTTCTTCGGTTTCATCTTCCATTAGATATTTATTTTCATCTTCATCATATACAACTTCTTCTTCAGGATACTCGTTTACATCTTCTCGAGTTATTTTAACCTCATAATCTTTTTGATCTTCGTCTTCCATCTCATCTTTTATGTCACCTGCTTTTTTAAAAAATTTTTTAAGCAAGTCATCGCCTGCTTTAAGCAAATTATCTAATTTCTCAATTTCAGTCATAAAACGCTCCTATCTGTAATAGTTTTAAGTTTATCCTTAATTTCCTTTAAAATTTTAATAAAATTTTCAATTATTTTTTCAATGTTGCTATATTTATAGCCATTTTTTTCCAAATAATCAATAATTTTTTCTGCTTTTGGTTCGATTATACCAGTTGAAATTAAATCAATCAAGTTATAAACAATCGGCATATATTCGTTTACGTTGTTATCTATTGATTGAATTCTTAAAGCATCACCATTCATAATTTTCATTGAATCGGTTTCGTAACCTACTTCTAATGCTTTTTTGAGACTAATTAGTTTATCATTATAAAAATCGTTAAAAAAATACAATATATCTGGATATTTAACAATAAGATTGCTATCTAATCCTTTGGATTTAACGATTTCAACTTGTGTTTCACTGGAAATTGCATAAGGGAGGGGTGCAATTGCTATATGATTCCATTCTATTTCGTAGATTAAACGTTTATTTTGGTTGGTTTCTTTATCGAAAACGATTTTTGATTTTTTTATGAAACCACCGATGCTTGCACCAAATACTTTTTGGTCGGCTTCTAAATGAGGGAGAATCGATTCTTTAACAACGGGATGAGTTTTTGTTAGATATCCATACACAACAGGTTTATTATCTTCCCAGTTAAACTTTTCGGGTTTACCTAAAATAGAACGTGCCCGCTCTTCCATAGTAGAACCAATCATACTCATGTGATTCCAATCAATAATCCCGTTTTTTAAAAAATAATCGACTGTCTCTTTAGAGAATGCTTGTGGCAGAATTACATCATTTTCTTTATCTTTTTTCAGTGAATTTGCAACCATTCGAACAAATACTTTACTTTCTGTCTCAATATCATAATTTGATTTTGTTAATTCCCAATTACCAAATGATATAATCATTTTTTACCCTCATTATGATGATTAATACTAATAACTACTTTTTGATTATTATATAACGTTTCATAAGAAAAATCATTAATTTTTTTACATTTTCCGCATTTTACCTTTAATAAGTTATTGGGAAAGTCTAAAAGAGTGATATAAGTTCTAAAAAGAATAAGGTTGTCCCCGATAGTTGCTAAACTATTATTACAATATTTACAACGAATATTATACCTTTTTGAATCTATAAAAATAAAATTATTTTCTTGATCGACTCTATATCGTTCGTTCATTTTGCATCCGTTTTTTAATGTTTTTCAACTCTTGCTTTTTTTTAGCAATTTCGGATTGTTCTTTACCATATTCTCTTAATCCCGAAGAGACATCATATTCAGAACCTCTACCTTGATATTGAGATTCTAATATATCTAAAAGTCTACTTAATATACCTTTTAATCTCTTTTTCTTATGTTCTCTAATTTCTCTTTTTTTTGCTTCAAGAACGTTATCTCGTTTAACATAGACTGTTCTTTGATGCCCTTCTTTATCAGTAATAATTTTCTTTTCTAATTTTGATATGTCTTTACCAGATTTTATCAAAATTTCAAATATTTTTTTTAAATAATTTTCATCTTTTTTCATACAATTACCCTGCTAAATAATAAATTCTTTTTTCTCTTTTGTTTATGATATAGAACAATAACGCTTTTTTAAGTGATTCTGTATTCTCCTCCCATGATTGTAGGTTATTAATAATTTCTTGGAAGTGTGCTTCAACAGCAGAGTCAACATCCGTTTCAGGTCTTTTCGATGCTTCGATAATTTGCTTTGCTTTTTTGATGAATTCATCGTAAATA
>Ga0197142_1002126_pt1 | contig 17584 bp, 7 predicted proteins | sample GBS60_MetaG_FD_148614 | JGI IMG/M metagenome (GOLD analysis project Ga0197142, IMG submission 148614) | Sediment microbial communities from Great Boiling Springs, Gerlach, Nevada, United States - GBS 60_MetaG | ecosystem: Environmental > Aquatic > Thermal springs > Hot (42-90C) > Sediment...
CCTTTCCCTTTTGCACTTAAGAAAAAATTATAAGGTTGAAATGCCCCCATAAAAAAGTTCGCTATAACCATTGGTAGAATTAGTGGAATTGCTTCTGAATATTTTTTTGAAAAGAGTAATTCAAGTATAAATCCACCGACCAATAAATACACAATGCTTGAGCTAATCAACCAGATGAAATTTACTTTAAACACTCTAGACGGAATTTTATCCTGATTTGCAAATCCCTTAAATAATGATGTACATAATGACCTTGAAAAGAGCGATATTGGTGTAGTGAAGAAATTTATTAAAGAATAATTAGCAACTTCGATTTCTTTCGCAAAGTATTGAATCAATAAAACATTTGATTGGTAGCCCATCATTCCAACAACTCGACCGATATAGACTTTAAAGCCATATCTTTTTGTTTCTTCGACAATCTCTCTCAGGTGTAATTTAAAATTTTTGAATTGAGGTTTAGAGATTAAAACAGTAAATAATGTTGAAATGAAAAACGAAATAACATAAAAGAGAGATGAAGTTTTGAGACTGAAGAAATTTCCTATGTAAGCTATACCGATAAATACAAAGTATAATAATCTTGGTAGGAGAGTATAGACAGATAATTTTAAAACTTCATTGCTTCCTTGAAAAATTAATTGAATTAAAAACTGAAATGGAAAAGCCATTGATGGAATAAGTCCAACCAGAATTAAATATTTAACATTTGAATTAAATAAGTCGTCAATAAAAAATGAAGCAATGAATAAAATGAAAATATATGCGAGAGAAATTAGAGTTCCTATAATATAAAGAGTGCCGAACAATTCTCTTTCTTCTTTGTAATCTTTAGCAAGTGCAATTAAACGAGAACCAGCAGCGAAATATCCAAATTCAAAAATTAAAGCAATGAAAGTGAGAACTTGAATATAAAAATTGAGAGTTCCGAATTCGCTTTTTGTTAAGAGACGAGTGTTAAGAATTGTAAATAAGACACCAAAAACCATTGCTCCAATTTGTGAAAAGTAAAGGGCAATGGTTTGTTTTGCAGTCTTGGTAAGATTGAAAAGATTTATCTTTGATAAATAGTCCATTATTCTATCAACTTTCCTTCAAACCAGTAATCATACCACATAAAAAGATTTAGAAGATTCCATGTGTTTTGAACATAATCATAACGATTCGATAGCGGTGACTCGATTAAGAATTTTATGAAATCTTTATTGAACAAGTTCAACTTGTGAATATTGGAATTCAAGAGATAATGTTTTGTAAAATCTGCTAATTCATTTCGTAACCAATAATTCATTGGAGCTGCAAATCCTTGTTTCTTACGATAAATAATTTCATTAGGGATAATACCCTCAACAGATTTTTTCAAAATGTACTTCGTAATATAATTTTTGATTTTAATTTTTGAACCGATTTTAAAAGAATACTCAACTAATCTATAATCGAGAAAAGGAACACGAGCTTCAATAGATGTTGCCATTGACATTTTATCCACACGCATTAAAAGTAATTCAGGTAGACGATTTTTGAATTCAAGATAAATCATTTGTCTTAGAGGATCATCTACATTACTCTTAGATCTGTATTTATCATAAACCTGTTTAACGATGTCATAAGAATTGTTGAGGCTTTTTAGAAGGAGTTTATTTTTGTGTTCTTTTGTAAAGTTAATAGCGCCGCCCCAGTAAATTTCCTGCCGGTCCTTTATTCTTCTTAAATAGTCAAGTTCAAGTAGCTTACCTTCTTCGGACCAAAATTTTTTTATGAGGTTATAAAAGATTGAATTAAAAATGGAAGGCATATTTTTAAAGATATAATTATTAATTTTTGTAAGCCTTAATTCCCTTAACATCCATGGATAACCGGCAAACTCTTCATCACTTCCTTCTCCAACCTGTACAACAATTGTTCCATTTTCTCTTGCGAGTTTTGAAACAAAATAAAGGGGAATACAAACCGGATCGGCAAGAGGTTCATCCTGATGGTATACTAATTTTGGTAGGAATTCGAGGGCATCTTTTACATCAATTAAAATTTCGTGATGATTTGTCTTGAAAATTTCTGCAACCTTCCTTGCGTAATTAAATTCATTAAATTCTTTGAAATCTTTATATCCCACTGAGAAAGTATCTACAGGACGATCCATTAATTCAGCCATTAATGCAACATTGGTTGAAGAATCAATTCCACCACTTAAAAATACACCAAAAGGAACATCACTTATCATTCTATCTTTGATTGACTGACGAAGTAATTGAAGAATATTATTTTTGATTAGTTCTTCATCAGTTTCAATTTTCTCATTTTCTGAATTCAGTACATCGTAATATTCTTCAATTTTAAGTTCGCCCGTTTGATTTAATATCAAACGATGTCCGGCTGGAAGTTTTTTGATGCCATCAAACATTGTCTCTGGTGAAGGTGGAATAAGGAATGTAAGATAATTTGATAAAGCATTGAGATTGAGTTCTTTCCGAACCTCAGTATGTTTTAAGATTGATTTAATTTCTGATGCGAATATAAATTGACCATTTTGAAATGTGTAGTAAAAAGGTTTTTTGCCTATTCTATCACGATAAGCAATGAAGAGTTTTTTTCTTTCGTCCCAAATTGCAATTGCAAACATTCCATTTAATTTATGAATGAAGTCAAAACCAAATTGTTCATAAGCATAAATAATAGTTTCAGTATCGCTTTTGGTTCTGTATTTATAGCCAAGTTTTTCTAGTTCTTTTCTTATTTCAAGATGATTATAGATTTCACCGTTAAAAACAATCCAGATAGTCTGGTCCTGATTACACATTGGCTGATTTGCAGCAGGAGATAGATCTATTATAGCAAGTCTTCGAAAACCAAACCCAACTTTTTTTGATTTGTTAATGAAGATTCCTTCAGCATCGGGACCACGATGTTGCATCTCATCACGCATTCGAATCAGTATTGATTCGCTTACATCGGTATGATTAAAACTTATAATTCCACAAATTCCACACATACTGTTATATCAAAATTAGTTATTGATAAAATTAAATTAATAAAATCTTGATTTGTTTGAGAATTTAAAATTGAAATATTCCATCTTTGAATGCTACAACGAAATTTTGAAAACGTGATATTTTTAATTTGCTTGCTAAGTTAATTTTCAGTAATTGAAAACGCATATAGATTTTATACACAAAAAGAATTCTTCTTTATAAAAGCTAAGTCTAAAAGCTTGTCTTCGAATAGAGATTCAAAAGAAAGTTTATGGTCTGTACTTTATTTTATTTCACCGAATACTTTTCTACAAACAATTGAAATTGAAAAATGGAAAGAGCAAGTCAACTTTGATTTCTTCTTTATCAAAAAGATAATCTGTTGATTTTTGTTTTTATAATTACAAAATTTGCTCAGAAATTGAGGAGGTAACTACGATGAAAAATTATAATAATAATTTCATTTTTGGGGCAAAAGTAATATTCCTTTTAGTGTTTTTTTCGAGCGTCATATTTGCTCAGGTTCAAGAATGGGTGATTTTTAATACTTCTAATTCAGGGCTACCTAGTAATATAGTTCGTACAATAGCTATTGATAATCAAGGAAATAAATGGATTGGTACATGGAGTGGACTTGCGAAATTTGATGGAGTTAACTGGACAGTTTATAATACTTCAAATTCTGGAATACCAGATAATGATATTCGTTCTATAGCAATAGATAATCAAAATGTTAAATGGATCGGTACATACAATGGTGGTCTTGTAAAATTTGACGATCAAAATTGGACTATTTATAATTCAGCAAATTCAGGATTACCTTATAATGATGTTGAAGCAATTGCAATAGATAATCAGGGCAATAAATGGATTGGGACTTTTTTAGGTGGACTTGCAAAGTTCGATGGTGTAAATTGGACAGTTTATAATGATACAAACTCTGGCCTTCCAGGTAATGATGTAGTTACAATTCACATCGATGAGCAGAATAAAAAGTGGATTGGCACATTCGATGGCGGATTAGCGAAGTTTGATGATATAAAATGGACAAAATACAATAAATTGAATTCTGAATTACCTTCTAATCATATTAATGTTATTAGAAGTGAAGGCCCATGTCTTAAATGGATTGGTACCGGATTTTATTCAGAAGGGGGACTTGTTAAATTTGATTGTGGTGATTGGACTGTTTATAAAACTACAAATTCTGGATTACCAGGTAACTGGATTCGTGCTTTAGCTATTGACATAAATGGGACTAAATGGATAGGAACTTATTTCGGTGGTTTAGCTAAATTTGATGGTTCAAATTGGGTTGTTTATCGTTCATCAGATTCACAACTTCCTAATAATATAATTAATACAATAGTAATTGATGAGTATGGCAATAAATGGATTGGCACAAACGGAGGACTTGCAGTATATCGTGAAAATGGTGTAATACTTAAATTAGAAAACGAGAATGATAACCAACCTCTAAATTTTGAGTTATATCAAAATTATCCTAATCCATTTAATTCTTCGACAAAGATTAAATATTACCTGAAAAATTCTGGTCATGTTAGTATAGAGCTTTTTGATTTACTTGGAAATAAAATTTCTTCTCTTGTAAATGAAGTAAAGGCTAAAGGTTATCATGAAATTAATTTTGACGGTAATAAATATGGACTAAGTAGCGGAGTGTATTTTTATCGTATGAAAACAGGTGAGTATTCAGCAATGAAGAAAATGATTTACTTGAAATAAAAATAATATTTTCTTCTTAGAAGAATTAGTGTGAAGAAAATTCATTTGTGAAGCTTCTGTTTTGTTAAACGCATAATTTTTTAAAGTGATTTTCACTTTACTTAAAGATTTTTAATCTCATGCTTTAATTTATAATTGCTGGTAAATACTTTGAATTGTATTATCTATAAGTACTAAATGGATTAAGCCAGTGCTGAGTATTTATTTCCCCAATTGAATTCCCACCTGTTTTTCCGGCTAATACTATAAATTGTTTGAAAAACAATGTTAATAAAGTTTTTAACCAATATCGTTCAATTCAAATCCTTTTCTGAATAATTGATTTAAGAAATAAAATAAAAAAAGCGTCCCCGAAGGGACGCCCGCAGGAAGGGAGAGTACCGTATTTAGAGAATTATTTCTGTAAGATCATCTTCTTCGTAGATGTGAATGATTCAGTTTGTAATCTGTAGATATAAACACCAGAGCTTAAATTACTTGCATCAAATCTGACCGAATATGTTCCTGGATTTTTAACTTCGTTCACAAGAGTTGCAACTTCCTGACCAAGAATGTTGTAAACCTTCAAGCTTACGAATTCTGGATTAACTATTGAGAATTCAATCATTGTTGAAGGATTGAATGGGTTCGGATAGTTCTGAGACAATTTATATTCAGTTGGAATTTCAACTTCATCAGATTTCTTCGAACCATTCTTGCTCAGGAATGCGATGTTCTTAAGTTCAACATCGTAATTTAAGAGATTCATATTATCACGCTTCTCGTAGACGAGAGAAATCTTTCTAATTCTTGATTGATCAAGCGGCATTGGTGTACCTTCTCTCTGGACAAATTCGCTGAATGGAATTACATAAGTTCTCTCAGACCCATCGAGTACAAGTTTCTTCATATGGAAGTTGAAGTTTTGTACACCATCTTGTTCAATTCTCAACCAGACTACACCGTTACCATTGATTGTAAATCTAATCGATTCATAATCACTTAAATCAACTGGAGCAGTGTTAGCAGTCATTGAACGGAAGATGGATACCCAATCGTTCAATTTACCTTGCATTCTAACACCACCAGAGAGAACGAGTGACCCTTCAGGATAATCTTTCAAATTTTGTGCAGGATAAGATTTTGTATCGAAGTAATCGACTGTTGAGTTCTGACCGTTCAAGAATGTATATGCACCACCGCTAACAAAGATTTCATCTTTGAAGCCGTTTGAGGAGATCACATATATATTTGCATCGCTGAGAATTCCGGTTTTGAGTGAAATTGAATTCAAACCAGGATTCAGCGTGAAAGTATAAGCTTGCTCAATTCTCTCACCACCTTGAGACGAACGAGATCTTACAAGGACTGTGATGTTGTCAGCAAATTTGCTTTCGTTATTGACAACCATTTCAACAGAACCATTGTGCAAATATTTTCCTTTCTGGACATATACCATATTGATTGGTAATTGAGCACGGTTCAAGAATTCAACTTCACCTCGTACTTTGAATTGTTCGATAATCTGGCTGACTAAGAACATTGCGTTTTTGAAGTTGCTTCCCCAGACCTGGAAGTTATAGATATTAGTTACACCAGATGGTACCTGATAATCTTCAATTAACCATCTTGAATCAACGATGAACTTATTTCCTTTTTCATAAATACTGAAGTGTATTTCGTAATCAGTTATACCTTCATTTACTTTATCGATGACGGATGCAAAGTAGTAGTTCTCACCAATCTTGATTTGAGTGAGTGATCTCAACTCAGCATCAATCAAACGATCGCAGATAGCTTTTGTATGTTCATAAATGTAAGGTGGATTTGTAGTGGTAGCAAAGACACCAGCAATTCTCGCTTCACCTTTTGCAAGTGGTAAATTATAATCCACTGCATAAGCTGAAGTTGCATTTGATATTCCGAGTATATCAAATGGTGTAGTTTCTCTTGCAACTGAACCCATTGGTCCATATTGAGGCAATAATTCATATAATCCAACTGATGCCGTGAAGGCAATCTTTGGATTTCTTAAAATCTTGGTTGTCATTCCGTATTCAATCTTTGTCAATCTTTTTAACAAGAGGTCAGCAAGGTTAGCATTTGATTCAACACCAGCATCAAATCCACCACCGCAAGTATCTGGAGGAGGTGGGCAGGTCAAGAAGCCATAGTTGCAATCACATGCAAAGTTGTAATTAATTTGAGAAACTACATCATTGAGAACCTGAATTGTAAATGGAGTTGTTCCACCACCAAGTGCAATATTTGCAAGTAATAAGACTTCGGAGACTTTGTAATCTTTCATTGGACCAGAAGCTACAACAAGATTCTTGAATTTAGTTGTTGAAGTTGATCCAAGTAATCCAGCATCATTGAATGCGACATTTAACATTAAAGCGGCAACATTACCAGCGAATGAACCCGCTGAAGTTGTTGTTGGATTGATGTAATTGGATGTAAATTGTCCAATTGGTCCAATTTGTGGTAAGAAGTTTTTAACGGCTAATGCATTTGTGAATGTTGCAGAATATGGAGCACCGTTATCACCGATTATCATTCCTGATGGGAATACGGTTGAGAAGTTATTTTCAAGTAATGATTTTGCTGGTTCGAGGCACCATTGATCTTGAGTATAAGTCTTGTATAATGCAAGATTGCAAGGCTCTGGAACTGGTTTTACTTTATCACCAAATTTAATTCCACAAACATCTGCATTAGTTACAAAGATATTATATGAATTTGGAGTTGTTGAGATATAACCTTCAGGATCAATTTCCTGAACATGATATTCACCAGCAGGAACATTATTGAATTCAAATCTACCTAAAGCATCAGTTAAAGTTTGAGCAATTAAGTTTGCAGATGTACCCCAGAGTTTCACGACAACATTTTCAATTCCTACTTCATCTGGATCCTGGATGCCGTTTCCATTTGCATCATTAAATACAACACCACAAACTTTATAGCCAACAACACATTCGCTCAAGCCAGCATCCCAACTTAAATCATTTTGACCAGCACTTAATGTGAAGCAAGCTGTTTTTCCAGTTAATGGATCAGCATCTGAGTCCTTTTGGTCATTGCTTCCAGCATCTTTAATTGTGAAGAGATATCCAGTCGGTGCAAGGAATTTTACATAATAGTTTCCAGGTAATAAATCACTGAATAAATATTGACCTTGAGAATTGGTTGTTGTGGTGCTTATTAAATTATCGTTGCAATCGTATAATTTGACTGTAATTCCAGCTATGCCCGATTCACCAGCATCTTGAATTCCGTTTTGATTTGCGTCAAACCATACGAAATCACCAATTGAACCTTTAAGCTTGTAAATACCAGCATCCCATTTGGTTTGATTGCTATCACAATTTGGTGGTTCAATTGAGAAGCAATCAGTCATTCCGGTCACTGGATCAACATCGGAATCTAACAAGTCGTTTGTGCCAACATCTTTCAATGTGAATGTGTAGCCTGATGGTAAAACGAATCTTAATTTATAATTACCTTCTGGAATGTTGTTGAAGTAATAATTACCATTTTCATCAGTCTGTGTAGTTGATAAAACCTGACCATTGCAATCAAGCAATTTAACGGTTACATAACCAACCCCAACTTCACCATAATCTTGAATTCCATTCTTATTTACATCTTCCCATACTTTATCACCAATTACGCATGTTGGTGCAGGTGGAGTTGGATATACACCAGCATCCCATTTAACATCATTTTCACCACAATTGCTTGGATCGATATTGATGCAAGCCGTTTCTCCAGTTAATGAATTGACATCAGAATCTAATAAATCGTTTGAACCTTGATCTTTCAAAGTAAAAGTGAGAGTATTTGGAATGATTACTTTTATTCTATATGAGCCAGCATAGAGGCTATCAAATAAGTAATAACCATCATTATCAGTGAATTGAGTTTCTATTAAATTACCATTGCAATCGAGCAATTGAACTTCAATTCCCGGTACTCCAACTTCACTGGCATCTTGTATGCCGTCTTTGTTTGTATCCATCCATACTCTATCACCGATTGAGCAGAATGGTGGAGGTGGAATTAAGTGAATACCAGCATCAAGGTCTGTATAATTTGTGTTCGGATCAATGTAAACACAATCACTTTGTCCATTAGATGGATTAATGTCTGAATCTAAAGCTTCATTGCTTCCTTGATTTTGTAATGTAAACTGATAGCCATCAGGTAAGATAACCTCAATCTTGTAATAACCTGGTAACAGATTTTCAAAGCTATAAAAACCTGAAGAGTCCGTTGTGGTTTGAGAGATAAATGTTCCGTCGCAATCATAAAGTTTCACAATAACATCAGCAAGACCTGGTTCACCATTATCTTGAATTCCATTCATATTCAAATCATTCCACACTAAATCGCCAATTGAGCTTCTCTTGTAAATTAATCCAGCATCAAAAGATAAATTATTTTCACCTGCTGCAAGTGTGAAGCAATTAGTTTTGCCAGTAATTTCATCGGCATCGGAATCCAGTTCATCATCTGTACCTTGATTTGAAAGTGTGAATTTAAGTGTATCCGGAGAAATGAACTGGACATAATAACTGCCAGGCTGTAGGTTAGCGAATGAATAATATCCAGAAGCATTTGTAGTAGTTGTTGCGATTAAGTTGTCGTTACATTCGAAGAGTTTGACTTCTACATTTTCAATTCCAGCTTCACCATTATCTTGAATTCCATTTTCATTGAAGTCGAACCATACGAAATCACCAACAGATGCTTTGAGATAATACATTCCAGCATCGATTGAATTATTGGTTTCGCCTGGGATTAGAGTGAAGCAAGCAGTTTTGCCTGTCAATAAATCAGCATCTGAATCTAATTCATCATCACTTCCAGCATCTTTCATTGTGAATTGGTAGCCAGAAGGTAATTCGAACTGGACATAGTAACTTCCAGGGATTACATTTAGAAATTCATAATTTCCGTTTGAATCAGTGTATACTGAATCAATTAAAACATCATTACAAGTAAAGAGTTTGACAAGGACATTAGGAATACCAGCTTCACCCGAGTCTTGAATACCATTTTCATTAAAATCAAACCAGACATAATCACCAATTTTACCATAAATATTTTCAGGACAATCAAGAAAACCATTATTAACTTCACCATCATTAAAGTTTTCATTAATCGCTGTTGCTGTATAGTTTATATCATCATAAGTATAACCATTAAGTGGTCCACCGCCTAAAACTTGTTCAGCGAAAGCTAAGAAGTTATTCACTGTCCAACCAATAAATGGACCTGTTGTAATTACAAGGTCACCGAGTGGGAATGGATTAGAGCCAAGATATCCATCTTGATTAAACATTACATTTAATTTCAGAGCGACAACTTGCCCAGCAAGCACACCTGCACTTGTAGTTAATGGATCAACATAATTTTGATTTAATGCTCCAGGTATTCCACCCTGCGGCAAGAAGTTTTTCACAGCGTCTGCACTTGTAAGTTGTAAAGTATAAGTACTACCTACCACAAGTCCAGTTGGAAATACTGTTGAAAAATACAAATCACGAAGCATTCCTGGAACACTTGTAGATGGACTTCCCCATCCACCTTGAGTGTAAGTCACATAACCTGTTAAGTCGCAAGGTTGAGGTGTATACCATGTGACAGTATCTTGAACTTGTTTAGTATCGATTGCAGGTGTTGCTAAAACTAATTTTTGTTTTCCAGCTGGATTTAATTTATGAACATATCTGGTTCCTTGTGGAATCGTAACAACAGCTGTCGCACTTATAATAGCAGAACCTTCACCACTAAATGTCAAAGTTATTGGTCCACCTTGACCATTAGTATCTGTAATGACTGAGTCGGTGCTTAGAGTTCCAGCTGAAGTGCTTAAATTAATAACGACATTGGCAACTGGATCACCGTTTATATCAAAAGCGAATACATAAAATTGAACTGGTGTCCCAACTGGATATGCATTTGATGTCAATACAATTAAAAGTGTATTTACCGGCTTTATATTGTTGTGATTGTTAATTGCATCATTGATAATTTGTAAAGCTCTGGTTTTCACAGTGTTGTCATTTGTAATTGTATTTGCGTCTACACTATCTGTGAAATGCCATATTGCAATTTGAATAGCTGCAGCCTCTCTATTTAAGTCAGAGAGCATTCCAGGATAAGAGGTTTTGAAGGGATAATAATTATTTAAAATATATGTGACTTCTGAGGAAGTAGTTCCTTCATCCCAGTAATCTTCATTGTAAACAAGATATTGTTGTAAGTCAATGCAATAAAACTTTCTGCTCTGTGAGTTGAGCGTTCCGTTAAATGTTCCCGCAAAAGTTGTCTGTGAACTATTTGTATATGGGTTTATATAAGTCAGATTCTTACCTTCTGCGGTAGAAGTAACTCTGGCTATGCTGGTGTAGTCTTCTGGTTTATTTGGGAATTTTGTTTGACCAGAAGCTTCTGTCAAGAAGAAATTTATTAATGTTACAACCAGCAATAAGCCAAAAAACGAGTATGTATTATTTTTGTTCATATTTAGCTCCCTTTCATTATTTTTTATAAATAAGGTCAAAGTACTTGCCATTCAAAAACATTAAAATTTTTAATTTTTTTTATAGTTACGAACTAAATGTGTGTATTAGTTTGAGATTTGTTTAATTTTAAGACAACTCAAAGGCAAGCATTAACACATTAGCTATTGATTTGTTTTTATTACCACTAAGATTTGATGGATTGTTAATTAAAAAACGAAAAGAGAATACCAACTAAATGAATTCTGATTTTTGCTTGGTAAGATTTTTTCCCGATATATATTGAACTTTTCACTTAAAATCTGAGGCTTCATATATTTGAGAAATTAAAAATTAAAAAAGGAGATCATTGTGGAAGTTCAGAAAGTAATTGACCAATTTAAAGACCAATTAAATCCGGAGGTTAGAGAATCTGCTATAATTCTTGCTGCTGGTCATGGCAAGAGAATAAAGTCTAATATTTCAAAGATGCTTCATAAGATTTGGGGTGAAGCAACGGCAGTTCGAGTGCATAAAGCTGCAGCCGAAGGACTTGAAAATCCAAATATTGTTATGGTTGTCGGAATTAAAGCTGAAGATGTTATTAAAACAATCGGTAAAAAACCCCAAACAACATTTGCTTATCAAGAATTTCAGAATGGAACTGGTGATGCTGTAAGAGTTGGAATGGAACCATTAAAAGAAATTAACTTTGATGGAGATATTTATATCTTTCCAGGTGATATGGGTTTGCTAGATAAAGAAACAGTCAAAAAATTTCATCAGGATTTTAAGCATATGAATTGTGATATGCTTGTGATGACAGGAATTTATGAAGGTGATTACAGGAAAAATTATTATGGAAGAATTATTCGAGTTCCACAAAAAGATAAATATGGAAATGATTCGGGTGAAGATTATGGAAGTGTAATTGAAATTATAGAACAAAAAGATATTCTAAATTTAAGTGATGATAAACCTTACGAAGTTACTTACAAAGGGAGAACTTATTCTTTCACAAAAGAAGAATTATTAAAAATAAACGAATTTAATGCGGGTGTTTATGCTGTTAAATTCAAGCCACTGAAAGAACATATTAATAAAATTACAAGCGATAATGTTCAGGGCGAAATTTACATAACAGATTTGATTTCTATTTTCAATCAGAATGGATTAAAAGTGAAAGCCGTTTCTCCTGAAGATCAAAGTGTTGTCTTAGGATTTAATGTAAAAAGTGTCCTTAAAGAAATGGAATCAATTGCTCGTGCAAAAGCTTATGATAAACTTAAAGACATAATCGAAATAGATGACCCCGATGATTTCTTTATTGCTGATGAAGTAATTGAACAAATTTTAGAAATGGATAAAAAAGGAATTCCGCTGGATATTAAAATTGGTAAAGGAGTCCACATTGGTAAGAATGTGCAATTAAATTACGGTGTTGAGCTAAAGAAAAATGTCTTTGTAGATGGAAATGTAATTTTTGGTAAAAATGTGAAAATCTGGGAAAACGCTTTGCTTTCAACATTTCCACATCAAAAATTTATAATTGGTGATAATGTTGAAATTCTCTGGGGAGATATTATAAAAGGAAATATTGTAATTGGAGATAATTCAAGAATTGAATCGAGCGTTAATATGACAGGAAGTGATGAATTTCCATTGCGGATCGGGAAAAATGTTTTAATCAAAGGAACGAGTTATCTGTTTGGGACAATTGTCGAAGATGATGTTCATATTGAACATAGTATTTTAATTAAAAAGAAAGTTGAACGAGTTGTTAAGAAAGATGGAACTGTTCGGGCTGTTAGATTCTATTTACCTATGCCGGAAGGTGTTGATTCGGTTTCAGATTTATAAATAGACTTTAATTTTTACAAATTATAAGTGTATGTAAAAAAAATGAGGACAAAAAAATGGAACGAATAAAATTTTTACTTTCAATAACTTTGTTATTATTCTTATCCATAAATATTTATGGACAAAAGAAAGGAAAAGATATGCAACTAAACATTGATATTCCTTATACGAAATTCGTTCTTGATAATGGATTGACTTTAATTGTTCATGAGGATCATAAAGCACCAATTGTTGCAGTAAATGTCTGGTATCATGTTGGTTCAAAGAATGAGAAACCTGGTAAAACAGGATTTGCTCATTTGTTTGAGCATTTGATGTTTAATGGAAGTGAAAACTTCGACGACGATTATTTTCAAGCTATGGAAAGAATTGGCGCAACTGATTTGAATGGTACAACAAACGAAGATAGAACTAATTACTTTCAGAATGTTCCTAAATCCGCTCTTGATATTGCTCTCTGGATGGAATCGGATAGAATGGGTCATTTACTTGGTGCTGTAACTCAAGCAAAATTAGATGAGCAACGAGGTGTTGTACAAAACGAAAAACGACAGGGTGAAAATCAACCTTACGGAAAAGTTTGGGAATTGATTGCTAAAGGAACTTATCCCGCCGGGCATCCTTATTCATGGACAGTAATCGGTTCGATGGAAGATTTAAATGCAGCAACTTTAGAAGATGTTCATGAATGGTTTAAAACTTACTATGGTCCAAACAACGCAGTACTTGTAATTGCAGGTGATGTAAATACTCAGGAAGTCTATGAGAAAGTAAAAAAATATTTTGGTGACATTCCACCCGGACCACCCATTGCAAAACATCAGGTCTGGATTGCAAAAATGACTGGAACGAAACGGCAGATAATGCAAGATCGCGTTCCACAAGCGAGAATTTATAAAGTCTGGAATATTCCACAATGGGGAACAGAAGAATTGACTTATCTTGACCTGGTTAGTGATATTCTTGGTAGTGGAAAAACATCAAGAATGTATAAGAGATTGGTTTATGATGAACAGATTTGCACAAGCGTTCAGGTTTATGCTTCACCTGGTGAGATTGGAAGTCAATTTATGATTGTTGCAACAGCTAAGCCAGGAGTTGATTTGAAAAAAGTTGAGGAATCTCTTGATGACGAATTGAATAAATTCTTAAAAGAAGGTCCAACTGAAAAAGAACTTGAAAGAGTCAAAACTGAATTTGAAGCATCTTTCATCAGAGGAATTGAACGAATTGGAGGCTTTGGCGGAAAAAGTGATGTCCTTGCTCAGAATCAAGTTTTTGGTGGTTCGCCTGATTATTATAAAAAAGTTTTGAGATGGGTTAGAAACGCTTCGACAAAAAATTTGAAAGATGTTGCAAATGAATGGTTAAGTGATGGTGTTTATATTCTGGAAGTCCATCCTTATCCAGAATTAAAAACGATCCCTTCTGATGTTGACAGATCAAAATTGCCAGAATCGGGAACAGCACCGGAAATTAAATTTCCAGAATTACAAAAAGCTCAATTAAAAAATGGTTTGAAAATAGTTCTTGCTGAACGGCACTCAATCCCTGTTGTTAATTTCAATCTTCTTGTTGATGCTGGCTATGCAGCCGATCAATTTGCATTGCCTGGTACAAGTAAACTTACAATGGAAATGATTGATGAAGGAACTAAAAAACGAACAGCTCTCCAGATAAGCGAAGAACTTGCTCTACTTGGTGCATATCTTGGAAGTGGAAGCGATCTGGATGTCTCTTATGTTTCACTTTCAGCACTAAGAAATAAACTTGATGAAAGTCTGGATATTTTTGCTGATGTAATTTTAAATCCATCATTTCCAGAAGAAGATTTCAATCGTTTGAAAAATCAAACATTAGCTGCAATTCAAAGAGAAAAAGTTACGCCAACATCAATGGCTTTACGTGTTTTTCCAAAAATTCTCTTTGGTGAAAATCATGCTTATGGCAATCCTCTGACTGGCTCTGGAACTGAAGAATCAGTCAAGAAAATTACACGAGAGGATTTAATTAAATTTCATCAAACCTGGTTTAAACCAAATAACTCAACACTCGTAATTGTTGGGGATATTACACTGAAAGAAATTTTACCAAAACTTGAAAAACTTTTCGATGGCTGGAAACCTGGCAATGTTCCTGTTAAAAACATCAGTGAAGTGAATCATAAAGAAAAATCTGTTGTCTATATACTTGATCGACCAGGTTCAATCCAATCACTAATTTTTGCTGGACATATCGCACCACCAAGTAACGATCCAGATGATATTGCTATTGGAATGATGAATACAATCTTTGGTGGAGCCTTCACATCGAGAATAAATATGAATTTGAGAGAAGATAAGCACTGGTCCTATGGTGCTTCTTCATTCTTAATGGGCGCCAGAGGTCAAAGACCATTTGTGGTTTATGCATCAGTTCAGACTGATAAGACAAAAGAATCGATGATTGAAATAAAGAAAGAACTTGAACAAATGAAAACCACCAAACCACCGACTGAAGAAGAATTAAATAAGAATAAACAGAATGAGATTCTGGCTCTACCTGGTAGCTGGGAGACAATGAGATCTGTTTTAGGTTCTATTGTTTCTATAGTTAAATATAATTTGCCAGATGATTACTATCAGAAATATCCACAGAAGTTACAGCAATTAAGTCTTGAAGATGTGAAAAGAGCAACGAATAGGGTAATTCAGCCAGATAAATTAGTTTGGGTTGTGGTTGGTGATCGATCGAAAATTGAACAAAGTATCAGAGAATTAAATTTTGGTGAAATTTATTTCGTTGATAGTGATGGTAATTTAATTCAATGATATTTGAAACCTTTGTCACCCTGAGTTTAAGAGGCTGTGTCGTAATTAATTTTTTGCATTTTTAATCTTCAATTACTTAAAAATTTTAAAGGTTTACTTTACAATTTTTGAATTGCGACACAGCCTCCTTTGCTCAGCCTGACATTGAATTAAAAACCTTTTGTCACCCTGAGTTTAATCGAATAGTGAGATGCTAAAATTGAAAATTCTTAAATAAATTAATTATCATGAAAGGAGTTATTATGAAATACACAAAACCAATACTGGCAATATTTTTATTGTTTATTTTTTATGTTGTCTATATCTTATTTTTAGCTGAGACCAAAGAACTAACTGATTTTTCTAAACTCAGTGTGGACGACAACAAAAATGTTGATGTTAGAGTTTATTTGGCGAAGGATAAGCCAATTCAAGTGGTTCCAGAAACTAATCAATCGACATTCTATATAAAAGATTCAAATATGAAGTTGTATAAAGTTATGGGACCTGCCGATTTACCTGAAGGCTTTCATGACGCGGAGATAGTTGTTATTAGAGGACATTTACATCACGATTATTTTCATGCTTCATCTGTTGTTAAAATAGAATAAATAAAGTGGTTGAAACCGTAAATAATGAAAATTACAATTGATGTTTTAGTAAGAAAACCCGTTGAAGAAATCTGGGAGTATTTTACAGAACCCGTTCATATTAGAAATTGGAACTTTGCATCAGATGATTGGCATTGTCCATTTGCGGAAAGCGAATTAAAAGTTGGTGGAAAATTTAGATATACGATGGCTTCAAAAGATGGAAAACATAGTTTCGATTTTTCTGGGAAATTTATTGATATTGGATGGTGGAAATTTATTAAATATGAATTAGATGATGGAAGATTGGTTGAAATCAAGTTTGATGAATGTCATGAAGGTACAATCATTAAAGAAATTTTTGATGCCGAAACCATATATCCAATCGATTTACAAAAAGCAGGATGGCAGGCAATTTTAAATAACTTTAAAATTTATGCAGAAAGTAGATAGCCTAATACTCTTCACTTAAAATTTTATTCCATTCGTTTGCGGCATCATCGAGAGCTTGTTTGACATTTTTTTTACCAAGACAGGCATTCTGAATTGCTTCATCAAAGATATTTCTCAAATCGTCAAATTTTGGATGTTGAAGGTAGGTTCGGAGTCGTCGAGCTTCGGGCAAATCCTTTGCACCAATTACTCTTGATCTTGATTCGAGAGTACCGTCATCAATTGTGAAAAATGAATCTCTTAAAGCTTCCACAACGGATGGAAAAGTAATAGTCAATTTGCTAAACTTCAGTTGATTTTCTGCATTTGTTAAATAAAAAATAAAATCTCCTGCTTCTTTCTTATGTTTACTTGATGCAAGAATTGATAAAGACATTGCTGCAAGTTCGTGGGTCTTGTTTTTACCTGTTATTACTGAGGAAACTCCAGTATGTTTATAAATTTCTGGTGAATTATCTTTTATTCTTCTAATGAATACCGGGCCAGTGAAGACCATTGCAACATCTCCAGACATAAATGGCTCTATGATTTTTGATCCAGGAGCTATGATTGATTCTCGTGGAAGAAAACCTTCTTTATATAAATCAACCCATTTTGAAATTAATTCTATCCCTTTTTCAGAATTAAAGAGTGCATTTTTCATTTGATCATCAATCATCTGAACACCCTCAGATTCAAGCATAATT
>Ga0197142_1002127_pt1 | contig 17581 bp, 17 predicted proteins | sample GBS60_MetaG_FD_148614 | JGI IMG/M metagenome (GOLD analysis project Ga0197142, IMG submission 148614) | Sediment microbial communities from Great Boiling Springs, Gerlach, Nevada, United States - GBS 60_MetaG | ecosystem: Environmental > Aquatic > Thermal springs > Hot (42-90C) > Sediment...
GGATCTGGGGGACTGGGCGTACACCGCCGCCCATCTTTACCTATGAACAAATCTGTGCTCCCCAACCGGCGGCAACGTTTACCTTTACCCCATTGCCCACAGCGACCTTCACCGTTACCCCCTCGCCTACGGCAACCTTCACCGGCGTTGCGGTGTCCACGGCCACCCCTGTGTTTTCACCGACTCCGACCTATACTGCCATCGTGCCAACAGCCACCATGACCGAATTGCCGACCGCTACACCAATCCCCAGAACGCCGACGGCGCAACCCATCAACCAATCGCCTTTGCGTACCCACACTTTGACACCTTCGCCGACCATTACCCTGCCGTTTGCTGCCGCAGTGGCAGCCACAACCGTTGCTCCAACCCGGAATATTGCTCAATCGGAGACAAGTTCCCAGGCCGAAGTTGCGCTTGACTTGCAATCTATCTCCCTAACGGCTACGGCGGTTGAAGCCTCCCGCCAATCGGAGTTGCTTGAAGAGAATGGCAACCCGGAGGATGCCCCGAGCCCGGGCAGCTTTGGTTTTGGTTCTCTGGATGTTGCGTATCTGGTTTTCTTTGCCATGGCAGGGGGCTTGCTGGGTCTCTTGATCATCCTGGTGCGGCGCAGGAATGCCCTATGAGACAAAGGCTTCTGGAACGGTTGATGAGCGATCTGGTGATCCTGAGCAGCACCTTGCTGGGGTGTTTTTCTTTTCTTTATCCATTTTTCTCTCCCAATTTTGAACAAACCCCCAGCCCGGCCGGCATCCGCGTGAGCGAGATGCCCCTGACGATGACGCTCATCCTGGGCTTATGTGTGCTTGCTTTGCTGTTTGAGTCTCAGCAAAGCACTGCCAATGCCCGTTTTGTGGCGTTGATGGGGGTTCTGGTAGCCATGAATTCTGTCTTGCGCTATATCGAGACAGCCATCCCTGGCCCTGGGGGTTTTAGTCCGATCTTCTTCTTAATCATCTTATCAGGGTATCTGTTTGGCGCCAAATTTGGCTTTCTGATGGGAGCGATGACCCTGTTTGTATCGGCGATTTTGACCGGTGGGGTTGGTCCCTGGTTGCCGAGTCAGATGTTCACTGCCGGTTGGGTGGGAATGAGCGCCGCGAGTCTTGGTCCTTTGACCTCCCGTTTGGGGTGGCAGGGAAAAGTTGGGGAGACGCTGGTTTTGGCGGTCTTTGGCGCTGTTTGGGGGTTGCTGTATGGCGCGATTATGAACCTGTGGTCGTGGCCGTTTTTAATCGGACCAGCCGATCAATATTGGCAACCCGGCATTTCGTTCTCTCAGACTCTAGCCCGCTATGGTGTTTTTTACCTGATCACCTCTCTGTCCTGGGACCTCGGTCGGTCCCTGGGAAACGTCCTGCTGATCGTGACCTTAGCTCCCGTGACCTTACGGGTCTTGCGCCGTTTTCGGGAACGGTTCACCTTCGTGTACTTGGCCGCGGAGGTGTAAGCCGATGCCAGAAGGACACACGCCGACACACTTTCATGCATGGGTATGGCTAACTTGGATGACAACAATTCTCCTGTGCGTCTCATTGACGCGCAATCCTCTCTATTTGGTGGTGATCTGGTTGTGTGTGGCGATTGTGCATGCCGCAGGTGGCATGGGGGAGTTAGCAGGGGGAAACGCTCCCTTTCCTTTCTGGTTGAGCCTGATGGTTGTGCCGCTCGGCGCAATCTTCAATGCCTTTACGGTGCATATGGGAGAACGGGTCATTTTTATCTTTCCAGGGCAATTGCCTCTCTTGAGTGGCAAAATCACCTGGGAAGCCGTGGTGTATGGGGCTACCAACGGCTTAGCCTTAAGCGTGATTCTTTTGGCGTTTTGGGTGTTCAACCGCAACGTTTCGATACCGTCATTTCTTCGCATGCTGCCAAGGGCATTTCATTCGGTTGCCATCGTTGGTTCAATTGCGATAACCTTTGTCCCTTTGTTGCAACGCGAAGTTCAACAGATTCAGGAGGCGCAAGCCATCCGCGGCAACAATCTGTCCGGCTTACGAAATAAGCTGGCGCTGCTTTTACCCCTTCTGGTCAGTTCTCTGGAACATGCTTTTCAGTTGGCAGAGGTGATGACGGCGCGGGGTTTTCTTCAATCTTCGGCCGCATCGAATCAGACGTTGTGGCGAGGCGCATTTTTGGGCGGATTTGGTCTCTTGCTGAGCGGGTGGCTATCGCGCTTCTGGGGGTTGCCCGGTTGGGCAGCTAATTTGCTCTTTGGAGGAGCGGTGGCTATTTTTGCAATTGTCGTCCTTGCCACAACGCGAAAGGCCCGTTACACCGTTTATCGCTCGACTCCTTTTCGTCTGCGAGATGCAATAGCGCTGAGCGGTTGCGCCTTTTTGCTAAGTTTTCTAATTTTCCAGAGTTTTATCCTCAGCGCGCCGCTATTAGCTTATACCCCCTACCCTGTCTTAAAACTGCCGCCTTTTGAGCCCTGGGTGGCTGGTCTCTTTTTAGGAACCCTCAGCCCCCTTCTGGTGGCGGCTTTTCAAAAACATGATTCGTTTTCATAATGTCTCCTTTTCTTACTCGCCGGGTCAGCGGTGGGTCATCCGAGGCGCAAATTTTGCTATCCCGCCGGGGATTTTCTGTCTGGTCTGTGGGGCATCGGGAAGTGGAAAATCCACCCTCTTACGGTTAATCAATGGCTTGGTGCCCCACTTCAGTGGCGGGGTTGTAGAGGGCGAGATCGATGTCCAGGGGGTCAACCCCGTTAAGGTTGGCCCGGAGCAAATGAGCCGTCAGGTAGGCTTTGTTTTCCAGGATCCCGAAACGCAATTTATTCTGGATCGCGTCGAAGACGAGATTGCCTTTAATTTAGAAAATGCTGCCCTTCCACCGCCCCAAATTGCCCGGCGCATCACAGACACCTTGCAAGCTCTGGGCATTCTCCACTTACGGCAACGGCGGTTGGAAAGTTTAGCGGGTGGAGAAAAACAGAAAGTGGCGATTGCGACGGTCTTATCGTTAGCGCCTTCTATCTTAGTCCTTGATGAGCCCACCTCACAGTTGGATGGGGGATCAGCAGAAGAGATCTTAACCTTAATGCAAAATCTTGCCCGACAGCGAAAATTGACCATTGTGATCGCTGAGCACCGTTTAGACCGTCTTCTGCATTTTACCGACTATCTGGTCTATCTGCCAGGTGAAGAACAGCCACCTCTGGCAGGAGATCCCCGCCAGGTTCTCCTTCAGATGGAATTTGCGCCGCCGGTTGTACAACTGGGTAAACGATTAGGAGTGCAGCCTTTGCCGCTCAGCGTTGCCGAAGGGCGCCGGATGCTTTGGAATTTGGGCCTGGATCATCTCACCCACCGCCCCAATCCATCTCAGAACTGGCCTACGAAAGGCGAAGCTTCGCAGGCTGTTTTATCGCTCGAAAAGGTGAGTGTTGTCTTTGGGAAAACCCAGGCGTTATCCAATGTGAGCCTGCAACTTTATGCTTCCCAGATTCTGTGTCTGATGGGCTCGAACGGGGCGGGCAAAACCACCCTCCTGCGGGCTATTCTCGGCCTGGCGCCGCTGCAAGAGGGACGCATTCGGTTGCTCTCAGAAGACATAACCGCTTTACCAACCTGGAAACGCAGTCGTTTGATTGGCTATTTGCCCCAAGACCCGAACGCCCTGCTGTTTTCGGAAACGGTCCTGCAAGAATTATTGCTCACCCTACGCAATCACGCCTTACCTGAAGCTGTTGAAAAAGCCGCCAGTTTACTGGAAAAGTTGGGGCTTGCAAACCATGCGGAGCGTTATCCGCGCGATCTGAGCGTGGGCGAGCGGCAACGGGTGGCTTTAGGGGCGATTCTCATTACCGAACCGCTGGTTTTACTGCTTGACGAGCCAACGCGCGGTTTGGACGAGAGAGCGAAATCCAGGTTGGGCGATTTGCTTCGCCATTTTCGCGATCGGGGAATGGCAATTCTGGTCGTGACTCATGATGTTGAGTTTGCGCTTAACCTTGCCGATCGATTGTGTATCCTTGAGCACGGGCGGTTGGTTGCAGATGGCGCGCCGGTAGAAGTAATGCAAGCATCGAAAATGCCGCTGGCGCAGATCCAGCAATTGTTTCCCAATCAGGGCTTTCGAAGCATCGATGAGGTCTGGCAGGCTATGAGCGAAGCCTTGTCCCGCATGCCCGACAAAAGCGATCGCCGGGCATTGCTCGTTTGCCGCAGTGATGACAATAGACCGCCCCTTCTGGAATGACCGCTTGCGATTCGATGACCAGCCGCCGATGGCGCGGCCGATGGGATTTGGAGCGTGGTTTAACCGTTCGGGCTTGCCAGTACCACCAGGCTACTGCCCCCACGATGAGAAAAATACCCAACCCACCTAAAAGCCAGGGGATAAAATTACCGGTCACAGGGGTGGCGGAGGTGACATTGCCCATGGGCGCGCTGGGTTGCACTTGTAAACTTTCAGCCGTCAAAGAGTCGTTGGGTTTCCGATACTGCAGGCTGACTTCAAAGCTTTGACCGGCCGCCAGCGAATCGACCTGGGTAACATAGTAGGTGAGCCCGTCTTTTCCGACTGCTACGTTGGTTGTATTGGGCGTGATCTTCATTTCAGCCGCGCCGATGGGTTGTTGAATCTGGATAGTCAATGATTCAACGGGGTAATCCCCCGTCCATTGATAAAGAAAGGTGCGCTGCGAGCCTTCTTTTTTCAGGGTTGGGTCGTAATATTCCAGTTGGACTTCGGGAAGGGTGGTCGTAAAACCAATTTCGCTCCAATCCCCAAGCACATTGCGGGTGTAGGAGATGGTGATGAGTGAACCATCTGCTTCGCGCACGGCTAAAGCGTGCGGCTCGCCAGCCGCAGTAGGGATGCGGATGCGCAGTTCGGCAGGGAGAGGCACCTCGCCGGGCAGGGTGATATGATAGATCACCAGAACTGACGGACGATCATATTCCGGCCAGATGTCCACTTCCAGAGAACGCAAAGACCAGGGAGCCGGGGTTTGGGCTGCTGCTATCCCAGGCGGGGAAGCAAGGAAAAGGATCAGGAGAATCCGAAATACGTTTCTCATGGTGTCTGTTATCTTACCATGAGCCTTTTCAGGTGAAAAGAACATTTTGTCCGAATGTGGTTGAACGAGGTGTGAAACAAGGGTCCCGAAGGTTCGGTTTTGAAGCCAAAATTGGGTGGCAGAACCTTCGGGATGTTTCAACCGTAGCTATTGCTTAGCCGATTTCTGCCCGCAGACACTTGGATAGTTCGCCAAAAGCCGGCGAGTAGCGAATCTCATCATTGCGCGGTCGCGGCAGATAGACCGGTAAATCCAGCCTGAGCCTGCCAGGGCGAGGGGTGAAAACCAAAATGCGGTCGGAGAGATAGATCGCTTCGGGAATTGAATGGGTGACCATGACCACCGTTTTCTGGCGGGCTTGCCAGATGCGCAACAACTCATCACCCATCCGTTCGCGAGTCAGGGCGTCCAGTCCACCAAAGGGTTCATCCAGTAAGAGGACCTGGGGATCGTGAACCAGGGCGCGAGCTATGGCAACGCGCTGTGCCATACCGCCGGATAGATCGCGGGGTAAAGAATCTTCAAAACCGCGTAAACCGACCAGATCAATTAATTCCATTGCCCGCTGTCGAGCTTCGGCAGGGGGCACATTTTGCAGTTCCAGAGGCAATAAAATGTTTTGAAGGACGGTTCGCCACGGCATGAGGTTGGCTTTTTGGAACACAAAACCGATCTCACGCCGCGGTTCTTTGAGTGGTTCGCCATAAAAAAAGACTTCTCCCCGGGTAGGGGTCAGCAGGCCGGCCAGGACCCGTAAGAGCGTAGATTTGCCGCTCCCGGAAGGCCCCAGAACACAGACAAATTCTTGCTCCTGAACCCGAAAGGAGATGTCTTGAATGGCGCGCAATCCTCCGTTGCCATTGGCGTAAGTGACGCTCAGATTACATGCTTCGATCGCCACCGGTGATTCTTTCGTTTTCTGCTCTACGACAGCAACTGACGTCATTTGTTCAGGTTCAAATTGCGACATTGTGCCTCCTTTGGTTCAAGGTGTGACAAACTGATTAGTGAAGGCTTGCTCGAGCGGTAGGGCATCCTGAAGCAGCCCCATCTCTAAGAGCAGAGCTTGCATGTTTTGCCAGGCTTGGGGGTCGGAAGAACCCATTTGCTCGGCTTTCCAATATTCGATGGTTGCGCGCAGGATTTCGCGTTGAACGCGTTCATCGCTTTCGGTCAAGCCTGGGATGTATTTGGTGCAGATTTCATACGCATCGTCCCGGTTTTGAATCACATAGCTCATGCCGCGCAGGATGGCGCGTGTCATTCTGCGCACCAGATCGGGATTTTCAGCCAGGGTTTTCTCGTTGGTTACTAACCCATTGGAAGCCAACTGGACGTAATCGGCGACCTTCAGCAAGTCGACGGTGTACCCTTGGGCAGCCAGTTGGATCGGTTCATTGTTGGCGTAAATCACGACCACCTGATCTTGTCCGGAGATCAGGGCTTCGACCTGGTTATACCCGATGGAGTCAAGCACGACCTCAGCTTCCCTGACACCGCCTACTTTCAGCAAAGCGCGCAGGCCGATGTAATTAGCCCCAAATAAGCCGGGCAGGCCAATCTTTTTCCCTTTCAGGTCGGCTGGAGTTTTCAGGTTCTGATCGGGAAAGGCAACCACTCCGACCGGGTAGGCATGATAATATGCCATGACGTAGACGACCGGTAGTCCCTGGGCGCGGGCAAGCAAGATTTGTTCCCCAGATGCCATGGTGAACTGTAGATTGTTTGCTCCAACCAGGGCAATGCCATCGGTCTCAAAGCTGTAATCGAATTCAATGGCTATTTTTTCCTCGGCAAAGTAGCCAAAGTCCTGGGCGACATAAAAGGGAGCAAACTGGACGTTGGGAATGTATCCCATGGGCAGGCGGACTTGATCGATCTGGGGTTGGGTGGGAGGATTTCCCGATGGAGGGGCGGTTGTCCTTGGCGCGCAGGCGGTAGTCAGCGCGCTCAAGATCAGAGTGGTGATGATGAGGGTTGAATGGCGCATTGAAAACTCCTTAGGGAAGTAAAGGGTTATCTTCCTGTCGTTGTTGCCAGGTGAGCAGGCGTTTTTCAATCAGGAAAACGCTGGTGTAAAGCAGTAATGCCATGGCGATTAATGTGAACACGGCGACGAATACCAGCGGGGTATCATATTTACCTCGCGCTACGTTGACCAAAAAACCAAGCCCGCGGTCAGCGCCGACAAATTCGCCAACTACGGCGCCAATGACCGATAGGGTGGCGCCGATGCGCAACCCGCCAAGGAAGACCGGCAGGGCCGCCGGCGCTTCCAGATAGCGGATGGTTTGCCAGCGATCGGCTTTGAGCGACCGCATCAGATCGCTGAGCTCCTCCGGCACCGAACGTAGCCCGACAATGGTGTTGACCAGCACCGGAAAGAAGACGATGAGAGCGCAGATTAAGATTTTCGAGAACAGCCCAGGCCCAAACCAGATTACCAGAAGCGGGGCAATAGCGACAATTGGGATTGACTGACTGGCGACAATATAGGGAGACAAAACCCGCTCAAACCAGAGCGATTTTGCTAACAGATAACCCAACAAAGTCGCGGTAAGCACACCGAGAGTCAATCCGCAGAGAACTTCAAAGAGGGTGTAGGCTGTATGACGGAGCAGGCTGCCATCCAGCAAAACCTGAAGGAACCGATGCCCTACCAGTCCTGGAGAAGGGAGAATAAATGGAGGGAATTGCCAGAGCTGTGTAGCGAAATGCCAGAGGAGAAGTGCGCTTCCTAAAGATGTCGCAGCGGTCAGCGCGTGTTGTGTACGGCTGAGCCGGCGTTGGAAAGGAAGGCGTTTGGGTATCTCGATTAAGTTCATTTTGTCTCTCAAAACCGAAGCCCCGAATCAGCGCGATTCGGGGCACAAGTGCAAAACTGGATATGGATCTGTATTGACAAAAAACCCGAAAACCAGATGGCTTTCGGGGCATATCGCTCGCCGTTTAAAGAATGGCGTGCGCAGACTTTATCCAGATTTGACCTTCTTCCATCCGGACTATACCGTCGGCTTCGGAGTTTCACCGAATCGTGCGCTCTTTTGCGCTCGCGGGCTTTACCGCCGATCGGGAATAGGTCGTTTCCGACCGCACCCTGCCCCGAAGGTATCTTAAATTGTCGCTTTGATTATAACCACGAGATGGGAGGAAGTCAATGTGAAATTTGTCACTTCACCATTAAGGAGAAGGTGACATTTCACCCTGACCGATGCCAGGCTACTCTTGGCTGTTATCCAAAGAGTTGTAGCAAGACTTTACTTCGGAATGCGATAGGGTACCAGCATGGGCACGCGTTGCTGGTATTGACGGTAGGCCTCGCCAAATTCAGCCACCATTTTGCGTTCCTCCAGCCAGGCGCCGATCAAGAGATACAGGGTTAGCCCGATATTCAACGCTAAAAGGTTGTGGGTCAGGATCGGTGTCAGCCAGAGAAAGACCAGCCCAGCGGTATATATGGGGTGACGCACCCAGGCATATAGGCCGCTCACAACCAGTTTCTGGTTGACGGGCGAGGATGTGTCCAGGAAGGCGTCAAGGCCTAAAAAAGACATCAGACCACTCTGCACCAATGCCAGAAACATTACTCCGACTGCCAGCAGTTGGATAAAACCCGTTATCAGCCACCACGGGAAAGGAATTACATAGAGGGTGCGATCGGGCAGCCAGGCAAGGACAGCAAGAATGGGAAAAAAGGTGAGGCTGGCAATCAGATTATAGATCAGACGATACCAACGGAAAAAGCCGTCCCCCCAACGGTAGCGCACCCAGGTCTTCAGCCAGCGCGCAGCCAGCAAGGAATGCAGAAAACCATAAAGCGCGCAGGCAAGAATAATCAAGAGAAATGCGTTCATTCTGCTCCGTCAGGTGGCTTTGGAGGCGTTCATGGCTTTGGCAACTGACCAGCTACGATTCTGACAGGATTGTCTTAACCAGTGGATGACTTCCCCGGCAACCCGCATGGCGCCGAGAGTCACGCCGGCCGTCGATTGGCCAGGAAAAATTGAGTCCCCGACCAGCCAGACATTTGCCAAACCCGTCCATGGACTGCGGGCGCGTAACAGCGAGGTTTGAGGGAAACCTCCAACCATACCGGAGGGGCGATGGGTATAGAACTGGAAGGTGTGCGGCGTGCCGGGCAGGGCTAGCCGAATTGCCTGGCGAATGCCGGGGATGGCAATCTCGGCTGCCCGGGTCATCCGCTCGGTGTACTCGGCGCTCTGTTCTTCGGAGGCTTGTTCATCGATTTGCCAGTTGGCAATTGCCGTGTGGGTAGAGAGGGTAACGGCGCGCATCCCCTGCGGAGCGCGACTTGGATCATCATCGGGTGAAAGGGAGATAAAGACCGAATTTCCCTCTCCAAGCGGGCGCGAGGGATCAACAATGACTTGAAAGTGGTCGGCAGGCAAGGGCGGAAGGCGGCTGGCATCTACACCCAGGTAAAGCGTAAAGGCGCCCCAGGTCGGGGGACGCGTTTGGATTTCACGGCGTAAAGCGCGGGGGGCGTTTTCTCCAAGCAAAGCAGCCAGTCCCCAGGGGGTGAGATTGGCGACAAAAGCATCGGCTTCGAAGGTTTGCTTTTTATTCGTATAGACTCTGAGGGCGCGTCCATGTTTGACCTCCAAACGCTCCACCTTTTGGCGGTAGAGCAGGGTCAGTCCTCTCTGGCTACCCCAGTTTGCCAGGGTTTGAGCCAGGCTGCCAATGCCGCCGCGCACGTGATTCACCCCCCGACGGGGCAAGTCCAGGGCGGCGCTTCCATAGAGGGCATTGGTAGTCTGAGCCAGGCTTTGGGCGGAGATCAACAGTTGTGCATCTAAAAAGGTGCGCAGAGTTGGTGAGGCACTCGGAGGCAAAAAGGAGGCTATGGTGCGGAGGGCGTACGGAGCAGCGCCCAATGTCGTGGGTTGAATAGCGCTCAGGATGGTGAGCATATCCCTCGCAGAGCGCGGTGGCCACGGAAAATCTCTGGTAGAGATGTCCCAAGCCTGATTTGCCAGCCACTCTTGTTTTTTCCAGAATGAAGCGCTTTCGGGAAAATGACGGTCGATTTCAGTCCACCAGCGTTCTCGCTCTGCCCATTGGAAAATTGCCCTTCCGTTCAGATACGTGATCCAGGCCGGGTTAACCGGCTTCACCGGCCATTCAATGCCCAGCATCTCGGCTAAGCGAGCGTGCGGTCCGCCAGGCGAAAAGCCACCCGCCAGGGTGGCGCCCACATCGAAGCGAAATTTTTGATGATAGAATGTCCCGGCGCATCCCCCTGGATAAATATGGGCTTCAAGGACGGTGACTTTGTAACCGGCTTGGAGCAATAATGCAGCGGTGGTCAAACCACCAATGCCGGCACCAATGACTAGGACGTGGGGTATAGATCTGGTTGCCATTGCTCAATGCCTCTTCATTTAGCTTTTCCATTCTAACCAGAAGCGGGTCGCCCACTGGCGGTAGAGAAATAGCAGGCGCAAGGCAAAGGTAGAATAGAGTAACCGAGTTATAAGCCCTTTCCAACCGCCGGGATGCTCATATTCTATAGTTTCTGTGATCTGGGTTGTCTGGTCGTCAATGGCTTGAAAGGAATGGGTGTGGCGCCAGGATTGCAAAGGCCCTTGAACCTGGGTGTCGGTGAAACCCTGTAAAGGATAAACGTTCGTGTGCAAAGCACGCCAACGCACAGGAAAGGGGCCAAACCATAGGGTGAACTCGGCAATTGAGTTTTCGGCCAGGGGTTCAAGGTGGTGAAATTGCACCCAGATGGGCGGTGGGGTTAAGCGGCGCAGGGCGCGGGTATCTCGGTGAAAGTTTGCCACTTTTTCTAAGGGCGCACGCACGAAAAAACGATGTACAAAGTGGGGCATGGCTGTTCCTGTTGGGTAAATTTGCGATTTTTTAGACCCTGATTTTTCAGTTCGAGAAGTATAGTCGAAATCCATCGAGTTTCGGCTAAAAAATTGCTAAAGTTTTATCAGAATTTGCCGAAAACGAATTAGAGGTCGTCTCGGTCATGAGCGATTTTGCGTCTTTGGGGTTGAGTTCATCTGGGTTCACCCTGAACGGGTTACAGGAGGCGCGCGCCGAGTGGCAAAAATGGCTGCAGGGCGCCCAGGACAACGCTCAAGGAAGCCGTCCTGTGGCTGGGGGATTATCGCCCGATGCGCCTGGTCGAATTCGCTCTACCCAAAACAAAGATAAAGAAACCGCTGCTGACCAAAATCCGTTCGGTCAGAAAGAACTCAGCGAGCAAGACAAGCAGGTGATTGCCAGGCTCAAAGAGACCGACCGAAAAGTGCGCGCTCACGAAGAAGCCCATATCCGCGCCGGAGGAAACTTAATCCGCAGTCGGGCGCAGTATTCTTATGAAATGGGGCCAGACAATAAATTGTACGCCGTGTCTGGCAAGGTATCCATTGACACCAGCCCGGTGGAAGGCGATCCGGAAGCAACCATCCGAAAGGCGGCTCGCATCAAAGCGGCTGCCCTTGCTCCGGCCGATCCATCACCGCAAGACCGCGCTGTTGCCGCCGAAGCTGATGTGATGGCAATGCGCGCCCGCCTTGAATTAGCCCGCCAGACCAGCAATCAAAAAGAAACGGTCGGGACTCGGGTCAACCTTGCCGTATAAAGTTAGCGTTTGAGCCGATAGCGAAAATCACAAAACGGCGCGCCTTCCATAATCGTTTGCGTGCGCGTAAGCTCGATATTGGGGTTAAAGCCCTCGATCAATGCCTGGTCACGGCTGCAAGAGAGCACCCTGCCTAAAGCCTCCATCCCCAGAGCGCGATACATTTCGGCATAGCGACAACGCAGCACGTTGAATGAAAATTCACCTTTGTTTTGGGCGAGGATTTCCAACTGCATGGCATCGTCTTTCTGCCAGTTTTCCAGAGAGGCGGCAAAATGGGCCAGGCTGCACCCGCCCATAGATTCGGCAAGCGCTTTGCCTTGTTCGCGGGCGATCTCGACTATCACATCCTGCAATATCTCGACCGTGCGTTCCCAGCCGAGTTCTTGGGCAAAGGCTTCTAACACAGGCTTGAGAATGCGGGCTTCGATCTCCCGCCGTTTTAACACCCCAATCGAATTGAGGGTATCAGCGGGGGACTGGCTCATGGCTGTTTTTCCTCTTTGAATGCCGATTCGGTGCAGAGGTTGATGGGGCGTGGCAGGCAGATAAGCTCCGTCTGGCCTGCTACTCGACCGCAGGAAGTACAGAGATACTTCGGAGGCGCGATCATGGCTTCGTATTCCTGGATGTGCTCGTTGAGGTAGCCGGTTGCTACCAGTAAACAAAGGGTTTCATGGATAGGTTGCATGGTCATCCCTCTCTGTTGGAAATTTTGTTAGAGTGAGTACGCGGGCGTCTCGATGACGTTTTCGCCAGCTTGAATGAGATAATGAGGTTGCCAGAGAATGCCGAAAAACTCTAAATAGATATCTTTTTTCAGAGGCATGATGTTTTCCTCTCGAACCTGGATAGCAATCTCTGCCCAGCGCTGGTTGATCTCTTCCACAGCGGCGGCTTTGGCTTTTTCGGCTTCCGCGATTTGCGCTTTCAACAGGGCGATGGTTTTTTCCGATTCTTCGACTTCTGCTTTGGCCTGACTGGTTAAGCGGCGTTTGGTGAGTGAGGAGGAAACCCGCCGCGAACTGCGCCGCCCGCCCAGCAGACCTAAGATGTTCTCGGCGTGAGTGCCGACTTCCTCCATGCGCCGCAGGTTGAGTTTTTCCCGATCTACCTCGAGTTCTTGTTCTTCGCGGATTAACTTGAGTCTTAAGGCTTCGATTTTCCTGTCGAAGGTTTGGGTAACTTTTTTGATTTCTTCATCCCGCTTTTGACGGGCGAGGTTGGCGCAGCGCGTCCGAAATTCGCCTTCGCTCATCGGTGGAACGCAGGCTATTTGAAGGGTATCATTAACTTTGATGGGCAAAGCAGCATTCCGAAACACCCAATCCAGGAAGTCTTTTTGCATTCCAGCCATTAACCTTGCATCGGAAAGGGGAGGGTCTAAAGGCGCAAAGCGTGCCTCAGGAAGAGGAGATTTCTCCAATTGATTCAGCTCTAGAGGTTGAACCGGGTTTTCTTCCCAGCGGATAAAGCCGCGCCGCTCTGGAGTTTGCACCAGGATAGCTTTGGCGCTTTCACTGTCCAGACCAATCTTTCGGTTTACATAACGAATTTGAGCCTGACCAAACAAGCGGGGACGGTAGAGCAGGACGGCATTTTGAGCGGCTGAATGGTTTAGCCCGGCTTTTTGCACCGCTTCAGCGAGGCTCTCGCCAACCGGCAGAAAGGCTTCGGCTACAGCAGTCGGAGCGGGAGGTTTGGTGGCAAGAAAGATTTCCGTTTGGGAAATTTTTTTGCTCTGCGGAGGGCGGTACGCCTGGGTTGGTGAAGACTCTGCCGGGGATGTTTCAGGTAGAGTGGCTTGGGAAGCCTGTTGCAGGCGGTTCAAAGCCGGGATCTGGGAACGGGTGAGTGGACCGGCTAAATAATTCATTGCCCAGCGAGTTTGGAAAAGCAAAGGCCCTTTGGCGTGTACATTGTGCATCAGGAAAACCCGTTTACCCAGGCTGGAGATGAGTTTATCATAGGCATTGCGGTTCATTCCACCCGGCACGGCGCTTTCCAGGCCATCTAACAGACGTTGTTTGTCCTGATCGGTTTGCAATTTGCCAATCCACCAGGTGCCGGCATTGGATAAAGCCTTATAATCAATATCCACCGGATTCTGGGTGACCAGAACCTGGGCAACGCCGAAGGCGCGAGCTTGCTTCAGCATGCGTAACAGCACGGTTTTTGAGGGTGGGTTACTGACCGGCGGCAAATAGCCGAAGACTTCGTCGAAATAAACGATTGCGCGCAGGGATCCACTGCCTGGTTGAGAGCGCATCCAGCTTTCGACAGCAGTATAAAGCAGGGTCACGAAAAACATGCGCTCGGTTTCGCTTAGATGAGCCAGATAAAAAATGCTGTGTTGCGGTCGTCCATCCGCGGTGTAGAGCAGTTTTTGAATATCGAGCGGTTGCCCTTCAATCCAGGGTTGAAAGCTGGGCGCAGCCAGGATATTGTTGAGCAGCATTGCCAGGGTGAAGCGGTCTTTTGGAGGGAAGAAGGTGTCCACATCGAAAACGCCCAACTTGGTGAAGGGAGGTGATTGGGTTTGCAAAATGAGTTCACTCAGGTCGAGGGCTTTGCCCGCGATCCAGGCATGTTCGAGGATGTTGGAAAGCAAAATATGCTCGCGCGAGCGTAACGGATCAACGTCGGATAATCCAACCAATCCCAAAAGAGCCGTCACCGTGGCGGAAATCCTTTCGCGGAGCGCTTCGCGGTTTTCATCCCAGGCAAGTTGGGGGGCTTCAAAAGAGGTGAGGATGTTGACCGGGATGCCGCTATCCGATCCGGGCGTGTAGATGGCAAAATGAGCAGCCTCGGAAAGGGCTTTGACCCGCTGAGGCGCAATTCCCCAATCGGCCAAGCCCTGTTTCCAGGTCGCGGCGGTCTCTTGAGCGACTTGTGGCACGGTTTTCCCTTCCCGGCGAGCGAGATCGGCGTTGATCCATGGCTCAAATTCCTGTGGCTCAAAATCGGGAAAGTGCAGCAAGAGATTGGTCATATCTCCTTTGGGATCGATAATCAACGCCGGTATGCCTTGTAAGGCGGCCTCTTCCAATAAACAGACGCACAATCCCGTTTTCCCTGAACCGGTCATCCCGACCACAAATGCATGGGTGGTCAGGTCCTCGGATTTATAGAGCAGAGGTTGATCGGTGGTTTTACCGGTTTGAGGATCGATTAAACGTCCGAGATAAAATTTTCTGTCGGTTTCCATTTGTCTCACTCCCTATCAATGATCCCATCAGGGCAGGATCCACAACCCTGGTGGTTGCAATTCCAGGTCAAAGCGGATTTCTTTGACTTTATCTTTACGGGCGGCTTCAACGGCAAGGATGAGAAATTCAGCAAAGGCCTGCACATCGGCGGCCGAATAGGTGATCGGTATAAAGTCGGTTTTGGGGCCTTCAACCAGGAGTGGCGGGTCGGTTAGCCAGCGGGTGCCGATGGCAAGCATTTCTTCTAGTCCGCACTCGTAGGCGGGGATAAAAAAGGGCCGCGGTTGACTCCAAAATTGCAACGCTTCCTGATCACTCTTGCCGATCATGTTATAGGATTGGCGGAAGATTTTGACCGTTCCCTCTGCCACCCAAAAGGGTCTGCCTTTACCGTTGGGAGGTAGATTTGCCGAAAAACGGATCTCACAAGGGGTTAAATCACTGGCCTCGGTTAACGCCATGCTTGTCCCACAGGTGGGGCATAGCCAGGCAACTTCATTCACCGCTGCCGCAATTGGCATTCCGCATTGGATGCAATTCAATGGGACAAGCTCAACCGGTCTGCTCATTCCTGCGCCTCCGTGAAAGACTTAAGGAGCTGTTGAGGAATCCAATCTGCGCCGGAGACTCTTTTTTTCCAACGGTATTCGTATTCCTCGCCGTAACGGAAGGCGCGATAAGCTGCATACATGACGGATAATCCGGCCAACAGGGCAATCCCGCTGAGGACCAGCAAACCGTCGAGGTCATCGCTGTTGCGGCCGAAGTAGAGCAGGAGAGTGGGAATATCAAAGGCGATCAAGGCTCCCAACGCCATCCCGCCTACCAGGACAGCAGCCCGATAGAGGGTATTCCCAGGCGCTTTTCCGTACAAAATCTGGCCGCTGTAGCCATCAATTGCCACCTGATAAGCCCGCCCGCGGTAAAGGTAGCGCAAAATCCACAAAGGATAAAAGACCAGGCCGAACCGCCGGCGGACGATGCGGACAAACACCTGAGAGATGCGATCGAGGCGTGCTTCGTCGCGCACCTGAGCTTGAAGCTCCTCTTCGGCGCGTTGCAGAGCTTTGCTGAGGGAACCGACCGGTTCAAAGACCATACCAAGGCGATGCATTTCGTCATCGTCATAAGGGCCATAGGGTTTGTCTTCCAGGGGTACGCTCTCAACCCCAAATTCGCCGACATCGCAAGCCGCCGTGTTCCAGGTAGTATCCTGGACAAATTGCACTTCACGAGGCACATACTGTTTTTTAGCCCCGCTGCCAACCCGTTTTTGCCCAAATACCCAACCGAGCACACGCCCCCAACTGGTGTAGAAAGGCAGAAAAACCAACAGGCTTTCTTCAAGTTTAGCCTGGCGCGAAGCATTGCGGGCAATGGCGAAACTGCTGCGCAGAAACCGTTCCAACATTCCTTCGGCTTGAGACCGATCGATCTGGACTGGCACTTGATACCGGAAGACCCCCCGTTCGCCACGCACGATCGAGCGTTGCTGGCAGTATGGGCAAATGACCAGGCGCTGCCCTTCCGGGATGCGAATCATCCCGCCGCATTTTGGACAATTTAGGCCGAGCGTGACATCGCTTTCGCTCATATTTTGGCTGCAATCCAGGCGGCAATGGCGAACAGGAACGGGGCGATCACCAACCCTGCTGCGCTGCAGATGATTAGGCCGATGCCTAAACCGCTGGCGCCGCTTTGCAAAGCGCCCATGGCCGGAAAGGTTGCCAGGCAGAGGTAGATCAAAGCAGTGACACTGCCGATCAACAGAAATGGCGCTTCGGCCTTGGCAGGATACAGATTGGCAAAGACGCCTCCACTGGCGCCTTCTACCACAGCTGTATAGGTGCGATTGTTGAAAATGTACTTGAATGTATAGATGGGAACATGGACGAGGGCTTTTTCGATGACTTGCTCAGGAGCGATCTGGCGCTGCTTTAACCAATCCAGCGCAGTATCGAGCGGCACGGTGGGAGGCAAAGCGATTTGGTCGATCTCGGCTGTGGGTTTGCGCAGGTCGCCTGGAGGCAGGAGCAGGCGTTTTAGCTCGCTGATGGAGGTAGCCGCCGCAGGCAGGAGCAGGCGTTCATCTTCGCCATTGGGCTTTTGATGTCTGAACAACCACATCGGGAAGTAAGCAAAAGTGACAGCGCTGATTTGGGATTTGCGATCCAAATCTTTGACGGTTTGGTTTCCTGCCATCCAGCGCGCCAGGGCTGAGCGGGCTTGCTTTTCATCCAGGGTAGGGGCTACATACCAGTGGAAGACAACTTGACTTTTATCAAGGTAAACCGTTGAAGCGCAATAAGGACAGGTGAGAAAGACTTGCCCTGCCTCTGGGTGAAGTTCGCCGCCACACTGAGAGCAGGGGATGCTTGTGGCTACCTGAGGAGTCTCCATGTGTTGATTATAGCAGAAGGAAGGCAATAAAAGGGAAAATGATTTTCTCTCTAAGAGTGTAAACTTTATCCAGAATACAAGAGACAGCCTCCTCGGGTGATTTTTCGGCGCATTTTTCGGAAAATTCCACAACCTTCGGGGTTTTTTTTAGGATTGCCGCTCTAGCTCGCTGACTTGAAATAAAAAACGTGAGTTCGGGTTAAGCAGATAATGACAAAAAGTCATCCAGGCCTAAAGATGGTTTTGCAGGACGGTGACAGTAAGCGATCAACCCGCAAAGCACATTGACCAAGAAATTGGTGAAACTTCGAT
>Ga0197142_1002128_pt1 | contig 17578 bp, 15 predicted proteins | sample GBS60_MetaG_FD_148614 | JGI IMG/M metagenome (GOLD analysis project Ga0197142, IMG submission 148614) | Sediment microbial communities from Great Boiling Springs, Gerlach, Nevada, United States - GBS 60_MetaG | ecosystem: Environmental > Aquatic > Thermal springs > Hot (42-90C) > Sediment...
CCGGGGAAAATCATGAAAAAAATATCCTGTTTTTATCATCTTCTTGTCCTCTTTCTTGTTGGTCTTGACCAGCTCTCAAAGTTTCTGGTTGTCAAATCGCTTTTTTTATTTCAGAGGGTGGAAATCATTCCCGGATTTTTCGGCCTGACTCGAATCCATAATCGGGGAGTTATTTTCGGCGCCTTTTCCCATCTCCAGCAGCCTGCTGCCCGGATTATTCTGACCGTTATCTCCCTTTTTGCCTTGATCATCGTTTTTGTCTTTTATCTTAAAACTCCATTGACAGAAAGAATGATCAAACTCTCCTTTGCTCTTATTCTGGCCGGAGCTATCGGTAATTTGCTTGACCGCCTGATTCGGGGGTATGTCGTTGATTTTATTGATCTTCATGTGGGTCGCCATCACTGGCCCTTTTTCAACCTGGCTGATACCTGCATTACTGTTGGTGGGATCATGCTTATTATTTTTCTTTTCATTCCTCAGAGGAGAAAAGAATGCTCCCCATCCTCCTGAGAATAGGTCCTTTCAGCATCCATACCTATGGCGTGATGATGGCCCTGGGCTTTGGTCTGGCCCTCTGGTTTATTCTGGCTCAGGCCAAAAAGCAGGGAATAAATGTGAGAACTCTGGCTGATGGGGCTTTTTACACACTTCTTATATCCCTTGTTGGGGCCAAACTGGTCCTCTTAGCTGCCCATTTTTCTGAATATATTCATTCGCCAGCGAGTTTGCTCAGTCTGGCTCGCTCCGGCGGAGTTTTTCAGGGCGGGTTGACCTTCGGTGTGGCCTTTGCACTCTGGTACTTTCATCGACATCGAATACCAACCTGGCGCGCCGCGGATATCATTGCTCCCGGTCTTGCCCTTGGCCATGGTTTCGGCCGTATTGGCTGTTTCTCGGCCAGTTGCTGTTACGGCCGGACAGCTTCATTACCCTGGGCAGTTACCTTTACCAATCCCTATTCTCATGAACTGACAGGCGTTCCTTTAAACACAGGTCTTCATCCTGTTCAGCTCTATGAGGCCGGCCTGAATTTTCTTAATTTCTTTATCCTCTGGATCATGCTAAAAAAGAAATCTTTTCATGGCCAGGTATTTTCTTTTTACATCATAAATTATTCCATCATTCGTTATTTCACTGAATTTTACCGGGGTGACCATTCTCCAAAGGTTTTTCTGATTCTCGGGCCATCGCCCTATTTAAGCCTCTCTTTTCCCCAGCTTTTCTGTCTTCTGGGCCTGGTTGCAGGCGTAACTCTGCTGTTCATCCTGAAGGCGAGGGGAGACCGTGGAGAAGCGGTTCGTCGTTCCTGAGGCGGAGGCGGCTCAGAGACTTGATGTTTATCTCACCAGGCGAATTGGCTTTCTGAGCCGGTCCCAGGTCAAGAAACTTATTGATCTGGGGAAGGTTCAGGTTAATGGAGAAGTCATCAAAGCGGGTTATAGATTGAAGGGGGGCGAAATAATTGATTTTAAAATAGAGCTTCCGCCCTCTGAATTTTCTCCTGAGCCAGAAAATATTCCTCTAAATATCATTTATGAAGATGAAGATATCATCGTCATTAATAAACCCGCCGGCCTGATTGTTCATCCTGGAGCCGGTCGAAGCAAAGGCACTCTCGTCAACGCCCTTCTATTTCATTATCCGGAAGTGGCTACCGTGGGTTCGACGGAAAGACCGGGTATTGTCCATCGTCTTGATGGGGAAACCTCGGGCGTCATGGTTGTGGCCAGATCCGTTCAGGCCTATCGATCCTTACAGCGTCAATTTAAAAATAGAGAGGTAGATAAAACCTACATTGGCCTTGTTTGGGGGAAATTCTCCCAGAAGGGTGGCAAGATTGAGTGGGCCATAGGTCGCCATCCCCATGACCGGAAGAGATTTTCCGTAAGGTCCAGGAAGCCCAAGGAAGCTATCACGATATTTTCAGTCCTTTATGAAGGAAAAGATTTTTCTGTGCTTGAGATTAAGCCCGTGACTGGCCGGACTCATCAGATAAGGGTCCATCTGGCCGCAGCCGGACACCCCATTATTGGCGACAGGCGCTATGGCCGGAAAGAAAAGACAGCCACCCGGCTTTTTCTGCATGCCCAGCGGCTGGCTTTTGTTCATCCTACCAGGAAGGTCTGGATGGAATTTGAAGCTCCTATTCCCGAAGAATTCAGGCTTTTCTGGAAAGGGGAGCAGGTTCGGAAAGAAACGTAAGATCTGCTTTTTGCAGGTTGAAAGCTTGAGACGTGGCAGTTAATTGTGTATCATATAAATCCTTTTCCTTTGGTTTTAAGCTGCTTCACCATCGGGGCAGAAAAGTTAATTTGAATCGGAGGAAAGAGAATGAAAGATTATTCCCCTGACCAAATTCGTAATATTGCCCTGGTTGGGCATGGTTCCTGCGGCAAAACTTCCCTGACTGCAGCCTTTCTTTTTGCCGGCGGAGTGACGCCTCGTCTCACCAAGGTGGACAAGGGTAATACGGTGACTGATTTTGAGCCTGAAGAAATCGATCGCAAAATTTCTATCAGCGCGGCCTGCTGTTTTCTCGATTGGAAAGGTTACCGGCTGAATTTGATTGATACCCCTGGATATCATAACTTTCTCTGGGATACCAGAGCGAGCCTCAGGGCCGTAGATGCTGCGGCCATTCTGGTTTGTGGCGTAGCTGGCGTTGAGGTGGGTACGGAAAAGATCTGGGATATGCTGGAAGAAATGGATTATCCCCGCCTCTTTATTATCAACAAGCTCGACCGGGATAACGCCAATTTTTACCGGACTCTTGAAGATATCCATCAGTTTTTTGGTCGGAAGGCTGTTCCCATCCAGATGCCTCTCGGTGAAGAGAAGGATTTTACCGGAGTTATTGATTTAATCAGGCAACGGGCTTTCATTTTTGAAAAGGACGAAAGTGGTCAATTCCGGGAAGAAGAGATTCCGGAATCACTGCGGGAAGAAGCCAGGAAGAAAAGGGAGCAACTGATGGAGATGATTGCGGAAAATGATGAAGCTTTAATGGAAAAATATTTCGATCAGGGAGATCTGAGTGAAGCGGAGCTGAAGACAGGGCTTAAAAAGGCTGTGCTGGAAAAACAGATTTTTCCTGTTCTGGCCTGTTCGGCCCTGGTTAACATTGCCTGTCAGCCCATCCTGGATACGTTTGTTGAGCTTTTCCCTTCGCCTCTGGAAAGAGCCCCTCTCAAAATCATCCGCAATGGAGCTGAGGAAGTCTGGCAACCTTCTCTGGATTTACCCTTTGCTGCCCTTGTCTTTAAAACTCTTTCCGATCCTTATGCAGGCCGGATTTCAATCATGCGGGTTTTTTCAGGAAAGGTCAACCCCGATGTAACTGTAATTAATACCACCAAGGATACTGAAGAAAAGCTTGGTGGGCTTTTTTATCTGCAGGGAAAAGAACAGATACCAGCCGGTCAGGCCAGGCTGGGTGATATTGTCGCCACCACCAAGCTCAAAGCCACCACAACCGGGGATACTTTAGCGGCCAGAGGTTCAGATATCCTCTTTCCGCCCATTAAATTTCCTGAGCCGGCCATTTCTTTTGCTATTGAACCCAAAACCAGAGCTGATGAAGACCGCATTTCTCAGGCGACTCATCGGATCACCGAGGAAGATCCGACAATTCGCATTGAGAGAGATGCCGAGACAGGTCAGCTGCTGATCTCGGGCAATGGTCAGCTCCATGTGGAAATCACGACCGAAAAGCTGAAGAAAAGATATAACGTAGATGTTATTCTTAAACCGCCCAAGATTCCCTACCGGGAGACAATCAAAGGTAAATCAGATGTCCAGGGTAAATATAAGAAACAAACTGGCGGCCGGGGCCAGTATGGCGATGTTAAAATTAAGATGGAGCCATTACCGCGTGGAGCCGATTTTCAGTTTGAGGATAAAATCTTTGGAGGAGCTATTCCCAAAAATTATATCCCGGCTATAGAAAAGGGAATTCAGGAAGCCAGAAAGAAGGGCGTTCTGGCCGGTTATCCCACCGTTGATTTTAAAGTAATTCTCTATGATGGTAGTTACCATGAAGTTGACTCTTCGGATCTGGCCTTTAAAATCGCTGCCTCCATGGCTTTCAAGAAAGGGGCTAAGGAAGCTAAACCCACCCTTCTTGAGCCCATTATGAACGTGGAAGTTTATACTCCTGAAGCTTTCCTGGGCGATATTATGGGTAACCTTAATGGCCGTCGAGGCAGGCTACAGGGAGTTGAACAGAAAGGAAATTTGAGAATTATCAAGGCCCAGGTACCCATGGCTGAAATGCTGGATTTTGAACCCGCTTTGACCTCCATTACCGGCGGCCGTGGTTCCTTTATTATGGAATTCTCCCATTATGAAGAAGTTCCGGCTCATCTTCAGCAGAAGATAATTGCTGAAGCCATTAAAGAGGGTCGGGTCAAACCTGAAGAGGAATGAAACCCGTCTAAAAATAAAAATATTTAAATACCCCGGGAGGCTGGAAAGATGAGGGGATTAAAGGCTTCATTTGTTTTAATCTTTTTATTATTATTTTCTGTTAATCAAAGTTTCTCTCAGAAAACCAGGGTTTTGACGCCAGCTGAAGAAGCCAATTTTCTTCGCTATACTCAGACAGCTGACATCGAACGATTTTTAAGTTACGTTGATTACCTTTCGCCCGAACTTACCGTGGTGATTGCTGGCCGGACCCGCCCGGTGGCTTCTTTTGATTATCGGTATCTTTACCTGGCCATCATTAATGAAGAGGGGGTAGCTTCTCCCGATAAACTTAACCGCAACAAGCCGACCATCTTTATTTTTGCATCCCAGCATGGCAATGAACAGTCAGGCAAAGAAGCCGCCCTTCAACTTATCCGGGATCTGGCTCTGGGCGAGATGAAACCCCTGTTAAAGAAACTTAATTTTTTGATTTTACCCCAGGCCAATCCCTACGGAAACTGGTTTGATGTCAGAGTTAATGAACAGAACCTTGACCTTAACCGGGATCATGTCAAGCTGGAAGCTGAGGAGACGGCGGCTATCCACCGGATTTTTATGACCTGGCTCCCGGAAGTGACCCTCGATCTTCATGAAAAGGGGGATGATTACTATCGGGTGTCTATTGGCTGTGTTTCCAATGTGAATATCAGTCCTGAACTTCAGCAGTTTTCCCGTCAGGTTCTTTTCCCTGAGATCAATAAAGCTTTAGAAAAAAGAAGGATTACTTTTTTTGAATATTTGGTCAGCCAGCAAATGGGAATTGATTCTTCGGCTGGCGTCAGATATTCCCCCCAGGAACTGGCCGGCCGGGAAATCATGTGGCGCTATTCCACCACCGATTTGAATGATGGCCGGAATAGCCTGGGTATTTATGAAACCCTGTCTTTCATTCAGGAATGTTCTTCCCGTCATGATATTCCCACTCTGGCCGAAAGAACCCGCTGGCAGTATTTTGGGGTTCGAAGTCTGGTTGAAGCTGTAGCCAATCACGCTGATGAAGTTCTGAAAATGGTGACCTCTCTGCGGAAAAATCTTCTGGAAAAGGCGGCTGTCTATAAACCCGATGACCTTATTCACCTGCGGATGACCTATGCGCGGGATGATAACCAGCCGACTCTGACGATTAAGAGATTTGAGAGAACTGAAAGCCCTATCAGGGGAATTCTCAAAGTGGATAAAAAGGCAGGAGAGTATCTTTTGCAAAATGAAATTGAGCCAGCACCAGCTCCGGCCCAGTATAAAATCATCACAGAAGTAATAAAAAACTGGTTTCCCCTGGTGAAATCAGAGCTGACCGTAACCAGACCGCTGGGATATATTATTCCGGCCAGACATGCCGATATCATCGAAACTTTGCTTCGTCATGGAATTAAAGTGGAAATGATTACCCAGGATCGAACCGTTGAAGTTGAGGCCTATGAAGTTCTGGAGATTACACCCTCCCGCTATGATTATCTGCCTCCGGAAAAGATCGAAGTCAGCCCGAAGACCATCCAGACTCTGGTTCGTCAGGGCGACTTCTATGTTTCCTGCGCTCAGCTGGCTGCAAATCTCATTCCCTGTCTTCTTGAACCTCAGTCTCAATATGGACTGATTCGTTACTGGAAATATAATCTTGTTCCCGAGAAAGGCAATATTTATGCCATCTTTAGAGTCACTAAACCTGCTGGCCTTTCCCTTTTGCCCTATCGCCCCTGGTAACTGAAAATTGGTGCCAGCTTACTCATTTCACCATTTATTTCTTGAAAATTCGTGCTCGAAAATTCGGGCCAACTTGCTCGTTTTCACCATTTCTTTCAAAATTCTCTCCGCCCCTCTTTAAAATGTCCGTTCTGCTTTTTATTAATTTATTCGGTTCTTCCGATTTTCGCGTGGATAATTCTGGAATCGAAATATAAGGCAATCAGAATAAGACCTGGCTCAAAGAGCTTCCGATTAATGCCTATCTTATTGAACATCATCAGTTACAATTTATAAGCGCTAATTCATGCGACTCAGATTCTAAAACCCAGGGGGGATTTATTGGCTCGCATTGAGAATTTATGCATGCCTTTATCCCATAGAAAACCCGGAAGAACCATTTATTCTATTAATTAATTTCTTCTTTTTTATCCATAACAGATTTTAAAAGGCTCTCGCAATAATCCCTTCTGCTTTCTTCATAATTCAGCTTAACTTCTGAATAGTTTAGGGATATTAGGATAAACCAGATAGATTGCGGGAAAAAAACAAAGAGCTTCATTTCTTTTCAGTTAATTCCAGGTAGATAATTTCCACCAGACTCGCTCTGCGCGGCCTGCCGGCAGCTGCTGGAGCCTCTTTGACCTTAAGGGCTTTTTTTATTTCTTCGAGCGATTTACCCTGATCAACCAGAGCTTTTACCTGAGCCTGCCTTGCCTCGAGTTCAGCCAGAGCTTTCTCCACACCAGAACGGTCAATGACCTCTCCATGGCCATGGATAAAGGAGGTCGCTTCAAGTTTAAGAGTTTCCTTCAATATTTTGGCGACCCCGAAAGAGTTACCTCCCTTTTGCCGGTGGATCAGAGGTTCCCGGCCAATGAAAATAAGGTCACCCAGAAAGGCAACTTTTTCTTCCGGAAGATAGATAACTGAATCGCCACTGGTATGACCGGGCCCGAAATGGAAAAGATGAACAGTCGTTTTTCCTGAGCGTAATATCATTTCCTGCTTGTAAGTAATACTGGGAAGATAATTTAAAACAGGCCCTTCGGTTATGGCCTGCTTCATTTCCTGGTAGGTATTCTCGTGGGCAATGACGTTTACGCCTTCAGGCAATCCTGGCAAGCCATTAACATGGTCGCCATCGCTATGGGTAAGAATAACTGCCTGAAGCGGAAGCTGCGTTACCTTGCTCGCAGCTTCGAGCATTTCCCTGGCCGACTGGGGTGTCATTTTTGCGTCAACCAGAAAATAGCCTTTCTCGCCAATGATAAGTCCGGCATTAGCCCCACTGCCTCCAGTTATCTCATATACATTGGATCTAATAGGCTTGAGCTCAACTGGTGACGGCTGAGCTGGTTTTTGAGCCCGAAGATAAATCAAAAAAATTAAGATGAATGAAAAAATATTAATTATCAAAACCGGGCAATGACCGATAAGATGGCAATTCTTACGATTCATTTTTATCCTCCTTTTTAATCCTTCTTTTTAAGCCCACTTTAAATTTTGCCCTGGCCATACATTTTTTAAAGTTTTTTTAAATTTATTTAATTTTAACCTGTTCTTTTCTGGCTTTCAATTTAATAGATATTCTCCTAAAAAGGGTGAGGCTGGATCTGATCAAATATGAAGGGGAAGTTTAAGTCTGTCGGCCAGAAAGAAATTGATCATGATTCGGACCATGATCCTCAGAGAAATGGGCCGGCTGCAAATTTTAATTCGATTCTCTTTGACAGCTTGAATTATTCCTTCAACTGAAGGCTCGGCTTCGACCAGGGTGAAGGTTGTTCCCAGCTGCCAGAGATTGTGAGTATCAGAACAGGCAATTAAAGGTTTTCTATATTTCTGGCTGGCTTCGATGGCCCGGGTATTAGGGTTAAAAAATTTATTATAAAAGGCAGAAAACTCAATGGCGTCAAAAAGATAGTGATATTCATCTAATAACCGAAAAAGTGATTTGCATCCTGGAAAATAAGGATGGGGAGCAACAATCAGAGAGTTTTCATTTCTTATCTCCTTTAAATCAGACCAGATAAATTTTTTCCCCTCAATATCAGAGGGTGGATTGATAACGAGGATATGTTTTCTCTCGCAGTTAATTTCAGCTCCGGGAATAAGACAAAGGTTATATTGAGCTGCGTAGTCTTTTAATTCCTGATTAAAAGTAATTCGGTTGTGGTTGGTTATGGCAATGGCTTCAAAGCCGAGAAAAGCGGCTTTCTTGATTAATTCTTTCGCTTTATAGGCAATATTATCTTTGGGATCTTCACCCGTGTGAATATGAAGATCAACTTTCAGCCATTTTCTCTTCAATTCTGGCCTTGACTTATTTTCTCAGAGCCTGGCCTGAAGAGCTTCTTTGACCTTGAGACCGATTTCAGCAGGCGATTTGGCCACGAAAACGCCAGCCGCTTCAAGGGCTTCCATCTTTTCTTTGGCCGTCCCTTTACCGCCAGCAATTATGGCTCCGGCATGGCCCATTCTGCGGCCAGGAGGTGCTGTCTGACCGGCAATGAAACTCACTACAGGTTTATTGAATTCAGCTTTTATATAAGCAGCAGCTTCTTCCTCGGCTGTTCCCCCGATTTCACCAATTAGAATTATGGCCTCGGTTTCCGGATCTTCTTTGAATAGCCTGAGTAAATCAATGAAGCTCAGGCCAACAATCGGGTCACCGCCGATACCCACAGCTGTTGATTGTCCGTAGCCGAGCTTGCTGACCTGATCGACGGCCTCATAGGTCAGGGTTCCAGAGCGAGAGATAATGCCAATTGTTCCAGGTTTATGAATATGTCCTGGCATTATTCCTATTTTGCATTTGCCTGGCGAAATTATACCCGGAGTATTGGGGCCGATCAGACGACAGGATTTGTCCTTAAGAAAAGCTTTAACCTTAATCATATCAAAAGTGGGGATGCCTTCTGTAATGCAGACGATAAGGGAAACTCCAGCATCAGCTGCTTCCATGATGGCATCAGCCGCAAAAAAGGGAGGAACAAAGATGGCCGAGGCATTGGCTCCTTCCTGGCGGACAGCTTCTTCTACGGTATTAAACACAGGAACCCCGAGATGAATCTGGCCGCCTTTGCCCGGAGTTACTCCGGCCACAACCTTCGTTCCATACTCCTGCATTTTCTGGGTATGGAAGGTACCTTCACTTCCAGTTATTCCCTGGACAACTACTCTGGTGTTTTCATCTATAAGAATGCTCATGAGCTTACTCCTTTCACCAGACTCACAACTTTTTCGGCTGCTTCTTTCATTGTTTCAGCCGAATAAAATTCGAGTCCTGATTCAGCCAGAATCCTTCGACCTTCTTCCATGTTGGTACCCTGAAGGCGAACCACCATCGGCACCTTGAGGCCAACTTCTCTGGCTGCCTTGACAATGCCCCTGGCGACGAGGTCGCAGCGAACAATACCCCCAAAAATATTGATGAGGGCGGCCTTGACATCCTTATCCGCCACCAGAATCTTGAAGGCATTGGTCACGGCTTCTTCAGAGACACCGCCACCCACATCCAGAAAATTGGCCGGCATACCGCCAGAATGCATAATGATATCCATCGTGGCCATGGCCAGACCTGCTCCATTAACCATGCAGCCCACGTTGCCATCCAGCTTGATGTAATTAAGATTGTATTTTGAAGCTTCCACTTCGAGTGGAGATTCCTCATAAATATCGCGCATGGCCTGAATTTCTGGATGACGGGGAAGGGCGTTGTCATCGAAGTTCATCTTGGCATCGAGGGCGAGAACGTCCCCTTTAGCCGTAACAATAAGCGGGTTAATTTCGGCCAGGGAGGCATCGGTGGCTTCAAAGGCCCGGTAAAGAGAAGAGATAAATTTCACAGCCTGTTTATGGGTTTCACCAGTCAGGCCCAGTTTGTAGGCGAGCTTTCGGGCCTGAAAAGGGAGAAAACCTGTAGCCGGATTGACATATTCTTTAAAAATAAGCTCAGGTTTTTCGGCTGCCACCTTTTCAATTTCTACGCCGCCTTCAGGCGAGGCCATAACGACAGCGGCTTCTTTAGCCCGATCGATAACAATGCCTAAATAAAGCTCCTTTTCGACTTCCAGGGCTTCTTCAACCAGGAGTTTTCGGACAATGCGGCCTTCAGGTCCGGTTTGATAGGTGACAAGTTTCATGCCCAGCATTTCCCGGGCAATTTTTTCTGCCTCCTCTGGACTGCTGGCTATCCTGATGCCGCCGGCCTTGCCCCGACCACCAGCATGAATCTGGGCTTTAAGCACTACCTTCCCCCCGATGTTAGCGGCAATTTCTCTAGCTCTCTCTGGGGTTTCAGCTACATCCCCCTTCGGGACCTGAACGCCATATTTAGCCAGAATCTGTTTTGCCTGATATTCATGGATTTTCATTTTTTCATCCTTTCAAAATGGTTTAATGGTTCCTTCTTTTTCCGAGTAGAAAGAAAAAGGTTCAGGATGAAGCCTATTCTATCCTGTATTTTTTCTTGCCTTCTTCGTAGAGATCGCCGCCGTACATGTCATTAATGACGATACAGGGAAAATCTTTAACTTTGAGACGGATAATTGCCTCCGGACCGAGTTCTGGATAGGCCACAATCTCCTGAGCCTCGATGCTTTTAGAGATAAGGGCTCCAGCTCCGCCAACAGCAGCCAGATAGACAGCCTTGTACTTTTTCAGGGCTTCTTTGACTTCTTCACTGCGTGAACCTTTGCCAATGGTTCCCTTCAGGCCCATGGAGTGGAGAAGAGGGGCATAGGAATCCATACGATAACTTGTTGTTGGCCCAGCCGAGCCGATGGCTTTACCCGGTCTGGCTGGAGTCGGCCCAACATAATAAATGATCTGGCCGCGAATATCTATGGGTAGCTCTTTTCCTTCCTTGATCAGATCAACGAGTTTTTTATGGGCTGCATCACGGGCTGTCAGCAGATAACCGGTAATAAAAACCCGGTCGCCGGCCCTCATCTTTTCAATTACCTCATCAGAAACAGGAGTCGTTATTCTGTGCTCAGCCATTGGCCAACCCTCTTTCCTTCAATTTTAATCTTCAATTTTAATATCCCAGGGCTTTGCATTCATTAACTGTCCTGGTCACAGAGGCGACCGTCTTGTCAAACATAGCTCTTTCTTCTTCAGTCAATTTAATTTCGATAATTTTTTCCACGCCCTTGGCGCTGATCAGGGCTGGCACACCAATAAAGAGGCCATTCACCCCATATTCGCCTTCGCAGAGAGCGGCGCAGGGGAGGATGCGGCGCTTATCCTTGAGATAGGCTTCAGCCATAACAATGGCACTCCAGGCTGGACTGAAGAAAGCCGACCCCTTGCCGAAGAGTTTCACGATTTCTGTTCCAGCTTCTCTTGTTCTGTGCACCAGACGCTCAATCTGTTCAGGTGTGGCCAGTTCAGTTAGCGGAATACCACCGACTGTGGTTAAGCGAGGTAGAGGAACCATATCCGGACCATGGCCACCCAGGACGATGCCCGCCACATCAGCCACTGAAACATTGAGTTCCATAGCAATAAAGGCCCGCCAGCGCGCTGTGTCCAGTGTACCAGCCATACCACAAACCTGATTTTTGGGGAAACCGGTGATCTTGTGGAAGACATAAACCATGGCATCGAGAGGATTGGTTACCACGATGCAGAAAGCATTGGGAGCATGCTTCTTTATTCCTTCCGCCACTTCTTTAATTATCTGAATGTTGACATTGAGTAAATCCTCACGGGTCATGCCAGCTTCCCTGGGTTTACCAGCAGTAATAATAGCCACGTCAGCTCCAGCGACATCGGCGTAATCTGTGGTGGCTGTGATATTGGCATCATAATCGCCATGAGGAGCCATCTCCATTAAATCCAGGGCCTTTCCTTTGACAACATTGACATAGGAGGGCACATCGAGAATAACAATATCTCCGAGTTCTTTCATTGCGGCGAGCATTGCCAGAATTTGTCCAATCTGACCGCCACCGATGAGAGCTATTTTTTTCCTCATATAAAACCTCCTTTTTTATTTTTTAATTAAAGATATTCCCTTTCTTTTCTACTGACATCAGAGCAGTTTCAATTTTTCTTAATCCAGGTTTTCTCAATATATGCAATAATAAGAAGTATAGTCAAGCCATTAAATATTCAGCTTGCGGGCTTTTATCCTTTAGCGTAGCTCTGCCAGCGAGTTTCAAGTTGTGGATCCTGAATGGTTTCGAGCAGGTAATCAGCAAACTGGGCTCCAGTGGCGCCTGTAGGTCGGCCAGTGACCACCAGTTTCTTCTCATACTGGCCACAGATGTCCAGGGCCATTTCCAACTTCTGGCCTTTATCAGCATAACCAATATGATTGAGGAGCATGGCCGCGGCCCGGATCATACTGGAAGGGTCAGCATAAATGGCCCGGCCTTCCTGAACCATGCGGGGAGCTGAACCATGAATAGCTTCAAACATGGCGTATTGCTTACCAATATTGGCCGATCCGGCTGTGCCCACGCCTCCCTGAAACTCAGCGGCCTCGTCAGTTAAAATGTCACCATAAAGATTGGGCAGGACGAAAACCTGAAATTCACGGCGTCTCTTTTCATCAATAAGCTTGGCCGTCATGATGTCGATATACCAGTCATCGGCCTGGATTTCAGGATATTCCTTAGCAATGCGATAAAAATTTTCCAGAAAACGGCCGTCGGTGGTTTTAACCACATTGGCTTTGGTGACACAGGTTACCCTGGTTTTTCCCGTTTTGCGGGCGTGTTCGAAGGCCAAACGGCAGATGCGATCAGCTCCGGGAGTGCTGATCAGCCTGAAGTCAATGGTAATATCCTCATCGACTTCTATTCCATATGGTCCAAGGGCATAAACGTCCTCGGTATTTTCTCGGAAAAAGATCCAGTCAATCCCCTGCTGGGGAACCCTGACCGGCCGAACATTGGCAAAAAGGTCAAGTTCCTTACGCATGGCCACATTGGCTGATTCAATGTTGGGCCAGGGATCACCTTTTCTGGGAGTTGTGGTTGGCCCCTTTAAAATAACATGGCATTTTTTAATTTCGGCCAGAACATCGTCAGGGATAGGCTTCATGCAGGCGGCTCGATTTTCTATGGTTAAACCCTCGATTACCCGAAATTCAACTTTGCCACTCCTTATTTCATCCTGAAGCATGAATTCAAGTACCCTCTGTGCCTCCTTGGCAATATAAGGGCCGATGCCATCGCCCCCGACAACGCCAATAATGATGGGTTTCAATTGGGAATAATCAATCCAGTCAGGAGCTGCCTTGATTTTCGCGATTCGCTCCATTTGCATTTCCAGAAGCTTGCCGAAATGTTCCTTGGCCCTTTCAATAGCTGCTTTATTCATTATTTCCTCCTGTTTATGATTATGAATGAGGAAAGATTTTAACCTTTTAAATTGAGAAAATCAATTTTCTTTTCTTTGACAAATGGGACATAACCAAATAAAAATTAATCTAAAGTAATTTCATTTAAGGAGAAGCCAGCATGCTTGAAAGTTATTTCCAGAAAGAAAAGGAAAGGCAGGCCCTGGGGATTCCAGCCCCGCCTTTAACACCAGAGGAGGTGGCTGAAGTCTGCGCTGGCCTTGAGAACCCTCCGTCTGGCCTGGAAGAGAAACTTCTCGACCTGATTAGGAACAGGGTTGCTCCCGGAGTTGATCCAGCCGCCAGAGTTAAGGCAGAATGGCTGGCTCAGGTGGCTCGCCGTGAGAAAAAATCACCCCTGATTTCACCGGTTGAAGCCGTCAGACTTTTAGGAACCATGTTAGGTGGCTACAATGTTGAGCCACTGGTAAGCTTTCTTGATGACCCGGAGCTGGCTGAAGCGGCTGCAGCTGCTTTAAAGAATATTATTCTTGTCTACGATGCCTTTCAGACAATTGTCGAAAAGGCTAAAACCAATCTTTATGCACGAGAGGTCCTCGAATCATGGGCTAAAGGAGAATGGTTCCTGTCTCGACCGGAAATCCCGGAAAAAATAGTGGTTAAGGTTTTTAAAGTGGAGGGGGAAATAAATACCGATGATCTCTCGCCAGCCAAACATGCCTGGAGTCGACCTGACATTCCCCTTCATGCTCTTTCCATGGGCGAAACCCGCTTTCCTGGTGGCATCCAGGTGATCAGACAATTTCGAGAAGAAGGCTATAAGGTGGCCTTTGTCGGTGATGTGGTGGGCACCGGTTCGAGCCGTAAATCTGCCTGTAATTCTTTAATGTGGCATATTGGTGAGGATATTCCTTATGTTCCCAATAAAAGAAGGGGAGGTATAGTTCTGGCGGGTCTGATTGCCCCTATCTTTTTTAACACCACGGAAGACTCGGGTGGTCTGCCCTTGATGACCGATGTTACTTCCTTAAAAACAGGGGACGTGATTACTTTAAACACCAAAGAAGGAACTATTATCAATGAAAAAGGAGAAGTTATCGCCCGCTTTGAATTTAAACCACCTACCCTGAAGGATGAATATCGAGCCGGTGGCCGTCTCAATCTGATTATTGGCCGGGATTTAACTAACAGGGCCAGAAAGGTTCTTGGCCTGGGAGAAGCTGATTTCTTTACGAAAGTTGAAAAGCCCAGGCCGAAGCCAGGGCAGGGCTTCACTTTAGCTCAAAAGATAGTTGGTCGGGCCTGCGGTCTGGACGGAGTTTTGCCTGGAACACCCTGTGAACCTAAAATGACCACGGTTGGTTCCCAGGATACGACCGGACCAATGACGATGGATGAGCTGAAAGAGCTGGCCTGCCTGAAATTCCAGAGCGAATTTTTTATGCAATCCTTCTGCCATACAGCTGCTTATCCCAAACCAGCCGATGTTAAAATGCATCGCCTCCTGCCTGAGTTCATTATTTCTCGGGGTGGGGTTTCCCTTCGTCCTGGAGATGGAGTTATTCATTCCTGGATTAACCACTTTATTCTGCCGGATACAGTGGGCACAGGAGCCGATTCTCACACCCGCTTTCCTATTGGCCTGAGCTTTCCAGCCGGTTCAGGTCTCGTTGCTTTTGCCGGAGCCTTGGGATTCATGCCCCTCGATATGCCCGAATCGGTTCTGGTTAAATTTAAAGGTAAATTAAAACCAGGTCTTACGCTCAGAGATGTGGTTAACGCTATTCCCTATTTTGCCATCAAACAGGGACTGCTCACTGTGGCCAAAAAAGGCAAAAAGAATATTTTCAATGGCCGAATTATTGAAATGGAAGGGCTCGAAGATCTAACGGTTGAACAGGCCTATGAACTGACCAATGCTACTGCGGAAAGATCGGCTGCTGCTGGCGTCATCGCCCTGAAAGAAGAGAATGTGGCCCGTTTTCTCCGGAGCAATATTGCCTTAATGGAAAAGATGATTGAAGAAGGATATCAATCAGCCGAGACCTTGAAGCGGCGGATTGAGGCCTGCCAGGCCTGGCTGGCCAATCCTCAGCTCCTTCGCCGGGATGAAAAGGCTGAGTACGCGGCGGTTATTGAAGTCAATCTGGATGAAGTAACTGAACCCATTGTGGCCTGTCCCAATGATCCTGATGATGTCCGTCTTCTGAGTGAGGTTGCTGGCGATAAAATAGATGAGGTTTTTATTGGCTCCTGCATGACCAATATTGGCCATTTCCGGGCTGCTGGCAAGATCTTCGAGGGAGCTCCCTATCTTTCTACCCGGGTCTGGCTGGCTCCACCCACTAAGATGGATGCTGCCCAGCTGATGCGCGAAGGTTATTTCGCTATTTTTGCTTCCATTGGAGCCAGGATTGAAGTGCCGGGCTGCTCCCTCTGTATGGGCAATCAGGCGAGAGTCAGACCTGGCTCAACAGTCTTTTCTACCTCCACCCGCAATTTTGACGATCGTATGGGCGATGGCGCTCGCGTTTATCTTGGCTCAGCCGAGCTTGGAGCAATCTGTGCTCTTAAAGGGATGATTCCGACAAAAGAAGAATACTTTACCATCATGAACGAGAAGATTTTGCCTCAGGCGGAGAAAATTTATCGCTACCTGCAATTTGATGAAATTATGGATCTGCCGCTCCATTATTCCCATCAATATTAAATTGGTTTCAGGAAAATTATGGCATAATTCTGGCTAAAGCCAGATTGCCTGGGTGATTTTAATGGCATTAGATTTGTTCAGCTCTTGGCCAAGGAGAGGAAAATGATTAGCCTTGAAGGGAAAAGGGCTCTGGTTACCGGGGGCAGTCGGGGCATTGGTCGGGCCACCTCCCTGCTTCTGGCTAAAGCCGGCTCTGATGTGGCCATTAATTTTGTTCGCAACGAAAAGCGAGCGGCCGAGGTTAAAAAAGCGATAGAAGACTTAGGAAAGAAATGTCTGGCCATTAAAGCTGATATTTCTCGAGAAGAAGAAGCCAGAAGACTTGTGGAGAAGGTTATGGAAGCGTGGGGAAGAATTGATGTGGTCATCAATAATGCTGGCATCTGGACATATGGTGAAATGGGCCAGATGACAAGTGAGGTCTGGCGGGAGACCATGCAGGTTAATCTTGATGCTGTTTTTTATATTATTAACGCCGTTGTCCCTTATATGAAGAAGCAGGGGGGAGGAGTTATCGTCAATGTTTCTTCCACCGCCGGAGTCAGAGGCGAAGCCTATCATTCCCATTATGCTGCCAGCAAAGGAGCCCTGCATGCTCTCACCAAGTCTCTGGCAGTAGAACTGGCTCCCTATGGTATCAGGATTAATTGTGTAGCTCCAGGCTGGGTTGATACTGACATGTGCGCTGAAGTTTTTTCTGACCCGGCTTTCCGTAAAGCTGTTGAGGATTCCATACCCCTCAAAAGAATACCTCCTCCTGAGGACATTGCCGGGCCAATCCTTTTCCTGGTTTCAGATCTGGCCAGACATATTACTGGAACAGTGCTTCATGTTAATGGCGGTTCTGTTCTCTGTGGATCTTAGCTTGCCAAGCTCTCAATTTTTTGATAAGAAAATAGCCAGCTAAAAGGAGGCTTAAAAATGGAAGAAGAAATTGGCCGAATAACTCATTATTTTTCCCGGATCAGTGTCGGCGTCCTCGAGATAACCGCTGGCGAACTCAGGGTGGGAGAGACAATTCATATCAAAGGTCATACGACTGATTTCTATCAAAAGGTCGAATCGATGCAGGTAGAACATCAGCCCGTCTCTGTAGCCCGCAAGGGAGATTCGGTCGGCTTAAAGGTGATTGAGCCGGTGCGGGAACATGATAAGGTTTTTAAAGTAACAGAAGATTAATTATTTTATATTTTCTTTTTTGATCTGATTTAGCTCGAAGGAGTGGCCCATGAAATCAGGCAGAAAGGGTTATCTCAGTAGTGCAGGAGAGATTAGAACTTTGCGCCGGGGTCTCAAGAAATGGGAGCAGGCCTACGAGCAGGAGCTTAATTTATGCGGCCGGAAAGAAAAAGAATTCACTTCTATTTCAGGAAGACCGATTAAAGCTCTTTATACTCCCC
>Ga0197142_1002129_pt1 | contig 17575 bp, 16 predicted proteins | sample GBS60_MetaG_FD_148614 | JGI IMG/M metagenome (GOLD analysis project Ga0197142, IMG submission 148614) | Sediment microbial communities from Great Boiling Springs, Gerlach, Nevada, United States - GBS 60_MetaG | ecosystem: Environmental > Aquatic > Thermal springs > Hot (42-90C) > Sediment...
GTCCTGAAGGATGCCTATAGTCTTGCCGAGTTTTTCCGACAGTTGTCGAATGTTCCGAATGTTCTGCAAGTGTGACTCATACGTGCCGTGTGAGAAATTCAAACGGGCAACGTCCATTCCTGCTTTAATCAATCTTTCTATCATCTCAGGTGAGCTTGTTGCAGGCCCTATGGTGCAGACTATCTTAGTTCGGCGCATTTGGAAAGCCTCCGTCAATTGGCTGGTCAACATCATATTAAGGAACATACAACCGCAAGGTCAAGTGAGGAATGTTCCTAGCGACGAAATTATAAGCGGGTAAGTCTCAAATTCGCTCTCTCTTTCCCATCACCGGCTTAGGGTTTAGTATATAAACGTCCGCGATGGCCATTAACGATGCGGCTACCTCACGAAGCCTCATTAGTGGTTCATCGTGGCCTGCCACATCTGCAGCGAAACCCCACGCTTTCACTCCGACATGGTCGCATAAGTATAAAGCTCGGTCGAGGTGCCAGCCTTGACTTACTACAATCATCTCACGGAGACCAAAGATATGACGTCCTCGATAGACAGAGTCATATGTGCGTCGACCAGCGAAGTCCATCGCCACATCTTTTGCAGGAATTCCTTTCTTGACGGCATAGTCACGCATGCGCATCGGTTCGTTGTAGTGAGTGACGCGATTGTCGCCGGACATTAGGAGTTTATCGACCTTGCCCATCTTATAAAGGCGTATGCCAGCATCCACACGATCTTTGAGCAGTACCGAAAGCTGTCCGTCTGGCCTTATTCCAGCTCCCAGTACTAGTGCAACGCGCGAATAAGGTACTTTTTCGATGTCTGAGTAGATATGTCTGCGAGAGGCAAAATGAATATAAGCTCGCGCAATTACTGGAAGTGCTATCCCCAGCATTGCAATCAAACATATAAATCGGTGAAAAGCCATATGCTTCTTCTTGCTGCCCATACCCATCATTATAAGGCATTTAGCAATATAAAAGCACTAGAGGATTCAGCCAGCGAGCTAATCAATGAATAATTAGCCAATATTATGTAATATATCACACAATGGCTAAGTTATACGAACGGTGGTGAGAAAATGAATGTGTCATCTGAATTGATCGATCGATTACGCGATCCGGGTGAGAAGCAAGCGATTATCTGGCTTGCGATATTAGCTCTGCCCGCTGCGATTTTGCTGTTGGTGGCAATAATTGTGTCCTTCGGGTTAGTGCTAATCTTTATTGGAATATTATTTCTCGCACAGTATTTGGCCGAGTTGTTTGCAGCTGCTTATATCAAGAGCAACGCCATCGAGGTAGGAGAACAGCAGCTTACAGATGTACACCATGCTGTGCAAACATGTTGCGAAAGGCTAGGGATACAAGAGCCTATAGCGGTTTATGTGTTGCAGGAGAACCTATGGAATGCCTTTGCAGCTAAGCTTGCCTTCAGGCGAGTTGTGGTGCTGCTTTCAGGGGCTTTGGACTCGATCTTGTTGAAAGGCGATATGAAACAATTAACATGGCTAATAGGGCATGAGATCGGCCATCATGCAGCGGGTCATCTCGACTTTATTGCTAGGTTCCTCGAATTGGGCGCGTGGTTTCCATGGATATATCTTTGGTACAGCAGGCGTCGCGAACTGACGTGTGATCGCATTGGGTTATATTGCTGTGGAAGTGTTGATAGCGCGTTACTTGCGATATCTAATTTGACTGTAGGCGCACAGTTGGCGGCCAATGTAAACGTGGATCAGGCGATCGCGCAGTGGTACAAGCACAGTCACGAGATATGTGTGATATATCGAACCATATATTCTACACATCCGCCTAAGCTGTGGAGAATGGAGGCAATAAGAAAAGCGGCTGTTATTATGGGTATGATGGGGAAACGCGATACGGTTCAGAGGCCGGTAATGGAGAAATTAATGTGATTCCGTAATGCTTTCATGCTGCGGGAACCGGCAGTCAGGTCACGCCGGTTCCCGCAGCATGGAGATGTTGTGCTATTTCTTCATATTTGGGCAAGTGCCCATCTGCGCACGCGGACCAGTAGCGTTGCGCGGACCTAACCCGGCGCCCATTCCGGCACCAGGACCCATTCCTATGCCAAGGCCACAGCCTATGCCAGGACCACAGCCTACGCAAGGACCACAGCCTATGCAAGGACAGAAGCAACAACCACCGCACATCTTAAGGCAGTTCGCGCCCATATCCTTTATCATCGTTCGCAATTTATCACGCTGAGCGGGGGTGAGCACGCTAAGTGCTCGTATCATATAGTCAATGCCCGCGTCTCTGATTTCCGCCCGCAGAGCATCGATGTCAGACGCTAGAGCTTTAATCTGGCTGACATCTGGCTGAGCAGCAGTCCAAAGTCCGATCATTTGCTTAAACTTTGTCTGGAGCTGTTCACGTGTCGCTTGGGTATCATTCCAGAAATCTTGGCGAAGTTGTCGAAGTTGGTTAACTTGGTCCTGTGTCAGGTTCAATTGTTGTACGATCCTGGGACCCAAACCCCACATCGGACATCCCAGTTCGGATGTCCCTGGACTAGGCTTCATAGGCCTTCCAGGTCCCATCCCGCGCTGGGCGCCCACTGCCGTCACAATCGCGACTGCCGCAAACGAGATAATCACTAACGCCACAATCAGTTTAGTTTTCAACTCAATCCCTCCTTATTTCAGGGCCTATATAAAGGCCCATTTTTGGAATATGCAAACCTCACCGCCCCCAGCATGGACCACCAGGAAACGCCCTTGAATCGGGTGCCGTTCTCGGGCGGCCGCAACCGCCCATTCCCGATCCGCCAGTAAGCGCGCAAATACCGCGACCCATCACTGATGCGAGTTTGGCCTTCTGATCAGGTGTCAAGATCTCCCGAAGATCGAAAACATACTCCATGGTACTTTCCGCCATTTCCTGTCTGGCCGATCCGAATCGCCTGATTGCTGCTATCGCATCATTTCTGCTTGCATTTGGGTTGCGGAGCACATCCAAGAGATGATCACGGGCATCCCACAACTGTTGTCTGATTTGTGATCTCCGAGCTTCATACTTCGCGTCGATCTCCGAAACTCTGCTTCTCTGATCAGGAGTGAGGCCAAGATAGTCGTGGAGCATCGCAAACAATGGCTCGCTTCGCGGAGATTCTCGCCAGATTGGACGAAGTAGCCTTGCAGCTCCGTAAGACGTCGCTGTCAGTATTAATAGCAGAGCAATCAAAATTGTCCAACTCTTCTTCATCGCCGTTCTTTTTCCCTTGTCGGATTTAGTTCGCTGTTGGTGATACTATAGGTCAGAGATGCTTCTATCATGTCATAAGGATATAGATCCATCGCGCTTGCCACTTGTTGTTCCGACGGCGAACTTGTCGGTGTGTTACCTTCCGGTATTATTATTCCCAGGGCGAAGCCTAACGCTATGCTTGTTGTCACCATTACCGCTGTTGCCCACCGCGGAACAGGTAGTTTGGGCACTAATACAGAACCTTCTCGAGCGACTTGTCTCTGGTCTAGTCTAGCGAGCAGCGCATCATAGCAAAGTCGCGGTTCGGTTTCCGGCCATTCTTGAAGCAGATCCAAAGCTCTTCGTAGTGCAGCTTCCTTGGCACGGCATGCGGCGCATTTGGCGAGATGCTCGCGCAATTCGTTGTAGTGCTCTTCTCCAAGCTCAGAGTCCAAATATTTAGATAACAGTGCTCTAACTCTGAAACATCTCATCAGCGGCACCTTCTTCAATGAATATAACAATTGAGTTGCAAAGAACCTGCGGTTTGTATTTCAAAAAATTACTGTTCAGATTCTATGATTGACTTCAGCGCTTTGTAGAGGTTCAATTTTGCTCTATGTAGCAGCGATTCGATTGCGCCGACGGACGTTCCCATGGCTTCTGCAGCCTCCCGGTGGCTGAAGCCTTCATATCTGGTAAGGACTAGAGCGATTCTTTGGCTCGGTGGAAGCGATAGTACAGCTTTGCGAACTTTGCGTGCAAGATCCTCTCTTATGACAGTCTGCTCCGGATTTGATCCGGAAGCAGGCGTTTCCAGGGAATCATCGAGGTTTATATTTGTGATCGTTTTCTGGCGCTTCGCAGCATTGATCGAGAGATTGACTACAATGCGATATAAGTAGGTGGTAAATTTAGCCGAAGGTTTAAATGAGCGGCGCGATTCGTAAATCCGCGCAAACGCTTCCATTGCGATGTCTTCAGCAAGGTCCGAATCGCCGATTGAACGATATGCTATATTAACTGCGCGCTTATAGTGACGGTCGAAGAGTTCTTGAAATGCCGCGTTTTCCCCACGACTCGCACGCAGCATCAATTCGGTGTCATAATCCAGCATGTCTCATGGATTATACGTCAATCGCAGGCCGGGTGATCTGTATTTTTGAAAATTAAATGGGCAAATACGAAGTATGGAGTTATAGTAATTCTTTTCCTGTGAATCCGTCTAATCCGTATGCGCCCGTGGTGAAACCTAGACTATCTCTTGGCTACTACTAGGCTGCGCCAATAGTAATCTGAAGCGAGACTGTCTATTCCGACGCCTCCCTTGCTGGCCGAACAGTGTATAAAGTAGCCACTTCCTACGTAAATCCCGCAGTGATCGATATATGGGTGCTTGCACGAGAAGTAAAGTCTGTCCCCCGGTTGAAGCTGGTCGAATGTAACAGTGGTTCCTACGAGTGCTTGTTCACGCGATGTGCGAGGTAACGCGATACCATACTGAGCGAAGACTGCCCGCACAAACGCTGAGCAATCCATGCCCGTTGCAGGATCAGTTCCTCCAAAAACGTAGGGCACTCCTAAATATTGCAGTGAAGTTTGGACAATGGCTTCGCCGACAACGCCGGCTCGGTCTATTTTGTTTCCACGTGAAGTCTCAGTTCCGCGAGTGGACTGTGCGTATTTATTTGCGTTCCATATGGGTTGTCTGGCCACTAGTTCGTAGCCAGTCATTTTCACGCTCGCTTTCAGTATCCAACCGATTGCTCCGTTGATCATTAGCACGCCATACCACTCGCCTTCTTCCTTCACGATGGCGAGTGGGGTGTTTAGCTTAACTGTAGTAAACCTAGGTCCGCTAGTCGAGCGCAATTGATATATGACTGCACTGGACGCTTGAACTATTCCTACCCGCCCAATCTTCGTAGTAACAGCTTGCGATCTTTCTTGAGACTGCAGCTGATTGGCTGTTGAAGTTGATTTGTTGGTTTCGGAGTTGCCAAGTGCAGGAGCTTCAAGACTAAGGCTTAGAGTCTGCGATGCGCAGGCGCAGTCTACAAAGCACGCTACTAACACACTGATTATCGTAAGGCAACGAACCAAGGTTGATTCCTCCAGGATACTCCCGTCGGATATATAAAATGCAGACTGAATTTTTGATGCTTATCTATATTATCGGCGGCTCGCATACTCGTTGTTAGACGGCAATAATGCCTGTTCAGTTTCCGACACCGTGTAATTTTTGAACATTGCAGCGTTGTATCCCTTCTTCGGTACAAGTTGGTATAATTTGCTGAATTTGTTCAGCTCGACGATCTGGTCAATTACGTTGAGCTACGGTCGGACGCGTTATATTTACACTAAATCTTCTGCGTTGATCTTTTGCTCAATTCTTTTTATGTTGCAAAATCCTGACCAGAAGGCGAGTGCTTACTTATCATCAGAGTCTTAGTTACTGCAAAGTAGGGCAGATGCTTTTTGCATGGACCGGTGAAAAAGAATAAAAGAATAAATGTCGACGAAAGTATCCGTAGAACAACCGTACTGTGGCATATCACTAAGTGACAACATACTCGCGGTTGTTAATTAAACTTTACCGATAACAGCTAATCGATCCCTTACTTGGCAAACCGAGCGTTTGTTGGAAAACAGCTAACGCATCGTTTAACAAGACCCGCCCGGCAAGTTCAAACCTGAAGCACCGACGCTGGCATTTATGGCTGATTTATGGGGTGAGCACAGAGATGGTATCGATAAAGTCGAGTTGATCGCCAAGTAGCCGTGGTGTACAGGTAAGGGTTGGGACTGGGGGGAGCATCAGGGCCTGGCATTACACAGATGCTTATGGATGGAGCAGCTCTGAACAAAGTTCATGCCAACTCAAGCAGCAAAGTTTGGTATCCACAGCCCATTTCTAATTTTGGGTGCCTCTAATTCATATTAGTTCAAAAGATGCCGTCAGCTTTTTCTGAGAGATTGCCAATAAACTCCATCGTCTGTACTTAATCCGGCAGCAATCGCCAAGACAGACGCTCATATTGACCGGTGGTTGGATAGAATGGGGGAGGATTCGAGGCTAGCCTTGGGTCGTAGGAATAATTTTTCGCGTAACCTGTAAGCGTCTGGCCACTGCTGGAATCGAAAGTTCCCACAGGTCCTCTCGCCTTTTGGATTATTCCTCCGAGTACGGTCAACGTGCCCGTTGGCTTTTTGCTTGAGTAATTCTCGACGTAAAAGCTTCCTCCGGAAGTATTTTGACCACCTGCTAAGCACACTGCGTTTATCTCAAGATTTGCTGGTGCGGTAGAGGCAATACGAATATCTTTCGCAACCAGGCCAAGCGTTCCCGCAGCTAGGTTGACCGGATTAGAGCTATCTAGAGTCTTATCAGGTCGCGTGTGGTAGGTAAGATTATCGGTTATTCTGATATACTTTCCGGCATTTACGTCAACAGCTATAGTAAAAGCTGATCTAACGACTATTTCGTCGTTGACAACTAAATTGTCTGCTACCTCTCCCTTCAGAGAGGTTATATTGCCTGTACAGTATATCACGCCTGTACCCAGCGAATTTGCACTAGTTGGACTACCGGGTCCTACCGGGCCGGTTACAGTTGTCGTGCCAGTGGTCTTGTTGAAATTAATAGTTGTTACGTTAGAGCCTTGCTTTATGATGAGTTCTTGGTTTCCCGATGCATCAAGCGACAACTGCATTTCAGCGTCTCCACGGACGTATATGCCGCCGTTAAGTCCTGCGCGAAGGTAGACGCCATTGGTTGACGGGAAACCCGCACTTGATCCCCACGCGGCATTTCTTTGTGTATCCGACGATGGAGGCAGGGGAATCGGCGGAACGCCTAGCTTGAAACCCTTACTCCCGTTAAGAAAGATTCTGCGGAAAGTTGCCTCGTCTCTGGGACGGCGCGGACTGTAGTTTATTGTAGAGCCGCTGCCGGTTACAATATCCAAGAAGATCGGTGAATTCGATCCGTTGTAGTTTATGTTGAAGTTCGCACCGTTTGAGTTATTGCTGTGTACCGGTCCGTCTACTACCTCGCCTGCTTTCCACCAGATAGCTCCGCCGCTTATAGAGGACTTTTCGCTATCGGTAAAATAAGCGTAGCGTCCGAATGATGCTTGCTTTACCACTACTTCAATAGTCCTTGAGTTTTCTCCGACCGTGCCAACAGAGACAATCCTGAACGTTTTCAAGTAAGATGTAGGATTTGCCGGATCTGGGTATATGGTGACTTCATATGTGCCGTTTGCTAGAGCTTGCGGCCCACCAAAAGGATCAAATGGATCCGCTTGCGTGGGCGGATGAGGTTGATTCTTAAGCCACAAGGCTGCCATCTCTGCGCCGGATTCAGCAATGTTAAATGCAGATGCTCCTGCTCGCTGCTTACTGTTAAGGTGCAGCGCATTAGCGGTTACTAAGAGCATAGCGGTGGTTGAGGAAGCTACCAGGAATAGGGCGATAATTGTTATCGGCAAGGCGTGGCCGGCTCGTGAGATAGGCCTTTTTGCGAGTCGAGTTGTATTCGAATCAGAAATTATGGCCAGTTTATTTTTCATCAGTAGTTCCTCAAATAAACAACTCTTTCGGTAAGCTGTGTTTCCTTTATTCCGCTAGCGGCTTTATTTTGCGTGACTATAGTGATTTTAACGGAGCGAGCGGTATCCGGTTCAAAACTGAGATCTGATACATCCTTTTTCAAAGGTTGTCGATTGCCGGTAATATTACTCTTCCAAAGCCACGTTCCAGAGCGACCAAGCACGCCGGTTTCATCGGATAGATAAAATTCGATCTGGCTTGTCATATCTGGCTCGTGCCTATCGTAGTAGCCTGAATCAGTTTTCTTTGGAAAGATAACTTTAAGCCTGTTGCCGCCGATAATATTAACACTCTTAGCTTCGCGCACATCGTTTACGATCATTTGCATTGCAATCGCGGCATCTGTGTCCGTGAAAGCTTGAACGCTGTTATCATCGAAGCAGCGCGCGGAGCTAGTCATCATAGACATAGCACCTACTGCCACGAATGCCATAATGCTCATCACTATTAACGCTTCCAACATAGTATAACCGCCGTTTCCTCGTAACATCGATTTACTCCACGTTAGTGATTATCGCCGTTAGACTTGCAGTGCTGGTTTTAGTGCTGTAGATGGTTGTTCTCCACGTAATTGCTGCGGTTACCTTTAGCTGATTAGGACCAAGACTTTCGACATTCAGAGTCGCAGTAGGTTGCGGTAGATAATTTTCCACCTGATCAACTTCTTTGAATGAGAACGGAGAAGTTGTTGGTATATCGTCAATAATGCCTGCGTCAGATAGTTCGGTATAGTTGATTCGACCATAGCCAACAGCTCTTAGTTGATCAATTTTGTGCTGGCATAGGCTGATCGCTTGGGCATATTGTCCGTTCATGTGAGCAGTTTGCTTGGCCAGCGGAACGGTAGCTCCGAAGATAATCGTCAAAACGGCGAAGGTTATCAGAGATATCATAACCTCAACAAGAGTGAAACCTTTGTTGTTAATACTTCGAGCTTTTGCCATCTGCCTTCTCAAAATTGATACTACTACCTAGCATCATCGGTAATTGTGCCGCAAAATTTAGCCTTATACCCATAGCTATTCTACTTGATCTTTTGCAAGAAAAAAGAGCGGGCAGTTAACGGTCGCCCGCTCTTTACCTTCTGTTTCAATTATCCCTGGCTAGATAGATACCGATGGAATTCGCGCTTCTCTTCTAGCAGTTTCAACAACTATTTCCGAAGGAACTCCATCGGCGTTGACTTTGTTTCTGTAAGTGAACGATGGCCAGTCGCTTGGAAGCTGATCCTCGGGCACGAACTCCATATTATGTGCTTGCCAGCTTACTTGTTCTTCAAGTATTTTATTGACATAGTCCTTGTTGGACTCGAAAACTATGAGTGGTTCGATGGTTTCAACATCCATGATGTCTCTAATATCTCTGCCTTCGTGCTGCTTCATAAGTTCGTTGACCGTGTGGAAATGCTGGATTTCATGCTCAGCGAACTGTTGCCAGATACTCTTCATTCGCGGATCAACCTCGGTTTCAGCACAAGAGAAGTAGTTGTAAGCCTCGTTCAATTGAATCAAAGCCATCCTTTCCAGCGTGCTGATATTGGGATCACCAACCTGCTCGTATTGCGACACGTGTTGCTGCTCGACCTCGGCAATCTCAGCGTAGAGTTTCCGGGCAAGATCGTCTGTGTATTGCATGCCGTGCGACTTATAGAAGAGCATGGTCTGCTGTTCGGCAGAAACGATAGTATGGTAGTTCATATGAGTCTTCACTGATACGGCATCTTTGCTCCAGTGTTTGCGCATTTCGTCAAATGGATGACGATGCTCAAGCATAGTTGGGCGTCCGGGTTTGATCTCAGTTTTGCCCTGTGTGATCATATTTGGATCTATGCCGTGTAATAGTTCCAGCAGGCATCCGTAGCGGAACAAGTGATCGAAGTCTTCTAGTAGAGCGAAATTTAGCACTTGTCTGAAGTAATCGTCTTTCTCGTTTTTGGCAAGATTCGCGGTCAGATCTACCGCAACCTGTTCATAGCCTATCGTCGTCTCGAGGACAGATTGGTTGGCAGGATTCAACCAGTTCACCGTTTGCTGGTGTTGGGAGTCAATGCGGCGAATCAAAGCTAGTTGGCGTTTGATCTCGTTGTTGTCGAGCATTCGATCCATACAATGAGACATAATCACACTGTTGTTTTCGATCCCGTTCATAAGGATTACGCGTGTACGCGTGTAGCAGTCTATGCTGTTCTTATCGTAGGGATGCTGGATCATTTGGTTCCAGCTCATAATCTGGTCCTCCAACTGTATTCCTCGCATTTCGAATGGTTTGAACGCTGCCAATTGTGCACCCTCCTTTGTTTCTAGATTGCTGAGTGAAGTTTTGACGGGTGCGCCGTCTTATAAACGCAGCATGCACTAAGATAATTTATGTTTACACAAAGGTTCAGGCATGGTATTATGGAGCAAACAATAAGACCGCTAGGGGTGCTGGTGGAGCACAGCTGAGAGAAGCGGAGACGACCGTTTCATCCCTTTGAACCTGATCCGGTTAGTACCGGCGTAGGGAATGCGGGAGCATCCTCACAAAAAGAGGACCTCGAATCTGATTCTTTATCGCGCTGCTCGCTTTCCAATCCCCCTGGCAGAAAACCTACTTTTGGCGCGTTAGCGCGTGCCAGATTCTGGAAGGAGGATGCTTATTATGGCTAATCAAGAATCGAACGTATTTAGTCAGGTAACAGAGAAGGAGGTTACCAGAGCGATTGTGCGTGAGTTTGCCGCACAATTAGACGAGTACGCGGATAGCGATGTTTTGATTGCAGGCGGAGGGCCCAGCGGGCTAATGTGTGGCAAAATACTCGCTGAGAAGGGCGTTAAGGTTCTGATTGTCGAGCGAAATAACTATCTCGGCGGCGGCTTTTGGATTGGAGGCTATTTGATGAACAAGCTGACCGTTCGCGAACCTGCGGATCGTGTGCTTGACGAACTTGGAATCCCTCACACTGAGGTATCAAACGGTCTGCACGTTGCCGACAGTCCACACGCTTGTTCTAAACTAATCGCTGCCGCGTGTGATGCCGGGGTCAAATTTGTGAATATGACCTCGGTAGACGATGTGGTGCTTCGTGATGGAAAACGCGTTGGTGGTTTAGTGATCAATTGGACACCGGTCCGAACGCTACCTCGTGAGATAACTTGTGTAGACCCGGTGGCCTTGGAGGCGCGAGTTGTTGTGGACGCAACAGGGCATGACGCTGTAGTCGCTCGTTACCTTGCCGATCGAGGGATTCTAGAACTGCCGGGCTGTGCGCCTATGTGGGTGGAACGCTCGGAGGACGATGTGGTCAACTATACCCGCGAGGTCCATCCTGGATTGGTAGCGATAGGAATGTCTGTATCCACTATATTTGGGTTGCCGCGTATGGGACCTACCTTTGGCGCGATGTTGTTATCTGGAATGAGAGGAGCAGAGATTGTGCTCTCGTTGCTCGAAAGCAAGGAAAAGCCACTTGAGAAAGTTGGCGCAGGACTGAGCTAATATTACGAAAAGTTAACAGGGCAGGACACGGGTTTGTCCTGCCCACAAACTTCAATTTTATCCCCGAACCCGAAATTAAAGCTATCCGTTAATTTTGCAGGATTGACATGCTGCTCGCTATTTGTTAGCCTCTCATTAACAACAACGATTAAACTAAACGAAGGACTTGTAATATGCAACCGATTGAGCTCTTAGTGCGAGAACAACGTGGCGTAAATCGAAAAAATTATATGATAGAACAAGGCATACCGGTCAGGCCGATGTCCCCAGATGAAGTTCGGAAACTTGGCATTTTTGATGAGGCGGGGAATCAGGTTCCAGCCGATATTCAAATAGAAGGTACTGATCATGAAGACAAGGTACGATGGGTACTTGTGTCGTTTCCGGTAGATGTGCTTGCGGGAGATGAAAGAAAGTTTTTGCTTAAGGAATCGAATAATGCTGCTGTTGCTGATGGCCGGTTGGAGTCAAGCGCTTCGTTAGATAACACGTTTATTTTTCGCAACCGATTTTTTACCGTTGAGTTCACAAACCCCGGTATAATTCGATTGAGTACTTCAGGTTCCCACGAGTCTGACCATAAAAGTAGTGTGGATAATTTGTCAGAAACCGCTGATCACGGCGGGTTATTGCTTGACGGCCAAGTTAGTTTTGAGCTTCGATCGGACGCTAGAAGTGCTGTAGGTAATTTGCGACCTGTAGAGTATGAACCGCTTGGCTTCGAGGTTTTGGAACGATCCGACCGGCGAGCTAAGATCCTTCTTAGGGGTCGGTATAAGGCTTGGGCACCGAAGCGGTTTTACTTCGATCCAGTTCAACGCTATGATGCTGACGTAGAGTTCACTGTCTACGCTGATTCGCCTGTAATCAGGCTTCGCTGGTGCATTACAAACCACATGAAATTCAACTGTTCATATATGTGGCTCGATCGCTACTTGCTGAGCCTGCCGCTTGTGGAAGATAGCATTGTTATCGAAGGCGCAGAAGTTCCGGATGAGAATAAGTTTGCTGAATGGGTGACGCTTCGCACGCCAGGTGGAAAGCTATCCATGGCGTTTCCGTTCTACTCCTGGCTTGGCAAGGGTGCAGGGATTGAGGTTAAGGATGGCAGACTTGCATGCGGAGGAGTTAATCCTCCTCCGGATGGTGGCTTTGGCGGTAAGAATCCCGATATTTGGCGCAAATTCTATTATGGAATGAGCCGGACGTTCGAAGCATCGTTGATCGTTGGCGGTTCGCACGATCAGATACTTGCAGAGCTAAACCACATTCCGATTGTAGTTCCGCCGAAGCACTACTCAGATTGCGGGGTTCTGCCGGAAAACGGATCGGAGATTACATTTGGCCCGTGGGAAGAGCCTATTAGTAGGGCGGCAGAATACCTACTCGATAGTCAATGGAAGGGCACACTATGGTTTGGAGAATGGTGGCGCGAGCGTGATGTTGATCACGATTTAGGGGTCGAGGAGACTAACTCTGGCAATTCAGCTTTAGGACCGTTATATCATTTCTTCCGCACGGGAGACTGGCGGTTTTGGGAATCGGCGAAGATGAGCTATCTTTATACTTATGATATCCAGTTTTGCAAGCGTGAGGACGGCTACGGACCTTACATGCATACTCGTCGATTCCTGTTGGATCACCAAGAATGGTTCCATCCGCGGTATCAAAGAGTAGGCGGGATGATTCGTTGCAGTCATCTCTTTGGAGATAAGCGTTATCGAGATAAAGTCATTTGGATGTTGAAGTTCTGGGGCGAAAACTACGTAGCTGAAGACGGCTCGCCGATGGTTCCTAACTCCGACGGCACCAAGTCAAAGTGTACAGAATCTGCAATGAGCAATTTCACCGATTCGCTGATGTATGCCTACATCGAGACGAAAGATAGTTGGTTCTTGGATAAAGCAAAATTGATCGGCGATTGGGTAGTACGTGGGGCGGAGGCAAATCTGGATAAGTTCTGCGAGAATTCGAACTCTACACGCTACATACTATGTGGTTTGTTGCAGCTATGTATGGTGACGGGTGAGCAGCGCTACATAGACACATTCGTTAAAATTGCTAAATGGACCGTCAATGCACCGACGTTCGACTACGGCACACATTATGTCGCGTTCCACTTCTACTATGCAAGCCAGGCATATAAATGGAGCGGCGACAAATCGATTCTAGAAGGCATTTTACGGCTTGCCGAATGGGTCTTGTCGAAGGAAGCACCGGATGCTCCGGGCACATACCCTTTTCCTCAGCGCAATCAATATCCGCCAGCGAACTGGATATGCATCTACGATAACAAGGCAATCGTGTCCTACTTGCCTGTACTTGCTTCAGCTCTAGCGGAAAGTGGAATGTTGCCAGCAAGTTAAACGGTGCAAAATGCTGCCGCGCGATTTTTGAGGATACGGATGTTTTAACTTGACTCGCCGGGATCACGCAATGGTTCCGGCGAGTTCGTATTCATCTTCGGCAAACGCTGCGCATTGCGGCAAACATTCCGGCGTCAATTGACAAGATTGCTATACATGTCCACAATGCAGTTTTAAGTCCGACGAAATCCGCTGCCCAGCCGATTGCCGGTGGGAAGATTGCGGCGCCTAACGCCCCTGCTGCAACAACGATTGACGTGACCGTTCCGGACCGCAAGGGATATGCTCCACTTGCGCAGCTTACGATAGTCGGAAAGACTGGCCCCAAGAAAAAACCGAATAGGAATGCAAAAACGAGTCCAAAGATCGGGGAGCCAGTAATAAGAAGTAATGCCGATTGCGAGAGGGCCGCGAGTACTAGACACAAGCGGATGAGCGCGATCTCGCTTACGATACGGGATGCTAAAGCTCCGGCAATTCGTCCCGTTAGAATCCCGAACCACATGAACGAAAGGCTACAGGCTGCCAATTCTCGTTTGGCGTTTAGTCCATGCTTAAAATAAACCGCGAGCCACTGGGACTGTCCGATTTCTGCACCCACATATAGCATTATGCCGAATGCGAGCATCAATACAAACGAATCAACTATCAATTCTTGCCATCTCGTGTTTATATAACTTTCGATGCGAGTAGTTTCACATCTCATAGAGAGTGCCGAAAAAGCAATGGCAGCACTGATGGCGCATATCAAAGCAGTTCCAAAGTAACCGATTCTAAAGCTGATTCCCAACTTTAACAGCCAACCGATTGCAAGCGGCGAAATTACTGCCCCGACTCCGAACGCAGCCTGTGACAAGTTTGCCATAGCGGTTCGACGCGACTCATTGTATAAATCTGCAATAAGCGCCATACAAGTGCTTTCCGAGAATCCGCCGCCCAGCCCCATAAGAAATGATGCAAATATCAGCAGATTGAAACTCGATGCGGAGCCGAAAATAATCAAACCAACCATCATCGAGATACATCCGGCTAGTATGGTCGGCAACTTGCCGTGTTTGTCGGAGTACCAGCCGGCAAACAGTACCGCGGAGAGAAATCCGACCATAACAGCTAGCGCTAGCCTAGCGAGCATGCCCAACGATGCGTCAAAAGTTTGAGCGATCTCGTTATTTGATGCAGGCGTCACAAACAGTGTCGCCGCGTATGAAAAAAGACCGGCAAAGGCTGCAGCCGTTGCCAGCCGACGGAATCGATCAATTTTTTGGGTTTTTCCATGCTATCAACCGAAAACTTCAAAATCCGTTATATTATAATTACTTGCGGCTGTTGTTGCGAAGCGATGACAAGATTTGAATCCTCTCCCGATAAGCAGACTATTTTACAGTTTGGTGGGCATGTTGTGTTTGAGTGATTGGCAACTTATAGCCCCAACCTGAAGAACTCGTTGGCATTTTCGCGAAGTATCATTTCGGCCACACGTTTTGCTTCGTCCATTGTAAAATGGCTATCGCCTACCTTAAATGTTAGTAATTTTGCAACATTGTCGTGGGCGAGCCGGGGAGTAGGCGTAGGCGTCTTTGACAAAGATATAGTTGCAGCCAAAAGCAAAGATCTTGCTTGCAGGCATTATTTCCGGCTATTTGTCCAAAACTTTTCGTGAAGTGTCGGGCGAAATGCTGTGTGTTCTTTGAGGATCTGATAAGTCTTCGTTTGCTAGGCAAAAACTATTTTCTGGCCTTTTGAAAATAGTGTAAGGCAATCGGCAGGCTAGTCGGCAGATATTTGATAATTTATGTTTGCCCAGTGCAAGGAATAAAGGCACTCTTTATTTAAGCTTAATCAAGGTTGACTCTAAACTAAACTGCGCAAGTGCGCAGTCCTTAAACTTGGAATATTATTCTTATTTGGAGGAAAATCGGTTGCCTAAGATTACATTCATTGGTGCGGGAAGCTGCGTGTTTACACGCACATTGCTTGGTGACATTCTTCAGTTTCCAGAGCTTGCTGAGTCAGAAATAGCTCTTATGGATATCGATCCGGAACGACTTAAGGTCGCTGAGGTGCTTGCTCACAAGGTTGCCGAGGCGCTTAATGCCAAGCCCAAGATCGGAGCTTACACCGATCGCAAAAAGGCGCTCGATGGTGCCAACTATGTAATCTGTACTATCCAAGTTGGCGGATACGAGCCATGCACGGTAATTGACTTCGAAATCCCTAAGAAATATGGTTTGAAGCAAACAATCGCAGATACACTTGGGATCGGCGGCATAATGCGGGGTCTACGTACCATTCCCGTGCAAATTGCCTTTTGCCGGGAGATGGAAGAGCTCTGTCCCGACGCGTGGCTATTAAACTACACTAACCCGATGGCAATTAATACTGGCGCTATTCTGCAGCAAACGAAGATAAAAGCTGTGGGTCTTTGTCATGGCATACAAGGTGCGCATCGCTGGCTTGCACGCTGCTTGGGAGTGCCTCAACAGGAACTAGCGTTCATAGCCGCGGGGACTAACCACTGCGCATGGTTCATTAAATTGGAGCACAAAGGAGTCGATCTATATCCTAAGTTGCGACAGATGGTCGCTGACGGTGCGGAATTTGTTCAACACGACCCTGTTCGTTTCGAAATGCTCAAGCGATTTGGCTACTACGGAGGAGAATCCAGCGAACACATGGCAGAGTATGTGCCTTATTTCATTCGCAAGGATCATCCGGAGCTTATAGATCGATTCAATGTGCCAATCGACGAATATATCCGCCGGTGTATTGCTCAGAACGAGGGCTGGGACGAAATGGCTCGCAAATTTATGGACCGCAACGAGCCAATAGGGGAAATTAAGCGAAGCCATGAGTATGGTTCGTTGATTATTCATTCAATAGAGACAGGTACACCTAGAGTAATCTACGGCAATATCCTGAACCGCAACATGATTACAAACTTACCAAATGGTGCGTGTGTCGAGCTGCCGTGTTTGGTGGATCACAACGGGGTGCAGGGAACAGTGGTCGGTGATCTTCCAACACAATGTGCGGCGATTACAATGACCAACGTTAATGTACACTTGATGACTCAAAAGGCATCTGTGACCCTTAAACGGGAAGACGTCTATCGCGCAGCTTATCTGGATCCTCTTACGTCGACTAATCTCACGATGGACGAAATAAAGGCAATGTGCGACGAGCTTATCGAGGCGCATGGAGACTACCTACCACCGTTTACCTAAATGAGAATGTAAGAAGATGAGAATCCTTGCAATAAACGGGAGCCCTCGAAAGGGCATGTCAACATGTTTTGCGTTGGAACAAGCACTCAATGCTGCGAAGGCTGTTAGCAGTGAGATTGAGACAGAGCTTATCGAGCTTGGCGGGTTGGATATCAGATACTGCATAGGTTGTAACCGGTGTAGGGAACCGCTAACCTGTGTTCACGATGACGACTTTATGAAGCTTCTTCCAAAGCTGACGCAGCCGGATATAGGCGGGATTATAATTGGTACGCCTGTATACATGGGTGCGATGACGGGCCTTTTGAAGAACTTTCTGGATAGGGCAATAATGCTACGACGGGCAAAGTTCTTGTGGCAGAACATTGTTGCAGGAACTCTTGCAGTTGGAGCGGCCCGAAACGGTGGGCAGGAACTTGCAAATCAAGCGGTGCAGAACGCGCTTTTTGCGCAGAACATGGTATTGGTGAGCGATGGACCTAAGTTCTGTCACTATGGAGCGACACTATCAAGTGGCCTTCCTGGAGGCATAGAGAGCGACGAGTTCGGCTTAACAACAGCTCGCAATCTGGGGCAAAGAGTAGCAGAACTGGCGCTCAAGCTCCACGGAAGGCCATGATTGGGTGCTTCCCGAATAATATAAACTATAACTAAACTAAAGCAATTGCAAGGCTCCTATATAGAG
>Ga0197142_1002131_pt1 | contig 17571 bp, 15 predicted proteins | sample GBS60_MetaG_FD_148614 | JGI IMG/M metagenome (GOLD analysis project Ga0197142, IMG submission 148614) | Sediment microbial communities from Great Boiling Springs, Gerlach, Nevada, United States - GBS 60_MetaG | ecosystem: Environmental > Aquatic > Thermal springs > Hot (42-90C) > Sediment...
GTATGCGCTCAGAATGGGAAACTTGACCTCAACCGCGCCGGAGCTGAACTCCTGTTTGTATGTGCTGTCATACTGGGGATGGTTGATCCTCGCGTATGCCCCGGTCAACTCAAGGTGCGGTAGGCCGACCAGGGACAGCCTCCCCGCCCTGAGGGTGCGATCCGTATCTTTTTTGAAATCGTAATAGTATATCTCCCTCTTTGTTCCCGAGAGGAATTCCCCCTCCAGGGGCCCCCACCTCGCTATAACATCGCCTCCCTCCAGCCACCTGTCAAGCATTAGCTGGTCGTCCTTGATCCCGGCGAGCACGAGGCCCCTTCCGAACGAAGCGTAATAGCTCCCCGCCCTCACGCTCACGAGGTCCGAGCTGTATGCGGCGTATTTCTGCGCGAGGTCCTCGTAGCTCGGCTGGATCATTGTCCTGCTCGGTTGGAGATAAAGGAATTTCCCGCCTATCTCCCAGCTCTCCCAGTAGGCAGTGATGTCAAAGATGCTCTGGAGGCGCTCGTGGTCCGGCTCGCGCCACCTCCAGTATTGCACATCAGCGGAACCGGTGAAAAACATCTGGCTGATGATGAGGGGGATCAAGTTCATCCGTTCTCTCCTCGGAAAATGTTATGCCCCTACTGGCCGAGTAGTTCCGCGACCTTGTTCTTTATCTCGTTCTCCTGGCCCGAGGTGAAGCCGACCCTTTGATAGACTATTTCCATATCCTTGTTCACTATGACCGTCACTGGCACGGCCATTGCCTTGTATTTCAGGGAGACCTTCTTGTCAGGGTCAAGGAGAACCGGGAACTTCCATCCCCGGCCGTCCTTCGTGCTCTTCACCTCAGAGAGCTTTCTGGGCGCGTCCTGGCTTATGCCGAGAACCGACAGCCCTTTGTCCTTCTCGGACTTGTAGAGCTCGTTGGAGTAGTCCAAGAGGTCCTTGCAGTTCGTGCACCAGGTTGCCCAGAAGACAATGAGCACCGGTCCGGACTTAACCAGCTCCGAGAGGGTCACGGAGTTGCCGTCGGTGTCGCTCAGGGTAAAGTCCGGAGCGGTTGCCGCCACGAGGATTCCTGTCAGGATTCCTATCATCTTAAACCTCCCTATCTTGTTATTCTCACGCTTTTGGTCCCGAGCCCGGTCTCTGCGACCGCGATGTGAACTCCCCTTCCGAGGCCGGGGAGCTCAAAAAGGTGCTCCCCTGCGGAAAGTCGGCCGGAGAAGAGCTCTCGTTCGCGCGCGCCGGCAGGGTTATACACTGTGATTTTGACTCCGGTCTCCCGCGGTATGTTCAGCCTGAGACTCCGGCCAGCAAAGGTAAGGTCAAACCCACGTGCAGGGGTTTCGGTTTCTGAGATCCCTGTGAAGTCAACCCTCATTTGTTTTGCCTGGAAGACCAGCTTTGACTCGTAGCTCTGCACGAACACCGTGACATCAAGCGAATCCGACTTCCAGCCGGCTACATTGAAATTCCACCTGAAGCGCTGGGTATCCCCGGTCTGTGTGGCAAGCAGGCTGTCGCCTGTGGGTCTGGATATGATGTCCCTCATTATGAACCTGTTGTAGCGGCCGTCGCCCCAGACATGGCGTTCGGTTATCACGCAAAATACGCGCGGGTCCGGTTCTGTCACGGGCAGGGTCGTCTCAATCCTGACGAGGCACTCCACGGTCCCCGAGAGGGTATCGCATGAGGCAGTCATCTCGTCAATGATAATCGGCGAGTTGACATACCTCCAATTGTTGACCACGGTCCTGTATCGGTTGTAGTTGGCGAGGGTGTCCCCCACGGAGCCGCGTCGGTTATCCACGCCGCAGAACCACGCGTCGGGCACCCCGGAAACCCCGTAGAAGCTGAACCGGTAGCTGGCGTCCGAACCGGAAAGCCCCTGCATGTATTGAATAACGCTTACGGTATCAAGATAATCCCTCGCGAGCCACTCGGAGGCCGCGTTGCAGGGGGGACAGTAGGGACAGCTGGTATTGCTGAATATCTCCACCAGAACGCTCCTCTGCGCGGCCCCCACGAAGCCAACCAGCCCCATCAGCATAAAGGCCTTCTTCATAGCTTGCAGATTATAACCCAGACCTCATGTAAATCTCACCCTCAGAGAAGTCGTTCCCGTTCCAGAACCTCCTCCAGCCGGGCCGAAAGCTCGCCGGCCAGGTTTTCCCAGGCAAATGCCCTCGTTTTTTCGGGGTGAGGGAGCCTTAGCCGGTTCCCGCGCCAGTCTCCCACCATCCGAGCGATCGCTTCCTTTATTGCCCCCGGCTCGTCCGGGTCAGCCAGGTATGCGTTGTGCTCCGCGAGGAAACTCCATATCCAGGTATGCTTTGGCACAGCGCCCAGGATCGCCCTGCCCATTCCCAGAAGCTCAAAGACCTTTCCGGTTGATATGAGCTCGTATGATGGCCCCCTGGTGACCAGGACCAGCAGGGCTTGCGCTGACGAGGCGAGCTTCATGGCTTCCGAGTGCGGCAGGTAATCGGAATCCACGGTCGGGAATCGCCGGGCCAGCTCCCGGATGAGCTGCCTGGCATCCCCGGACTTGTTCCCCACGAAGGAGAACTCCACAGGAAGGTTGTGGGACAGCGAGAGAAGCTCCCTGAAAAGCCCCTCCGGCCTCTTGTGTTCTCCGAAAAGGCTCCCCAGATAGGCTATGTGAAGCCGGTCGGACCTCGGAGCTGGCCCGGGCATCTCCGCGGGGTCATAGCCAAACGGAACGGTAACGAACCTCTTTCCCGGATACCTATGAGCCAACGCATCCCGCATTGCCCCGTTGACAACAACGACCAGCTTTGCCTTCTGTAGGATCCTGGCCTCGGCCCTTCGGGTGAGCCAACGGTGGAGGGGCGTCGGATACATCCCGTAGACATCCTCTGCCCACGGATCCCAAAGGTCAACCGCGAAAGGGATTCCCGTCCTGTCCGAAACCCTCTCCGCGAGGAGAAGGTCCGTGTATGGCGGAGCACAAGCGAGTATGAGCCCCGGCCTTACATCATTGACCAGGGCCTCAAGCCTTCCGGCCTCCCTGAGCCAGAACCTCCTTGAATCCGGCCACAGAAACAGCCTCGCCACGCTCTTTCCAAAGGTTGAAACCCCCGGAGGCGCGGAAGAGCGAAGTTCGGCGCTACCCGTTCTGATGACCTTTATGCCCTCTTCCTTGAACGAGGAGTCCCTTACGGGCCCCCCTGATGTGAAGACCCAGACATCCCAGCCGTGGTTGGGAAGGAGCCTTGAGAACCAGAAGGGCCTCACAGCGCCTATTGACCAGTGGTGAGGGGGATAGAAGTATGAGACCAGGACGAGCTTTTTCAAATCAGGAATATTATGGGCCTTGATCCCTAGGGCCTTCAACCCACGCGGCCAGAAGGCCACGCCTGGACGGGAGGAAATAATAGTATCTCAGATTGGGTTGGTATCGCTTTCACCGGCACCTGATAGGTCAGGCTCTCCCGCGCACTATTACCCGCGGAGGAACCATGCTGAAACTATTTGGCAATAAGAGGAAAAAGAAGGGCCTGGGATGGCTCAAGGTGTTCGCTTTCCGGCTCAGCCAAAGGGACAGGGATAACCCGTCCGAGCTCCTGGAGGGCTACGAGGGCTTCATATTCGCGTGCGTGAACATAATCGCGTCCAGGGTTGCCGGCGCGAGGCTCAGGCTGTTCGGGAGGGAGGGGGACTCCGAGAGGGAGATACTCGCTCACCCCTTGCTTGATGTTATCAGGGAACCAAACCCCTACATCACCCAATACACATTTCTTTACCTGACCCAGGCGTGGATGGAGCTGACGGGAAACGCCTACTGGGTGAGGATGGGCCGGGAGCTCTGGCCATTGCCGCCGCAGTGGGTAAGGGTCGTGCCCGGAGAGTGGCCCAGGGTCATAGAGGGATACATATACAGCCCGCCCTGGCTAACGGAACCCATGCTCTTTTCTGACGAGGAGGTAATACACTTCAAGCGCCCCAACCCCCAGGACCCCATATATTACGGAGCATCAACCCTCAGGGCCGCTTTCGGTGAGACCGAGTTCTGGCGGCTTGCCGGCGAATACAGGAACAAAAGGCTTGAGAACGGGGGAGTTCCGCCGGCCGCTTTCGTGCTCTCTGAGGAGGCTTCCCCCGAGGACATGGAAAGGATAAGGGCGGAGTTCCAACGCCTTCACCAAGGAACCGGCAACGCGGGCAAGCCCGCCATCCTTCCTCCTGGAACCGAGATGAAGCTCCTTGAGGTTCCGCCCGTGGACAGGGAGTTCGCGGAGGCCCTCAGGCTCACCAGGGAGAACATCCTGGCGATATTCGGGGTTCCCGGCTCCAAGCTGGGCCTCGTTCAGGATGTCAACAGGGCCAACGCTGAGGCAAACGACCTCACCTTTCTCAACGAGGTCATAAAGCCGCGGCTCCGTTTCCTTGAGGACATCCTGAACTCAGAGATAACATATCTTTACGGGGATTACCTCACCCTGCGCTTTGATGACCCCCTTCCAAGGGACTGGGAGTTCACCCTCAGAAAGGTTGAGACCCTGGTCACCCTCGGGGTCATGAGCCTTGACGAGGCGAGGAGGGAGATGGAGCTGGAGTAGCCAGAGGCCTCAGCCCCACCTTCAGCACCCTGATCCGACTGGCCACAGAGGCCAGCTCGGCGCTTTTTACATCCGGATAAACCTCCCTTAATTCCGCCTCAACATCCCTTACCGAAGGCTGTCTCTCCCTCAGGGTTGGATTTCTCGTATCCCCGTCCGAGAGCCTGAGAACCAGAAGGTCATATCCTCCCGCGCCGAAGCTCCATGTCCTTCCCGCGAGGGCAAACCCCTTCCCCCCGCCAGCCAAGGCGTAGCACCAATCCCCTCCCGCCCAGCCGGCCGTCCTGGTCCGAAGGTGGTTTCCGGAGGAATCAATAAGGCTCAGCGTGGCCTGGCACCTTCTCAGGCCGTAGCTGAATGTGTGGCCGCCCAAAGCGAACCCGCCGGGAACAGCGAGGATTGATGTGAAGCGATCGTCATCGTCTCCGCCCAGCGCTTTCGCCCAAAGCAGGTTTCCTGCCGCATCAAGGCTGAAGACCAGGGCGTCCGAGCTGTCGGAGGAAAAGCCATTCGTATAACCCGCGACCGCCACGCTACCGCGCGGGCCCGGCGCCACGGAGAGGGCCTGGTCAAAAGCCCTCAGTCCCTTGTCCCCGAGGGAATTCGTCCAGATTATATCCCCGGAAGAATCCAGGAGCATAACCAGGCAATCAATGTCAACATTGGAGTAGTCCCCCATTATTCCTGCGACAGCGAGCTCGCCTCCTGGCATAACGGCTAGAGCCTTGGCCTCAGAGGATTCTCCAAACGACACGGTTTTTGCCCAGAGGATCTGCCCATCGGAATCAGCGCGAGCGAGGAGCACGCACGATTCAGACGAGCCTCGCGACAGTCCCGCGAGAACAAACCCCTCGCGGGCGCTGGCTATTGCCCGGAAGGCCTCGTCTTGCGGGCCAGGGATAACCCTGACCCATATCGGGTTCCCTGAGGAATCAAAAAGAGCAATCAGGGCATCGGAGTTCTCCTTGCTCGTGCTGTATGTCCAGCCGGCTACCGCGAATCCCCCCGGCGCCTCGGCGATGGAGCAGAAAACATCATCTCCCTCCCCATATAGGACCCTTGCCCAGACTGGGCGGCCCAGGGAGTCAACGAGCACGAGCAGTCCGTCCCTGGAGCCCGGGCCAATGCTCTCGGTGTATCCGGCAACAACGAGGCCAAAAGGCAGTTCAAGCGCGGAGAGGGCGCACTCGTTCAGGCTATCGCCGATGACAACAGCCGCCTCAGGAAGGTTCGGATAAGGGTGCTGGTATAAGAGCTCGTGATGATGCTCCCTTTGGCAACCAATGGAGAAAAATAGCAACAGAAGGAGGAATCTCCTCATGTTCCCAGCTCAAAGCCCCTGAACCCCCAGAGCCTGACCGTCCAGTATGGCTCGTCCCGGCCGAGGCCTCTGAGAAAATCCCCCGGGATCATGTATCCCCCGCCCAGGCCGAACCTGAAGCCCTCTGTGTCGTAGAACAGGTTCAGGCTCGCCTCCTTGCCTATTTCCTCGCGGCCCGGCAGATAGAGATAGAATAGCGCGTCCGCCCTCCCGGAAAGCTCCTCGGTTATCCCGAAGAGAACCGAGAGATCCGCAACCTCAAGCGAGTGCATGTCCATCCAGTATATCCCGTAAGGGCCTCCCCTGCACGAGGAGACATAGGGAGCGAGGATGGTATCCGTCATCGCGGCCCAGCTCATCGCGTCCCCGAAGCCCGTCCAGCCGTTGTAGTATTCGTCCATGATGTAAGGGTATGAGAAGGGTGAGCGCCAGGACTCGGAGAAGTGGAAGAACCCGCCCCCTATCTCGGCAACGCCGAGGCCCCAGAAGACGCCCTGTCCGAGCCAAGCGTTTCCCAACCTGTTTGAGGCAATCTCAGCCTTCAGCTTGAAACCGGTCCTGTTGAAATAAAACCGCGCGCCAGCCCACCGGTCCGGCCCGGCCTGGGTCTCCGAGCCTCCGTAGAGATCCAGGGAAAGCCAATCCGGGCCCAGGCTGAGATATGACCCCACGAGGTTCCTATCCGGCCTGGAACCGGGGAGGAGGCTGTCTGATCTCAGAAACCAAAGGAGATCGACCCTCGCGGAGGCCAGTCTCAGGCCCACGCGCGCGCCGTCAGAGCCCATGTCCAGGTCAGAGAGCCAAAGCCCATCTCCGTAGCCCAGGCCCTGCCTCCCTAGCCTGATGAGAAAAGGCCCGGGTGAGAGCTCCAGGTATGCCCTTGAGGGGTATATCTCGTGGCCCTCCGCGTTCAGGTCCCCCCTGGCTATGTCCCAGTAAGCGAACCTCACCTCAAGGCCGGCTTTCCCGAAATCCAGCCGCTGGCCGAGCTCTCCGGATATGACCATCAGGTCAGGCCTCGCCCAGAAAACCCCGGCTGATCCGACGAACGAGTTATCCAAGGCGAAAAACAGAAAGACAATCATCATTTGTAAGCATAACGGAATGCCTCGGCTCGGATCAAATGCCTGACTCTTCGGGGATCCGTCCACGGTTCCACCCTCTGGAAGCATTTCCAAGACCAATCTGAGTCCCTCTGAGACCTTCAACGCCAAGGCCTCTGAGCTCATAAGGCGCAAATACTCAGTTGAGGCGAACACAAAGGGAGTGGTTATAGGCGATGGAGCAAGCTGGAGCCCCCGGGGAGCTAACAACATGTTCCGAGTCAGGACACACCTCTTCAGCAAGGAGGATAACCATAACCAGACATAACAAAGAAGATCTCCTCGCCTGTGAAGGGAGTGTAATTTCAACCCTCATTCTGAGGTGTAGGCCCTAAAGTGCCCGGAGATCCGGACGGATCTGAAGTCAGTTATGAAAAATTCATACGGGTGCGGGTTGCCGGATCCCCTACCTGTTCACCAACCAAACCCCTATCGCTATCAGGATGACCCCGAGGGCCTTCCAGATGGTCATGGGTTCGCCAAGGAACGCCCAGGCGACCAGGACGATCAGCACATAGCCCAAAGAAAGCATGGGATAAGCAACGGATAGCTCAACCCTGGAAAGGAGCGCGAGCCAGACCACAGCGCTCAGCGCGTAAAGCCCTATTCCGGTTATCACATGGATGTTTGTGAGCGCGGAGATCACGAACCTTGCCGCGCCCATCTCTCCGAACTTCCCGACCTGGCCCACACCGTGCTTTATGAGAAACTGCCCCGCGACAACCATGAGTATGTCAACGGCCAGGAGAACGATGTCGGTAAGGCTCTTCAGAACTCCTCCTCCTCTTCATCGTCCCAGAAGTCCTCGTCATCCTCTTCAAGATCATCCCAGTCCTCGCCGTATCCGCCCTTGCTGAGAACTTCCTCTGTTTCTTCTATCGCCTCAACCTCTTCCTCGCTCGTCTCGCCCATCATTCTCTCCATCTCGCGGCGGAGGCTCTCGGCACGGGCATAATCCCCTTCATCAACCGCCTTATCGTATTCCCTGGCGAGAAACTCGTATGAGTCCTCGTCGTCCTCCGGCAGGGTGTAGGCGATGAAGGCGCCGCCTCCGGCCGCGTATCCCAGGATTTCGCCACAGCCGGGGCAGACAACGTCACCCTCGCCCTCGGATACCTCAATGGGACAATTGCACACGGGACACCTTATCCTCAAGTTATCCCTCCTTCAGCCCGAACCTAGCGGCGAGATCGGACTCAACCCTCGGAGCCTCGGCCGCGTTGAGGAGAAACGAGAGCCTGAGCTCTGACGAGGCCATCGCGTATACCTTGACATTCCTTACGGCCTCAGCCGCGGCCCTTCTGACCCCCGGATCAGAGCCTATGCCGTAACCGATTACCGAGAGGATCACCCTGCCAGGTATGAGCTCCAGGCCCACCTCATCGCCAACGAGAGAAACCGCCCTCTCGGCCTCGCCAGCCGGAACAGTTATACTCATCTCCTTGCCTGTCTTCGTCAGGATCATGACCCCTATGCCCTCGTCAGCGAGGCTGGCCAGAAGCTCAGCCTCAAAATCCCTTTCCTCCGGGATGTTCCTTATTACCAGCGAGGCTACGGGCGCAAGGACTATTGCCCTGACGCCGGGCGCCTCCAGTCCTGCGGATACTTCTGTTCCTCCTTCTTTCAATCCTCTAACCTCCAACCTCGTTCCCTTCCGCGCGGCAAGCGCGAGAGCTCTGGTGTGGATGACCTCAGAGCCGAAGCCGGTGAGCTCAAGCGCCTCCTCATACGAAAGCCTCGGAAGCCTCCTCGCGTCCGGGAAACGCTTAGGGTTCAAAGCATAAACCCAGCCCACATCCTTGTAAAACCTAACCGGCACATCCGGCCCCAGGCTCGTCGCTATGGCGACGGCCGTGAGGTCAGAGCCTCCCCTGCCCAGGGTCGTGACCTCCCTGCTCATTGACACCCCCTGAAACCCAGCCACAACAGGCACGATACCTTCCCTCAGGGCATCCGTTATCCTGTATAGCTTGACCTCCCTTATCCTTGCCCTGCCGAAGTTCTCGTCAGTGACTATGCCGACCTGGGAGCCGGTGAAGCTCTGCGCCCGAACGCCCATCTCGTTGAGGGCAATGGCCAGGAGGGTCATTGATATGCGTTCCCCGGCGGTGAGTAGCATGTCCGTCTCCCTCCTGACCCAGGGGTTTCCCGATCTGCTGGAAACCTTCCTGGCGAGCGACAGGAGGTAGTTGGTCTGGTCCCCCATTGCCGAGACCACAACAACGGGCATCGCCCCGGCGTCAATCCTCTCCTTTACGGCGCCAGCGACGCGAGGAAGGTCATCGGTATCGTGCAATACCGAGTGCCCGAATTTGAGAACCTCTAATCTTTGCAAGGTGAAAATTATAACCCATCCTCAGCGCAAGATTCACACTGCGCGCGGCCCTATCTGCGGTTTATAATTTTCAGGATGTTCAAGAGAACCCTGATAACCTGCGCGCTCCCATACGCTAACGGGCCGCTCCACATAGGCCAGATAGCCGGCGCCCACCTGCCGGGCGATATATTCTACAGGTTCACGAGGCTAATGGCCAGGGAAGCCATCCACATCTGCGGCACGGACGACCACGGCGTCGCCAACATCGTGGCCGCGGAGAAGAAGGGGCTTACCCCTGACCAGAACACCCAGCTCTATTACGAAAGCTTCACTCGGACCCTGAGCCTCTGGGAGATACGCTACTCAAACTTCTCCCAGACAAAAAGGCCCCTCCACCACAGGATAGCCCAGGGGTTCTTCATGAGGCTCTACGAAAGGGGCTACTTTTACAAGCAGGATATAGAACAGCACTTTTGCGAGTCCTGCGGGAGGTTCCTCCCGGAGCGCTACATCCAGGGGCGCTGTCCGTTCTGCGGGTTCGGGGAGGCAAGGGGGGATCAGTGCGAGTCCTGCGGAAGGTGGCTTGAGCCGACCCAGCTCGTGGAGCCTCACTGCACTGTCTGCGGCTCGGCTCCGGTCATAAGGAGAACATGGCACTATTACTTCAAGTTGCGGGAACTCGCGCCCAGGCTGAGGGAATGGCTTGAAGCGAAAACGGACTGGAAGCCCAATGTAAGGAACAAGGCCCTGGCCTGGCTTGATGAGGGCCTTGCGGACAGGCCCATAACCAGGGACCTCTCCTGGGGGGTTCCGGTCCCCGTTCCTGAGGCAAAGGGAAAGGTTCTCTATGTCTGGTTTGACGCGCCCATCGGCTACATTACATCAACCGCAGAGTTCTGCCGAGAGAACGAGGAGTGCTGGAAGGGCTGGTGGCAGGACCCGGAGACCCGCATAATCCACTTCATAGGAAAGGACAACATCGTGTTTCACGCCCTCATATGGCCGGGGATGCTGATGGCCCACGGGGACTACACCTTGCCGGACAATGTGCCCGCGAACGAATTCCTCAACCTCATGGGCAAGAAGCTCTCAACCTCAAGGAACTGGGCTGTCTGGGCAGAGGATTTCGCGAGGGCGTTCGGAACTGACTACGCGAGATACGGCGTGGCAATGGTTCTCCCGGAAACGAAGGATTCTGACTTTGACTGGAGGCTTTTCGCGGCCGGAGTCAACAACAACCTGGTCAACACCTACGGAAACCTCGTTCACAGGGCTCTTTCTTTCGTAAACCGCTTCATGAACGGACGCGTCCCTGATGCGAGCCTTGACCCTGAGGTGGTCTGCACCCTGAGGGAGTATCACGAGAGGATAACCGGCCTGATGGAGACATTCCAGTTCCGCAAGGCACTCTCGGAGATCCACGACCTCGCGCTCGCCGGCAACGAATACTTCAACAGACAGGCGCCGTGGAAGGCGATCAAGGAGAACCCTTCCTCGGCCGAAACCTGCCTTTACTCGGTGGTCCAGATCATCCGCGCCCTTACGGTTCTCTACGAGCCCTTCATACCGGTCTCATCCGGAGAGATAAGGGCCATGCTCGGCCTGGGCGATGTTTCCTGGGAGGATTCCGCTCGCGAGGATGTCAACCTGCGCGGCGCGTCGTTGCGCGAGATCAGGCCTCCGTTCCGGAAGATAGAGGAAGATAGGGTAAATGAGGAGATAGCGAAGCTGGAACAGGCCGCACCTCAGTAGCGGATCCTCGCGGGATAGGGGTTTCTTCAGGGTGGCCCATTATTGAAAGCCCCTGAGCGAAAACCTTAGAATTTGGCTCAGAGGAGGAAAAATGCGTTTTCTCGTTGGAAGAGATGCTTTCGTGGAGGCTCTCTCTACGGCAGTGAAGATATTGCCCGCGAGGTCGCCAATACCCATCCTGGACACCGTCCTGCTGAAGGTGGAGGGCCAGACCCTTGAGATAGCGGCCACCAACATGGATATATCCCTGAGGGAGCGCCTCTCTGTTGCGGAGGCCGAGGACGGCTCGGTCGCTGTTCAGGGCAAGCACCTGTTCAATACCGTCAGCTCCCTGAGAGGGCCCAGCCTGGCCTTCAGGCTGGAGGACAGGGCGCTTTGCCTGAAGCACGATGGCGGCAAGTATAATTTTGCCGGATTCTCTCCGGATGAATTCCCGCGGATACGCCAGCTTCCCGATGTTCCGGGCTTTCAGGTTAAGACCTCTGATGTCAGGGAAGGCCTCTCTGCGGTCTCGTTCTGCGCGGCCAGAGAGGACCCAAGGGTCTTTCTCACGGGTGTCCTCTGGGAGATGAGGCCCGGGGAGATGCGTTTCGTTGCCTCGGACAGCCAGCGCCTCGGCCTTTGGCGCAAGAACGCGGACGCTGATGGATCGGCCAGCGCCATCATATCCAGGTCCATGGCCGAGCTCATCAGGAACCTCTCCGGCGAGAACCTGGAAATGAGGATAGAGGACGATTTCATATATGTCTCTCACGAGAAGGGCTATGTTCTCTCGCGGCTCATACCCGGTCCCTACGCCCCTTACGAGTCAGTGATACCAGGGGACCCCGGCAACGCGCTTGTGGTCCCGGGCAACGAATTCGCAGACAAACTGAGGAGGGTTCTGGAATTCACCGAGCCGCCCCTGAACACCGTGAGGCTCATCCTGGAGGGATCAACAGCGAGGCTTGTGGCCCACAGCGCGGCTGGCTCAGCCGATGAGCCGCTCTCGGTTGAGTATCATGGCCCTGACATGACCCTTGGGCTTTCCGGAAAGATGTTCCTGGAGGTTCTGAGGGCCATACGCTCGGACACCCTGACGGTTAGGATATACAGCTCCACCGCGCCGTTCAAGGTTGAACCGTCATCCCCTGAGCCGGGCGAGGAGACGCTGTATCTGGTGATGCCGGTCAAGCTGGAGGAGGAGTTCTTGGCCCGCGAGGAACCGGAAGAAGAGGAGGAACCGGAGGAATTTGAGGATTACGAGGAAGAGGAGGGAGAGGAGTTCTGAGATAGCCCCCTGCGCGCTCGTCTCCGCGTGCGCGCTTGGCATTCCCTGCAGATACGACGGTTCAGGCAAGCCCGAGCTCGCGGGACGCATACCGAAAGGCCTGATTCCCATTCCCCTGTGTCCGGAACAGCTTGGCGGTTTCTCAACCCCGAGGCCGCCGGCTCGTATCTCCGGAGGGGATGGCCGCGATGTCCTTTTGGCCAGGGCGAGGGTCATGAACCACGAGGGCCAGGATGTTACCGAGGGGTTCATGAGGGGCGCGCGCGAGGCCGTGAGGATAGCGGCCCTGGTTGGAGCCAGGGAAGCATACCTGGTTGAAAGAAGCCCCTCGTGCGGCGTTAACCTGGTCTGGACCACCTCAGGGCTTTGTTCCGGTATGGGCGTGGCGGCCGCGGCCCTTGCGGAGCAGGGGGTAAAGCTGATCGGCCTAGAGGAATCCGGGTAGCCTCTTCGCTTGATCTGGCCTTGAGATCCCGGATTTTGCTGAGAGAAGGGCCTTGATCGTTCACCACTGATCAATTAATAACTTCGCGGAACAAAATAAAAGCTTCGGAGGTGAAAAATGGAAAGGAACGCGAATCAGTATAAAATCCCTGCCATAGGCGTGGTGGAAACTGCCGAGGATACGGGCGCGGAGTCCATCGCGAACGCCCTCGGGGTGGAAAGCGCAAGTGTTGTCGGGAACCCATCAGAAGCTCTGCGGGCCGTGCTGTTCGGTCTTGGCCTCGGTCCGGAATGCGAGGTATTGGTTCCCGCTTTCGGAAAGCACACACCAGGGCCTGAGGTTTGTGGGGTTGGAGCCAGGCCTTCATATGTGGATGTCGGGAAGGACATTGTCCTGAACCGAGCCAACCTCACCCGCAAGCTTGAAGCCGAGTATCGGAGGGAGAACGGATTTTGGGTTCACAAGAGAAGGGGCTTGACGCTCCGCGGGATCGTTATGACTCACCCGTTTAGCTTTTCGCCTTTCGTGGACGAGCTGGAGGAATTCGCCGCGGAACACGGGCTCATACTCGTGGATGACGCCCGGGGCGCGCTGGGTTCAAGGGCCTGGAGCAATTCCCGTTCCGCTTGGATAAGCGCTGGCGCGAGCGGCGCCGCGGGCGTTGCATCCCTAAACGGCAAAGCTTTTGTCCTATCCTCTAACCCGGAGCTGGTGAGGTTTGTATCAATGAGGGTCAAGGGCTCGTATCAGGAGAGCGTATCTCCGGATGACCTGAAGGAGCTTCGGATCTCGGCCCTGAAAACCAGGAGGAGCTTGTCCGAGGCCCTGGTCTCAGCCGGGCTGGGTGAGGTTCCCGAGACGCCGAACTACTGCCAGACCGCCTGCCCCGAGGTGATCATGATAGCCAAGGGCGAGAGGGACGAGGCAGTTGACCGGATAAAGGAGGCCGGGTTCGTTGCGGAGACGGATCTCTGGCCCTGGATCGTCATGGATGCCTCTGACAGGCAATACGGCTACAGAAAGGGCAGGTGCCCTGAGTCCGAGGAGCTCTCAAGGAAGGCCGTAGCCGTGAGGATGAAATAAAACGAGGGCGCTCCGCCCGGGGAACCGATCCGATCCCCAACCCCGGTAAAGGGCCGCCCTCCTTTGGTTTATCCGATACGGGTTGACCGACCCTTGATCGTCCCCGCGTTTTCCCGTATTATTATATATAGGCCTGAGAGAAGGAAGTTTATTATGAAGCTGATAAAGTTCCCGAAAACAGCAGTGAGCCTTGTTGGTGTGTGTGTGGCCTTGTGCCTCGCCGCGCCTAGCCTCATGGCCCAGGATACCATGATCGTCCGTTTGTCCCTCAGGGTCTCCGATTTCCGGTTTGACACCTTGAACGGCTACGACTTCATAAAGTCCAGCGACAACCGTGTGGCCTATCTCATGGAGCCAGGAAAACCTATGCTTCCGCTCTTTGTCCCCACATACATCATTCCTTTCTGGAAGACGGTGAGCTATTGCGAGGTTGTTTCCAGGGATTCCCTCCAGGTTCCCGGTTTCTGGAGGATATACCCGGCCCAGGATCAGGCTGACACATCCTGGGTTCCCCCGGACTCAGCTGTCTATTACTCGGACAGCCTTTATCCGGGAATTCCAACCGGAGCAGTTGACCTGGCCTCCTTTGACGGAGCAGTCCTCGCGAGCCCTCAAGCTAACATCTTTCAATACAGGCCGTTATCCGGCAAGTTATTCCTCTACACCGAAATGACCCTGAAGCTGGTTTTCAAAGACTCCGAGCCTCCGGTAAACGCGAAGCAACGCTATCCCCATGTCCAGGAGATATACGACGACATGCTGAGGGAGTTCGTTGAGAATGACGAGGCCATTGGAGCCTGGTATAGGAGGCCGGCCATGATTGGCCTCGGAGGCAAAACAACGCCTCCCCCCGTTTTCGCCATAATAACCACCGAGAACCAGATGGACGAGGCCACCCAATACGCGGACTGGACTGACAGGAGAGGTTTCCCTACGATTGTTGTTAATGTGGCAACCATCCTTTCAAGCTCTCCTGGCCGGAACCCAGCTGAGAAGGTCTTCAACTGGATTCAGACCCAATACCAAGCCGGAATATCTTTCGTTCTGTTTCTGGGCCACGAGGATGAAGTGCCATACAGATACCTGTATTGTAGTGATCTCTACAGTAAACCTGACCCTCCCTATTCCGATGCCTTTATCCCCTCCGATCTTTATTTCTCAAGCGTCTCTTATGCCGTCACCCAGGAGTGCCAGGGCAGGCCAGCGTGGGATTGCGACCTGGACCAGGTCTATGGCGAACCGGGGCCACTCAATGGATTACCTCCTGGGGACGCTGGCTCCTGGGATCACTACCCTGAGGTCTTCGTTGGCCGCGTCCTGGCAGTGAACGATCCAAACGAGGCCGAGAACTGGTTCATCAAGACCCTGAAATACGAAAAGGATCCGGGGAACGCTGGGAATCTTACCAAGGTGAAGTTCATATCTGAGACGGATCCGTGTTATCGGTGCGAGGAGACGAAAGGCCACTACCCCGACAGATACCATTTCACCGATCTCTACAATAAGCCATCGCGAGAGGTTCTGGACACCATGAGCACAAAGCCCTGCGGCTGGTTTAACATCTATTCCCACGGAGAGCCCACCATCTTCTGGACCAAAAGCTCCCCTTCCGATGACAGCCTTCTTAGCGTTCCCGATGTGCCAGGCCAGGCAAACCTTTCCGAGCTCACAAATCAGGACAAATATTTCCTGGTCTATGACATAGCTTGCTTCCAGGCAGCCTTTGACAGTCCGGACTCATTTGCTTTGCCTAACTGTCCGCCATATAGGCTCTCGGATACGACCATCGCGGAGGGCTTTGTTGAGGCATATCCCCTGAAAGGCGCGGCCGCGTTCCTGGGAAATACGAGGGTCGGCCATCCTCAGCCCGGAGGCAGCTACGATCTCCACCAGGCCTTCCTTGACTTCATCTTTAACCCCCTTGGAACGCCGAACAGGTTTCTTCTTGGAGTCCCTGAGGCCTATTCAAGGGCTCAAGCAAACATCAACCCGTTTGTCGCCAGAGAGCACAACCTTTTCGGTAGTCCTGTTCTGGACATCTGGGACACGACGGCTCCGAGAACCATCTATGTCCAGCACCCCTCGTCCATTCCCTCAGGCCAGCAGAACTTCACGGTTCGGGTTCTCGTTAGCCTGAAGCCCCTTGTCCCGCTCAGAAACGCCATGGTTTCCGTCAAAGGCTGTAATGTCTATGACTTTAGCGCCACGGACATAAACGGCTATGTTACCTTCAGCATAAACCCGCAAGGGCCGGGAATCATGAAGGTCACAGCCACAAAGCACAACCACAAACCAAGGGAATCCACATGTCAGGTGACCGGCAAGGGCCAGCTGGTAACATCAGAGAGCGGCAAGATGCCTGCCGAACTTTCACTCAAGACCCTTTGCTCAGGAGGCTGGGTGAGGATCGCCTATGCCATTCCAGTTGAGGATGAGGGGCTTGTTTCCCTCAAGATATATGATGTGGCCGGACGCGAGACCGATAATCTCCTTGACGCCGAGACACAGGCCGGCTGGTATGAGCAATCATGGAAGCCCCCGGCCTCGGGGGCGTATATCCTGGTTCTCAGAACCCAAAACAAGACCTTGACGCGCAAGGTCGTGAACCCAAGGAGGTGATGAAAATGATCTTGCTAAGCTTGGCCCTTTTCGCCCAATCCAACGGAGATACCCTTCGCTGGTACGATACAACAAGCGCGGGGTGGATTGGAACAGGCATAGGTCAATATATGCACTGGGCCATAATCTGGCCTGTTCATTCAAGCCTTGACGGCCGAACCATCCACAGCGGAAGGGTGCATATCTCTGATTCTACTTGGTATCCCCCGGGCATCATGAGAGTATGCAAAGGGACCATGGATATTCCCCTTGTGGTCTTGGACTCAGGCTTTTTCTACGCGTACGAACGCGGCTTCTACGAGGTTCTTTTCGGGGACACCCTGGTTCTACAGACCGGAGATCTCATCTGGCTCTGGTGCACCCAGCGTCGCACCTCTAGCGAAAGCTTCGCGAGCATTGATTCCGGCCCTGCTGTCCAAGGTTATGGGGACCTTATATCACTTGATGGAAATACCTGGCATGATCTTGCTGAATATGGCCTCAACTACAACTGGGTCATGGAGCTAATCCTTACGCCTTCGGATGTGGAGGAAGGGCCGGCTAGACCTGAGGAAAAGCTAGCGCTGATCCCCGTGCCCGGAGGCTTCTTGATAACCGGATACGAGGGCCAGACAGAAATTTACGACCCCGCGGGCCGCCTAGTTCTCAGCAAAGAGATAAAGGGCAAGACCCTGATAAACCCTCTGAGGCCAGGGGTCTATTTTGTGGTGGCCGGGAAACAGAAGGCAAGGGTGGCCGTCAGATAAAAGTTTTCGGTTTTGTAAAGGGACAGGAACCGGATTCATAATAAAACGCCTTGACCAGGGAAACCCTCCGCGAGCTGGTCCGCGATGCGCCCGTTGCCCCTGGGGTCTACATATTCAGGGACAGGAGAGGCGCATACCTCTATGTGGGGAAGGCGAGGGATATCTCCGCCAGGTTATCCTCATACCTGACCTCGGACAACCCGAGGACCAGGGCCCTTCTCAGGCGAGCCGCGAGCCTTGAGTGGCTCGTGACGGGTTCGGAGGCAGAGGCCCTTTTCACCGAGTCCTCGCTGGTCAGGTTCCAGAAACCGCCCTTTAACATCCGGCTCGCGGGAGGGGAGTAT